>Ga0315328_10001883_pt1 | contig 9861 bp, 12 predicted proteins | sample M120032315metaG_FD_203462 | JGI IMG/M metagenome (GOLD analysis project Ga0315328, IMG submission 203462) | Ammonia-oxidizing marine archaeal communities from Monterey Bay, California, United States - M1 200m 32315 | ecosystem: Environmental > Aquatic > Marine > Intertidal zone | place: USA... | reverse complement strand
CACGACCACCACCACCGCCGCCGCCTGCGACTATCAGATAATCAACATCGCCACCACCAACAACAGTCAACGTACCCGTACCCCTGAAGGCATGAACACGATATGTTGTACCAGAATCCTCATACTGAGTCATCATTCCACCGTATGCAATAGGTATAGCGGCACCACCGCCCAAACCGCCGTTCATCCACGCAGAAACAGCCGTAGACGGATTAGCCTTCGCCAAATCCTTACGACCCTTCCACGTTGAAACCGCAGTGCTAGGGTTAGTCCTATCTTGTCGAAACACTATAAGACCTCTTAAGCAGTTATTCTATTTACGTAACCAAACAAGCAGATAGAACTAGTATCTGCCGCAAAAGCCCTAATCTCTACAGGTGAAGCATTACCTTTAATAACTAATCCGGGTATCACAAGAGATAACCCTGCTTCAGTAGTAACAGTAACTTCAATAATTACTGTAGTGCTACCGTATTCAATGGTTAGTTTTTTGTCAGCAGCCGAAATGTTTGTAGCGTAAATCCACACTTCATCGTATGTCGTTGCTGTGCTATCACCTGCGTGAATCAACTTTCCTGCTGTAGCATTATCATCTACGAGAATGCCTATGCCATCAGTTGAAGCCGATAGGTCTATTTTTGAATATGTTGCCATATTGCCTTTCCTTTAATTGAAAACCGAGTTAGTAAGAATGTTATTAGCATCATTCCACTGAGTAGAAGTGATGTCAGAAGTAAGGGCTACTGTTCCAGTCGTATCAGGGAACGTAATAATCTTGTCCGAACTAGGATCTGTAATAGCAAAAGTAGTAGTATGCCCATTACCAGTAGTAGCACCAGTAAACTCTATTGGACTAGCACCCTGAAAAGTAGCCGCAGCCTGAAAAGTACTAGCCTGAACTTGAAGAAGAGTACCCGCAATTGTAGTTAAAGAACCACCAACAGACAATGTGGGCGTTTGAGCCGCCCAATCAACAATGCTAGTAAAATTAGCGTTCATCTGGGTGGCTACAATCTTAGCCCCAGCAGAGAAAGTATTAGGTGGTACTATCGCTCCCATTTAACGTAATCTCCTAGTTCTATACATGCCAACAACAGAAGTCACACCCCACTTGCCCGTAGCGTCAGCAGCAGGAAATGACGCAAACCTCAAACTAATAGCCTTCGCTGTCCCAATTGACCCCCAACGGACAACCAAATACTTGTCAGTAGTGCCTTCTTGCGCCCATTCAGACGTATCCCATACACCGTTACCGGAACCAGTAGGATCAGAATCCCAAGTAGCCTGCACTATCCCAGTGAAAGTACCTGATTGGACTTGCGAAGCGGATGCCAAATTGTAGTCTTTGTACGCATACATGCTTAAAGCAACACTGTTATCAGACAGCAAAACAGTTCTTGTTTTGCCCCATCTCTTCAAAAACGTAGGACGGTTACCTTCAAACCAACTGGTCTGATAATAAGAATTAATAACATTAACAGCAGCAGCACCATAATCGTCAGTGTCCACATTCTGATCTATTTTCGCTATCCTTACAGGATTATAAGCAGCACCCGCCTCTATCTCAGATACAACCGCTATAGGAGAATGAGCCTCACCACTAGGACGATACGACAACATTGCACGAGCATTAATGTCATAACGCACCCATGCACCCGTGTTACCTAAACTAGGATCCCACATAAACACGTTTCTACGGTTTACTTGTTGAGATTCAGAAATGTTTTCAGCCGACAAATAATCAACTGAAACCCACAGTTTCTCATCATACCACATTAAAGAAGGAGCATTATCTAAAGTCAAAGCAGGATTGCCAAGATCATGAGTCATAGCAGGATATATGCGTTCAAACACATACACAGGCTCATTGTCAGGGTTTTGTAACAGATACACTCCCTGTTCCGCATACCAAAAAAAGATTCCCTGTCTACCAACAGTAGGTTTACAACCATCACGGTTACCCACCGCTCTTGTAAGATTACGCACTTCAAAAGTGTCTCTATCAAAACCGTAAATAGCGTAAACAGCGTTCTGTTTAAACACTAAAAGACGATCTTGATCGGAAATGATTCCCGTTATAAAATCCCCATCTTCACCCAAATCAATATCTATATAATCGTTTTCACTCCAATCATCACCATCATTAGTTTTAGAAAAACGAACCCGATTAGGGTTATCGTCCTGAGTAGTTTCTGTTAAATGTGCTGCCCACACCATTTCATTCCATGTAGCAACATACCTAGCACAAGGGAAAAAACCGTTACCATAATTCCATAGTCCCATAACAGCAGTGGTTCCATCCCAACGCAACACACTATAAGCAGGAATGTTAGCAGGAGCAGTTATAGGAGAACCATTAGTGTAATAAGTAAAATTATTAAAAGTCACACCCTGTGGAGAACGATCACCAGCAAACTCTACATCAGCACCACCATATTGAATAGTGCCATCAAAATTACCATCAGCATTATCGTTATACATCATCACTGTTGTGGCTTTTACACTGTCATAAACACTTGCCAAAACCTGATTCTGACCAGATTCATAATGAACATTCAAACCCGTAATATCATTAGTAATCGCAGTAGGGTTAATACGCTTAATACCATCCCTGCGACGCACACCACCCCTAGGATCAACAGAAACATTCAACATCTCAGGAGATTCAGTCTCACCAAGATTAAACTGATCAGCCCTAAAGTTTAAACCGCCAGTGAAATTAGATTTCTCATCGTAACGGTACGATTCAGTAGTTGGAGGAGGAGGTAAAGATACTTGTAAAACCATTTACCATTCCCACGAATAACGTAAACGATTGGGAAGAATAGATTGAGAACGCCACCTGCTAGCATTAACCGAATTTAACAACACAGGCTGTGGAGCAGGAGTGTCTTCAAACCTAGCACGAAGATTTTCCAACTCGCTAATAAACTGGGCGTAATACTGTTGCCCCATACCAGCATCTTCTTGCTGCTGGTAACACCTATAAATAGCGTACAACGCTAAAACATTATCAAACGCTAGAGGCAAATCTGGAGTGTCAGCATCTGATATCGCGTTACGATATATCGGTGTCTGACCAGCAAAATCAACTGGGTTACGGTAACCCCTGACATAAAGTGTCTGCACACCAGAAGGTGTGGGGTACAACCTGATTGATTGACCACTCACCGCCAAAGAAGCGCTTTGACCCTGATTCCACATCGAAAAATAGTATGGTGTCCCACCCGAACTCATATTTATAGGATAAATAATGTCACCGACATCGTAACCTATAAATTCTAAAACGTGATTGTCTGTTCTCATTGCAGCAATTTCTCTTAAACTGAGATTAGTTGGTGCAGAACCACCAGTGAAATTAACACCATCGTGAACGATACTCATAGCCGGTGTTCCAGTGGTAGTTATTTCCGATAACGTATAATCTTTTTGGTCACTGACTGTAGGAAAAGTTATAGCCGTTTCATAAAACGACCAACGTTTTTCAGAATAAACAATCAGATCATACCCTTCACGAATAAATTCGTTCAGGACAGTATCCGCTACATCCTGTGTGTCTATATCCACCACATCACGGATATAAGTACGCATAGTGCCTAGTTGCAAAACAAACCCCTACTCGGTTTTTTCAGATTTACTTACTGTCTTAGTAGGTGTTTTCACAGGAGCAACAGGTGCAACAGACGTATCTGCTACACGATGAATTCTACGTGATGGTCCAACCGATTGTGGTCGTGGTGACGCATCCCGGAAATTGGTGCTAGCCGAAGGTTCCCCAGCGGGTCTAACCCCTTTCTTATACGTATACTGTTCATATTTTGCCATGTTTACTCCTATGAAAACTACCCCTATGCCGTCAAATTATGCAGGTATTATGCAATACCGTACATGTATCCTTGACGGGCGCGGTTACTTACTGTTAAGTTGCCGTAGCAAAGTATCTGCGAGTAAACCGCATCTGTGTTAGTTGGGCGCACAAACGGGGTTGGTTTGAACCATACGTCGCTGTGGGCTACTAACTGAAGGTACTTGGTGTTAAGCATATACATTTTGCCTTCACCGGCTAGAGTACCATCAAATGTTATAGGACATCCCTTGAAGAGAAGGTTCTGGAACCCACCGTCAGCCATATCGGTGTCGGTGTACCTGATCTGTCCTTCAAGAAGGGTTTCATACGCTTCGTATTCTTCCTGTCCTGTGATTATGATTGTTGGCTGGTCATTACCAACTGAACAATCATTGTACATGGTAGCCATGTTTGCTTGTGAAAGCGCTCCTGCTACGTTGGTAACTTGTGATCTCCACCACGAGTTATCTCCGTCAGTAGCGTCGATACCTCCAAGACCGGCTGCACCTGAACCATCATCATTGCCAAGACCTACTAGAGCCGCTAGACCCATCCAGTCTTTACCACCATTGCCTGTGCTGTTACCGAAGAACATGGTGTTCATGTTTTCAATAATAGTTTCTTGAGTTTGGAAAATTTTTCCTTCAAGAAGGTCAATGATTTGTGCTTCGCCATTGTTTTTGGCTTCTTCTATACCGTTGATTGTTACGGTGGCAGCATACTGTCTCCAGTTGTACTCAGCAGCAGTAATGCCTGTTTGAGCAGTCGTGGAAATAGGATCTGTACCAGCGTATGAACCAGCAGTTGTGTTTGTTCCATAAATAATTGGAACTACGATATTCGCACCACCTGAAACACGCCTAATTGTCTGACCATTTGTTAAAGCGTAAAACAGTGGTCTTGCGCTGAAAATGTTGTCAGTCAGTTTAGGGATATAGTTTTTCAGTGTGGTGGAAAGTATTTCATTAAAGTCAGCGTTTCCTGCTGCCATTTTATTTTTACCTCACTATTGTCTATTGTTGAGCAGCGAGTTCCCTTTTAGCATTTTCAAATGCCTCATGGATTGAAGACGGCTTATCAATAGTAGAGGTCGAAGAACCCGCCTGTTTAGAACCCGTAGGTTCTACAACTGATGCGTCCCTCTTTGCTTCTGTACGTTCCTGTTCTTTTTCCAATTTGTTTGCTTTATCAGAAATTTCGCCATAACGTAAATGTGTTAATGCGGCTTCTAAATTTCCGATTTTATTTTTTAATGCATGCTGAAAAAGTTCAGATTCGTCAAAATCCCCGTACTTAGTTTTCAAAGTGTCAACTTGCTGCGTTAATGCCTGTTTTTTATGCAAACGATCATAACCATCAATGCGTGCTTCAAGGTCTTTGATCTTCTTATCCGAATTATCTGAAGTATCCCAACTTTCATATTCCCGTTGGGCTTCCTCAGGTGTAACCCCGAAAGCCTCACCAAGAGCCTTGATTGTGCCATCTGGATCTGACTCCAAAGATTGCACTATCGCTTCTGCTTGCTGTAACCGTTTACGTTCGGAAGCCAATTCCTGCGTCTTACGTGTGTAATCCGACTGTCTTTGGTATCCGTCCCGAAGTTCATTAAGGCTGACCTCTTGATCTACTCCATCCACCTTAACAGCGTATGTTTCACCAGAAGGTTCCTCTGAAACCTCAACTGAAGACTCTGAATTGTCCACTTCCGTGGATTCCATTACATCCTCACTCATATGTATTTCTCCTTTGGAGTCCTAAAGGTTGCTCCTATTAATTAATAGCGGGTTGTCCCGCTTTTAAGATAGATTTGGTAACCCCACGTCCATTTGTCCACGGAGTTGATCTACCAGTTGGGGCGGTATTTGCCCCATACCTGCCTGCATTCCACCACCCATACCATTCATTTGAGGATCAGGTCCGGGTGCAGCGCCTTCGGCTTCTGCTACTCCGGGTGTCTGCTGCATCAAATACCTGTCAGGGTCTTTAATGTCGAATGCATTTTGCAGCACATAACGTGCTATAGCCGCCGGATCAATAATAGTACCAATCATCGGAGCCATCGCATTCATCAAAGCAACCGCCTGTTGCTTACGCACAGTGTCATTTATTGGCTGTGTAGACCCAGCCTCAACACTAAAATCATATTCGCCTACAATATCATCCCTACTGTAAGGAACAAACAAATCTGCACCAGCCTTAGCGTTCACACGCACAACATGTTCACCAGTCATAAACTGTTGCATAACTTGAATAACACGACGTGCGCATTCGCTGATACCAAGTTCAACAATCGCCAATTTCTCAGAAACCCTCGCATTACCAGCATCAGCAATAATAGACGCTTCCGTGGCAGTACGCCTAATCTCAGGCATCTGACCACGAGCATACTCAGAAACACCTGAAACAGTATTAATGTCCTGCTCAATGATTGCTGACATATTATAAACCTCAGGAGACAAAGGAGTTTGAGGCATTGGTATAACAACCTCACTCAAAGGTTTGTTCTCATCCACAACAGGAACAAGACGACCATCTTCGTCAGATTCTAACGCTTCACGACCTTCAGGACCAAACGAACGTTCATGATACAAATATTTTCTAGCGTAACGTTTACGAGCATTCACCAACTGTGTACGTGTCATGTCTAATTCTAGTTGCAGAGACTCTATAGATTCCAAATCACCCATCGGATAAAAATAGTCAGGAACATCATAATTTCGTAACATTACAAAAGGTTGACCGTAAGCATATGGCATAGGTATAGGATCAACAAGAAACTCGTCGCTTTCTAAAGTAAACACAGACATTGTATTTTCTTCAATGTTGTAATATTCGTAGATCGCTACTCGATCTACTTCAGTCAAATACTCGTCTTGAACAGTTCTATCTGTATAAGCCATAGTAGGAGAAACCCTAGAATCTGCTGACAATTTTTTACGCACACTAGCCTTGTAACGTTTATCTTTTTTAGCCTCTTCAACAGGAACAATAAGTTTTTGACAAATCCACTGGGCATCATCTAAGCATGTAGCCTCAGGGTCAATATACATATCAAAAGGAGAAACTCTTTCAATAAATGGTTGATCTTCTACAACCTCCATTGAACTTTCAGGAATACCAGCAGCGATCTGTTGATCGTTAGGCAACTCTGTTGCCAACGCAGGATCTTCAGTTGCCATAAGGTTTGCTTCAGCAACAGCCTCATCAAACAATTCTCCACGTTCATCCTCGTTAAGCATTCTTTCCTGCTCAACAAACTTCCAACCAACTTTTAACCATCCGTGACCAAAAATTAGAAAATCTCTAACAGACCTTTGGAATGGTTTACGAAAATCGTGATGTCTCCACGCATAGTTAGTTATTGCTTCAACAAACGCTGCCCTGTCCTGATCTTCAGGTTCATTAGGGGAAACAACTATTTTAGGGTAGTTAACAGAAACACTCGGTGCAATAACATTAACAGTGCTGAAGGCAAGATTAACAGCAACTAAATCAGTGTTAGTAACAGTAGCAGTTCCCCAATGTTTACCCCGATACAAATCAACCATACGAACCCACAGGTTGTCGTAACCCGTGTCTTCCCGCCAACGAGCAGAATCTCTTAATTTTTGGGAAGTAATATTAAATTGTTCGACACGGGATTTGCGCGCCATCAGACCTTCTCTATGTTTCTACCTTGTGCTTTTGCTTCAGCAACAAGTTTATTTTCACGTTCACGTAAAGTTAAATGCTGTTCATCTACAGGTAACCGAGAACGTGCAACCGATCCCGTGATAACCCTCAAACCTAACAACTTTTGCCGCCACTCCCATAACTGTTCAAGTTCAAGATCAGTCTTCGGTCCTTTATGAACCTCAACATATTCAGCGAACTCTTGAAAAGAAGCCTCGGGGGATAAAACCGCCACAGTTAACTATGGGCGTTTTGTGTGAGGTGTGTAAGTGTGACCAGCCAAATCAGGTTGTGGTTTAACATTAGGTTCAACATTGCCAGTAGGTCCATGCTGATTGAATGGTGTCTCACGAACAGATTGTTCTCCATAGTCGCCAGTCATGTTAGCATACTTGGGGCTATCGAAACGTTGGGTAGGAGCATTAGGTATCGCAGCATCCCATAAAGGGTTAGCAACTACAGAACTCCCACGTTCCATTTTGTTGTTTTGACCACTTGAGCCATCAACTGTCTGTGATGCACTCGTGTGTGCAACATTTCTTGCCATTTGAACCTCCTAGGTTCTCATAAGTCTCTATATAATATGCCTAACGTGTCCCACGTACCGTATTTTGACCAATTCTCATCGGTCCTTCTTCTTTTTCAGACGGAATTAAACGTCTAAACCAATCTAAAGTCCAATAATCATCCTGTTTCGTAATAAATTCGGGCATAAACGCATATTGGCGCATTTCATTAGCCAACGCAAGAGCCATAACACGGTCATCATGCGGGCTACCAGACATACTGCCCCTATCATTACGAACATAAGTTCTTAATTCAGCGATGGTGAACCTGTCATGCAAAATAAGATCATCATTACGTAAAGCCATACCAAGATCATCAATCAACAACGGTTTAGTAGTCCTAGTCGTTTTCCAACCAAACTCTTGAGAAACTTTAGAAGTCACCTGATTCAACGACCTTTTACGGAAAAGATTAGGAGCGCCTAAATGTCTCAACTGTACAATAGTAGTAAGTCCATGGTTATTGGATTCCACACAAGTCAAAGCATCATTATACCATAATGACAGTAAATAAATATCGTTAGCAAAATCATCAGGTGGAATATGACCATGCCATACTGCTACCTGTTCACCAGTACGCACATTTAAAACTTGAGCGCAAGAATAGTCACCATGAACCAAACCTTCCGCAGTGTCAACACCAATACAATAAGGAACATGTCCTACCGGCTCACGCCAAACTGTAAGCATCTTTTTGAAACCTCGGCACTTTCTTATACAATTCGTCTAAATAACCCATCTGCCCCTCTTCAACATGGTTGCTCATTTCTTCTAAAGCATGTAAATCAAAGACAGGGTTACCCGATTTAATAAACGCCTCTTCGGGCGTAGTAGGGTATTCTTGAGCCAACTGCCACGGCAACATAGATTCCTGTTTGGATTCATACCACGACTGGTCCCTGTCTTCCGTAGCAGACCAAGGAAAAAACATTGGTTTAAACTTATTAGTACCAGTCTCAGAACCAGTCCACAACTGGTGAAAAAAGTTACCAGAACCATTAGCAGTAGACAAACCTATAATCCTACCGCCAACGTCAGCGACAGGTTCTATAGAAGCCCACGCTTCCTCAGGATTTGGAAGGAACGCCCATTCGTCAACCACAACCAACGTAGCCGACTCACCTCTTGCAGGATCGGATGCTGAAGGCATTGATGTAACCAAACTGCCGTTGTCAAAACCCATTTTTTGCTGATGTTCAACAAGAGATACAGGTCCCCTTTCTAACATCCATTCCGGTAAATGTTGAAAACCATACTTGGATTTTCTCAACAGTAAAACCGATTCACGCTCCGTGCGTGACAGATCAATAATGTTCTGATCAGGATGAAAAAACGCTAACCAAAACTGGTGAGCAGCGACAAGAGTAGTCCAGCCTATTTGTCGTGCTTTAAGAGTCAGACTGTACCTTTGGTTAGTCCAATTGTCTAACGCCTGTGATTGTGCATCACGTAACTTGAATAATATGCGCCCATGCGCAGGGTGCGCTATGTGCCAATAGTTTTCTAAAAAATGTTTCTCATCTGTTATACATCGTCGCCATTCGGCTTCTTTTTGTAATTCAGTTAAACTAGGCATTATCCGGGGTGGCTCGTTAAAAACTCTTCATACTTTTCTGGTGAATCTAAGATTATCGTAGTGTACGAATAACTTCCGCCATCCTTATCATCTTTTCCTAAAGTTACTGTAATGGCACCTATCAGGGTGCCAACAGCGACAAGCAAACCTGTTATCGCTGCTATAAGTTTAATTGTTTTATTCATTCTACCTCCACAAAA
>Ga0315328_10001878_pt1 | contig 9875 bp, 10 predicted proteins | sample M120032315metaG_FD_203462 | JGI IMG/M metagenome (GOLD analysis project Ga0315328, IMG submission 203462) | Ammonia-oxidizing marine archaeal communities from Monterey Bay, California, United States - M1 200m 32315 | ecosystem: Environmental > Aquatic > Marine > Intertidal zone | place: USA... | reverse complement strand
ATCAAAGATACAACATGATACTTAATTTTAATAAACGTTCATTAGAATAAAAGATATTATTATTTTGTTTAACTAATGACCGTAAATTTACTAGGTATTGATTTTGAAGATTGGTATCATCCTGAATTAATTCAAAAATCATTAACTTCAGAAAAAAAAATTCCTTCTGTAATTAATGGACTCGATAAAATTTTAAATTTATTAGAAAAACATGAAACTTTAGCAACTTTTTTTGTTGTAGGTGAATTATTAGAACATAAACCAGATTTGATTGATAAAATTATTTCATCTGGTCATGAAATTGGTTTTCATACAATGACTCATAAAAAATTAGATTCAATGAATCCAGATGAATTCTTTAATGAACTTGAAACTTTTTCAAATCTTACAAATCATAAATCTAAAGGTTTTCGTGCTCCTACATTTTCATTAAATTATTCTAGTAGTTGGGCTATAGATATTCTAAAAAAACATGGATATCTGTATGATAGTAGTATTGTACCTGCAAAAACAAGTATGTATGGATTTTCAAATGCAGAAATTAAGCCTTTCAAAATATCTGGTAATTCTTTAGAACATGATGATCCTAATGGAACCTTATTAGAATTTCCATTATTAACAACCACTTTTTTTGGTAAAAAAATCCCTGCTGGAGGGGGATTTTATCTTAGAACATTACCATTATCTTTAATAAAAAATGCAATTAGAAAGAATGAATCTAAGAATATTCCTTCAACATTTTATGTTCATTCATGGGAATTAACTCCTGAATTTATGCCTAAAATATCATTATCCTATAAAGATAATTTTATCACATATTATAATATTAAAAAAACATACAATAAACTTGATGATCTTTTAACTAATTTTAAATTTACTTCTTTTGAACATTTTTTATCAAATAAATAATTTTTTATTTTAAAATTCCATTCATATTGATATTTTGTTTTACCATTCTTAATTTGATATCTGTAAAACCTTCTTCTTCAAACCACTGTTTTATTTCTTCAACTGAATGACTCCAATTGTACATTGGATTAAGTGCATCAAACCAACCATGAACATTTCCATTATATTTTTTCATCATTTTTTCACACATTGCAATTTTTTCTTCATCTGATAATGTTATCCAATACTTGTGTTTTTCTACACATGTTTCACCTCTAAATCCTTCATATGCCCAATCATTTTCTTTATTGTATATCATTACATGTAGCATTCCATCTTTTTTCACTTGTGATGCTACTTTTGAGAATGCTTCTCTAGTATTTTTTGTATGATGCAAAACCCCCCACGATAATACAAAATCATAAACAGGATTTGGTTTTAAATTCCAAATATCAAATACATGTGCATTGGGATTAATCTGTTGACACCTATTTACTGCTTGTTCACTTAAATCAAAACTATCTACATTTTTTGCGCCCAATTTTTGCATTGCACATGTCCATCTACCTGGTCCACATCCTGCATCTAGACAATTTTTATCTTTAATCAATGAGTTTTTTTTATACCATGGTTTAATTCCAGTTAATTCCAAAAATTCTTTTACTCTTTTTTGATTACATTCAAATTTATCTTCTTCATTTGTTAAAACATCTTTTCCAAGTAAATTCTTCCATTGATGATCAAAATCAGTCATATCAAAAATATTGATTTGACATTTAAAAATTTTTGTAACATCCTAATTTATCTTTCACATTTTTTGATCTTTAAAGAACTTAATAGTATTTTTAATTCCTTCCTCTAACGGTATTTTTTGCTTCCATCCTAGAGATCTTAATTTGGTATTATCTACAATAAAATTTCCAACATCAACTTTTTTTGTATATTTTGGTGTTGCAACAAATTTTACTTTTGAATTAGTAATTTTCTTTAATATTTTTCCTAGATTTTTAAACCATATTTTTTTGTTTGATGAAATCCAATACAATTCTCCCGATTTTCCTTTTTTTATTATAATTTTAATCGCAGAAACAACATCAGAAATATAAATTAGATCACGAAAGAACTCTCCATCATTAAAAATTGTAATTTTTTCTCCTTTGAATGCTTGATAAATTAAAAAATTTACTGCATTTTTTTTAGGAATAATTTGTTCACGAGGACCAAAAGAATTTGTTATGCGAAATGAAATTGTATCCATTCCATAAACTTCATGATATATTTTACAATATTGCTCACTTGTTAATCTATTAACTCCATAAATTGTTGTAGGATTGCATGATGAATTTTCATTTACTGGTAACTTTTTTGGTTTACCGACAACTATGAAAGTACTTCCAAGAATAAATTTACATTCGAGTTTCATTTCTCTAATTTTTTCTAATAAAAATAATGTGGATTTTGCATTGGAATCAATATCTTTTAAAGGATTTTCAAATGATTTTGAATGAGATGTTTCTCCTGCAAGATGAATAATTACATCAGGCTTATGTTTTTTTAAACATTTTTCTATTTTTCCAAAATTTGTAATATCTATTTGTTCTAAAATTACTTGTTTCACAATTTTTTTTAAATTATTTCTTTTTTTTTGACTTTTAGTGACTACAATAATTTCATGTTTATTTTTTAATAATTCTTCAGTTAAATGACTTCCAACAAAACCCATGCCACCAGTAATTAGAATTTTCATAATATTATCAAAAAATGGTAAGTTAAAAGTGAATTCTTCGATATTTATTAAAGTAATATTCTTTAAATTCTATATGCTATTAACTAATTTTTTTGAGAAAATTAAAATTTTTTTTATTGCAATTAAATTATTAGAAAATTGGTATTTGTATCCTTTAGTTTATTTTAAATTAATAAAACAAAATCACATAATTTTTAAAACTAAAACTGGTCTTAAAATTAGAATTCGTGTTAATTCAACTGATTTTATGGCGTTTACTCATGTTTGGTTAATTCAAGAATATTCTTCACCAAAATTTAAAATAAATAATAATGACATAATTTTAGATGTTGGTGCTCATATAGGATTATTTTCTTTATTTGCATCTCAATTTTGTAAAAATGGCAAAATTTTTTGTTTTGAACCTATCAAAGAAAACTATGAAGAATTATTAAAAAATATAGAAATCAATAATATACAAAATATAATTCCATTTAATAATGCAGTTTCAAGTAAAACTGAAAAAATAAAGATCTACCTTAATGATGATGAATCTGGTCATAGTATGTTTTTAGACAATTCAAATTATATCGAGGTTGATTCGATTTCCATTGATGATATTTTTAAAAATAATTTAATTGAAAAATGTGATTTTTTAAAATTAGATTGTGAAGGAGCTGAATATGAAATTATTGAATTACTATCTAAAAATTATTTACAAAAAATAGAAAAAACTGTAATTGAATATCATATGTTTGATACTCAACCACATTTATTACAAAAATTACAAAATACTTTAGAAAATAATTTCTTTGAATTAAAAATTAAACCTCTTTTTTCAGATATTGGTTTTCTTTTTGCATTAAAAAAATAACTCTATTTTTTTCTAATTATACCCATTTCTAATCCTTTTCCATTATCCTGTTTTAGAATTAATGGTTTTAGATTATTTTTTTTGCAGAAATCATAAAATGCATTATTTCCTGAAATATCATCTGATAGTAAAAATCCATCTTTTTTAATATATTTCCATACTGTTTCAAATTCAAATATCATATTATCATATGTATGTAAACTATCATGGATGAAAATATCTATTTCTTTTTCTCTATCCAATAATTTTTTTAAATTATTTTTTGATGTGCCAAAATTCATTTCCCAATTTATTTTTAATTTATTTGGAATCATTGAACCAATTTTTTCCTTTGTTTCCCATGGTCTAAAAATTGAATCTATTGAAAAAAGTTTACCACTATTATTTTCAGACAATGCTTCAAGTATAAAACAAGAGCTATGTCCATATGCAACACCTGTTTCAACAATTTTTTTTGGATTTACTACTTTACACATGATATATAATAATAATCCTGAATTTATTGGAACTGAATAATCTGTTGGATATGGTTTTTCTTTTGAAGGAAATTTTTTATCATTTAATTTTTTATAAAATAAATTTATGTGATTTCTTATTGATTCTGTTTTTTCATAAAAATCTTTCATAGAAAATTCTATTTTAGGAAATAATTCATTTATTATTCCTTCTAATTTTTTTGAGTTTACGTCAAATTCTAGAATCTCATTTTTAGAATCTTTTCTAACTTGTTTCTCAGTCTTCATAATTTCTACTCCTGCTTTTGGATTTATTATAGAAAATTTGAGTAATGAAAAATATCGTTCTAATCTATTCAATCATTTTATTTTTTTATTAGGATTAATAGATTTTTGTTATTTATTCACGAATAATAAATACTCTAAATTATACATGTATGTAAAATGAAAATTGCACTAGTTTGCCCTGCATCTCTACCTGCAACACAATTTGGAGGAATAATGTTTTTGTGTGTAGATATTGCTAAAGAATTGTCAGATCAAGGTCATGAAATTGAAATTTTTACTACTGATTTAGATTTTGCAAATAATGCTAAAACTTTCAATAAAAAATTACCTAAAATTGAACAATTTGATAATTATAAAATTAATCGTACACACACATGGTTTTCATATAGTTTGTTTTTTATTAATCCTAAAATATATTCAGAAATAAAAAAATTTTGTCCCGATATAATTCATTCAATTGGTGTAAGAAGTTTTCAATCTTTTATGGCTGCAATGGTATCAAAAAAAGAAAATATTCCTTTAATTATTTCAGATCAGGGTGGATTAACTACACATCCTGATTTAGATAATGTAAATATCATTAAAAAATTTTTATTCAAATTACAGGAACCCATGATTAAGTATATTGTAAATCAAGCAACAAAAATTAGTGTAGCAAATGAATATGAAAAAAAAATTTTTGAAACTTATTGTGATCCATCTAAAATTACAATAATTAGAAATGGTATTGATTTAGAAATTCAAAATAAATCTATTAGTAATTTTAAAAAAAAATATAATATACAAAATTCATTTATTTTATTTTTAGGGAGATTTCACACTGTAAAAGGAATTGATATTTTACTGAAATCAATTCAATTAATTCAAAATGATTCTTCATTTTCGAATACACAATTAGTAATCATGGGTGTTGATTTTGGATTTGAGTATAAAATGCTCAAAATGATTGAAGAATTAAAAATTACGGAAAAAGTTATTGTAATTAAAAATCCTCCTAGATTAGATGTTTTAACAGCATACAAAGAATGTGAATTTTTAGTATTGCCATCTAGATGGGAACTTTCACCTTTAACTCCTTTAGAAGGATTTGCTTTTAAAAAAACTGTAGTTAGTACTACTTCTCATGGAATACCTTACACAATTACGCATAAAGAAAATGGACTTTTGGTTAAATCTGAAAATTATAATGAATTTGCAGAAGCCATAATCTATTTACTTAAAAATAAGGATAAACGGGATGAATTTGGATTAAATGGATTTAACTTAGTTCAAGAAATATGTAACTCAAAAACTATGTCTAGAAAAACTTTAGAATTATATGAAAAAGTAATCAACAGATAAATCCTTGAATTAATAATAATTTTTATTGAAATTAAAAAATAAGGATGCATTTAGTAATAAATCAATAAAAGTTCCTTTTTTCTCTCCATACATAACTAACGATGATCGAAAAATAATTCAAAATACTCTTAAAAACACTTTACTTACAGATGGTCCTATTTTAGAAAATTTTGAATCTTCTTTTTGTAAATTTACTAATTCAAAATATGCTATTGGTGTGTCTAATGCAACATCAGCATTACATTTATCCTTAAAATCCTTAGGAATAACTTCTGGTGATGAAGTTATTATTCCTGATATGACGTTTATTGCAACATCTAGTGCAATTATGCTTACTGGAGCAACTCCTGTTTTGGCAGATGTTAATGATGATGATTTTAATATCTCTATCAATTCAATTAAAAAAAATATTACTTCAAAAACTAAAGCAATTTTACCTGTTCATTTTGCAGGACAACCATGTGATATTAAAAAAATTACAAAAATTGCAAAATCAAATGATCTATTATTAGTTGAAGATTGTGCACATGCTTTAGGAACAAAATTTGAAAATAAACATGTTGGAACATTTGGAAATACTGGATGTTTTAGCTTTTACCCTACAAAAAATATTACTAGTATAGAAGGTGGAATGGTAATTACAAATTCTAAAAAAATTGCAAAATCTATTATTTCTTCTAGAAATCATGGTTTGACAAAATCTCTTAAAAATAGATTTTCTAAAGGCAAGCCATGGGATTATGATGTGATTGAACCCGGTTATAATTATCGTTTAGATGAAATACGTTCTGCATTAGGTTTAAATCAATTAAAACGAATTAAAAAAATTAATTTACAAAGAAAAATTGCTTGTGATTATTATAATTCTAAGTTAGAAAATATACCTGGCATACTCACACCAATTTATTCAAATTCTTCTACATCCTCATACCATCTTTATATCATTAAAATTACAAATGATTTTAAAATTAGTCGGGATGAATTATTTAAAAAATTATTAGATGCTGGAATTCAAACATCTGTTCACTATAAACCACTTCATGAATTTACAATTTTAAAAACTAAAGGAAAAATTAATGATAAATTAAAAACTTCTAAAATATTATATGATCAAATGATATCTCTTCCTTTATATCAAAATATATCAAGAAAAGAACAAGATTTAGTCATAGATTATATTAAAAATTAATTTCTCTCTCTAATCACACTTACTGTTGAGTACAAAATTACGGCTGTTACCATCATTAATGCACCAAGAAAAATTCCACTAATTGCAGCCAATGCAATATTTGTTACTATTTGACCAACTTCTGCAAAAATTTGTAATGTCCAAACAAGAAAAAACAAACCAATTGAAAATAAAATAATTCCTGGAATTCCATAAAATACCAATGGTCTTTCAATTGAAACATACTTCATTGTACTCATTATTACTGATGCACCATGAGAAACAGGATTGTGTGTTGATGTATCCCCATCATATAATACCACTATTGGTATTTCTGAAATTCTAAATTTTAATTTTGAGGCTTTTATCAAAATTTCAGTTGAAATACCCATTCCATATTCAGAGGGGTTGATTTTTTTTAAGACTTCTTTATTGTAGCATCTAAAACCACTTTGCGAATCAGTAATTTTTGAATTTGTAGTAATATTTGTTAATCCTGTAATAACTTTAATTCCAACTTCTCTATATTTTGGAACATTTTCTGAATTATTTAGAAATCGTGAACCAATTACAATATCTGCAATTTTATCTTCTATTGGTTTTAATACTTTTTTAATATCTTCAATTCGATGTTGTCCATCTGCATCAAAAGTTACTAGTGCATCAATATCCATTTCTCTTGCTTTTAAAAATATTGATCTTATGGCTGCACCATATCCCAAATTTTTTTTATGTTTAATTAATTCTGCTCCACATTTTTTAGCTATTTCTGATGTCATATCTTGAGAACCATCATCACATACAATAATATTTTCAGTTATTTTTTGTAGTTGTATAATAATTGATGCTATATTTTTTTCTTCATTAAAAGCTGGAATTCCAATTGCTATTTTCAAGTATTTAGAAATTTCCTATTTAGCTATTTAAATTACAAGTAGGAATAAACCTATTCATAATCGTTCTTTTATGTAATCAATTGATTTCACTGGTGTAGGATCTTGTTTTATCATAATGGCTTTGTATATTGATACAAAATCAAGGAAATAAATTAAATATACAATTTTTGATAAAATACTATTACTATTAGCAAACACCTCATTAAATTTAATATTTTTAGAAATAAAATATTCTTTTAAAATTAACCAACGTTCTTTTGTTTTTTTATAATCATCTTTACCTTCTATTAAAATTGGTTTAATCAATGACTCTTTCTCCCATGCAACAATTCCATTATGTGACGCTTCTACAACATCTTCACTAATAACATGGATTTTAGCATTTTCTTGAAGTGAATTTTTAAAACGTACTGCTGCAGATTCAAGTCCATGCGGATAATAAATTAAAGGAATATTAGTAATATTTTTAGCTAATTTTATTGCGGGATTTGTATTAGTTAAATTGTTTCCTGCTATTTTGATTTTTAATTTCTCTAATTCATCTATTGCTTCTTCCACATCCTCAATTTTTAGTGAAATAATATTTTGAAAAATTTTTAGCATTGAAAAAAGAAATGTTACAAATGATGCTCTAGGAGAATGAATTTTTTTAATTTCATAATATTCTGTATTATTTTTTTTACATAATTCTTCACATTTACCTCCTGAGGAAAAAACAATTATCTTTGCTTTTGATTTTTTAGCATTTTCTAAAATAGTTAATGTTTCAACTGTATTACCTGATACACTTGTAATTATGATTAATGTATTTTTGGTTATTGTTTTTGGAAGCAAATATCCCTTAACCACTGATACGTGAATATTTGTTTTTGAAAGAATTGCTTCAAAAATATCTCCTATTGCTCCTGAACCACCCATCCCAGCAAAAATTATGTGATTAATACCTTGAATATCTAATATTTTGTACTCTGAATTAAATGCATTTTTTGCCATTTCTGGCCATTTTTCATATATTTGGATCATACCCTCCTTATCATATTTTTTAATTATTGAACTATCCATTCTTTTGATTTACTACTTACAATAAAATATCTATCTACACTATTGATCTTTCCATTGATTTTTAAAAACCTTATTTTTCTAATATAATATGCAAAATGTAACTGGTTTACGTACAGTTGAATGGAAAAATAATAAAGTCATAATGATTGAACAAACTAAATTACCTAATGAATTAATTTTTGTAGAATATGACGATTTTAACCAAGTAGCAAATGCTATCAAAACTTTGATTGTACGAGGAGCTCCTGCAATTGGAGTATCTGGTGCATTTGGATTAGGATTAGCAGTATTACAAAGTAAAGCAAATACCAAAGATGCATTACTTTCAGATTTAGAAAAAGCCAAAAAAATTCTTTTTGCTACTAGACCAACTGCTGTAAATTTAGGTTGGGGATTAGAAAAAATTATGAATGTTGCAGCAACTGGAAATTCAGTTGAAGAAATTAGAGAATTAGTAATTTCTACTGCTAAGAAAATGGCAGATGAAGATATTGAAATAAACAAAACCATGGGAAAGAACGGTTCAGTTCTTTTTGATAATAATGATACAATAATGACTCATTGTAATGCAGGTGCACTAGCTACTGTTGCATATGGAACTGCGTTAGGTGTTATTCGTGCAACAAGAGAAAGTGGAAAAAATGTTAAAGTAATTGCCACTGAAACTAGACCAATTCAACAAGGTTCTCGTTTGACTGCATTTGAATTAAAGCATGATGGATTTGATGTTAGTTTGGTTCCAGATACTGCTGTAGGATATAGTATGGCAAATGGACTAGTAAACAAAGTTGTAGTAGGTGCTGATAGAATTGTAAAAACTGGTCATGTCTTTAATAAAATTGGAACATATCAGGTGGCAACAATGGCAAAACAACATGGTATTCCATTTTATGTTGCAGCACCATTATCCACAATTGATATGGAAACTAAAGCAGAAGATGTAATTATTGAAATGCGAAAAGGAAGTGAAGTTACAGGAATTGGGGAAAAAAAGACTGCCCCAGATGATATTGGTGTAATTAATCCTGCATTTGATATGACTCCTCCTGAATTAATTTCTGGTATTATTACTGAAAAAGGCGTGGCTACAGCACCTTATGAAGAATCTATTCAAAAATTATTTAAAGCTAATAATTAGAAAGTTTTTATTGTTTTTCAAACTGCAAATTAGAATATG
>Ga0315328_10001866_pt1 | contig 9903 bp, 9 predicted proteins | sample M120032315metaG_FD_203462 | JGI IMG/M metagenome (GOLD analysis project Ga0315328, IMG submission 203462) | Ammonia-oxidizing marine archaeal communities from Monterey Bay, California, United States - M1 200m 32315 | ecosystem: Environmental > Aquatic > Marine > Intertidal zone | place: USA... | reverse complement strand
TACTGGGTTTAAATTAATATCTTTAAATTGAAGATTTACTAATAAAAAAAATATTGTAAAAATCAAAAAACTAAAGGTATAAGAAATGGAAAATAATATTTTTTTTGATAATTCTTTCATTTCAAGACTTTTATAAGGAAAAAAATGAATAAAAAAATCGAAATCGGAGATAAATTACCCACATTTTCTCTTCCTCTATCAAATGGTAAAACTATTAGCAGTAAAGATCTATTAGGAAAAAGATTCATTTTATATTTTTATCCAAAGGACAATACTCCTGGATGCACCAATCAAGCAAAAGATTTTAGTAATAAATTAAAAGATTTTAAAAAATTAAAAACTGAAGTAATCGGAATTTCAAAAGACAGTTTAAAAACACATAAAAATTTTATTAACAAGCACAACTTAAAAATATTACTAGGCTCTGATGAAGAAATTGACATTATAAAAAAATTTGGTGTTTGGGTTGAAAAAAATATGTATGGCAGAAAATATATGGGGATCCAAAGATCAACATTCATAATTGATGCAAATTCAAAGATATTCTTTTCCTGGGAAAAAGTTAAAGTTAAAGGTCATGTTGATGAGGTGATAGAAAAGCTTAAGGAAGTTTAAATTATTGATTTTTAACTACTTTTTTTGCTAAAGATTCAGTCAAAAATTTGTCAATTTTTCCATCAAGAACAGAATGAGGATTACCTTCCTCTACATTAGTTCTTAAATCTTTTACCATTTGATATGGTTGTAAGATATATGATCTAATTTGATGCCCCCATCCTATTTCTGATTTACTTTCTAACACCTCTTGCGCCTGAGCCTCAAGTTTTTGAAGCTCCATTTCATATAATCTTGCCCTTAACATTGACCACGCTGTGCTTCTATTTTTATGTTGCGATCTTTGAGATTGACACTGTACTACAATTTTAGTCGGAATATGAGTTATTCTAACTGCACTATCAGTTGTATTTACATGTTGGCCACCTGCTCCGGAAGACCTATAGGTATCTATTCTACAATCAGATTCTTTTAAATTCACATCTATATTTTCATCAATTTCAGGGTATACCCAAACACTAGCAAAACTTGTATGTCTTCTTTTTTGTGAATCAAAGGGAGAAATTCTCACTAACCGATGGATGCCTGATTCAGCTTTTAACCATCCATAGGCATTATGACCTATTAATTTTACTGTTGCACTTTTAATTCCAACTTCTTCCCCGAGAGTTTCTTCAATTAATTCAACTTTATAACCTTTATATTCTGCCCACTTATTATACATTCTTAGCAGCATTTGAGCCCAATCCTGACTTTCAGTTCCGCCTGCACCAGGATGAAATTCTATAAATGCTGAATTAGAATCAGCTTCACCAGATAGCATTGCTTCTGAAGTTAGGATACTCGCTTTATCAGATAATTCCTCTAAAGATGATAATATTTCTTTATCTAATTCATCACTTTCATTTTTCTCATTCGCGTAAAGTTTTATTAGGTCAGTAATTTCTTCTAGATCGTTTTTAACCTTAAGACATTGATTAATTGAATTTTCTAAATTTGATCGCTCCTTCATAATGCTTTGAGCTTCTTCTTTATTGTTCCATATGTTGCCTTCTTCGATTTTTTTATTAAGGCTTTCAAGTTTTTCTAAGGAAGAATCCCAGTCAAAGATACCCCCTGAGCAATTCTATACTTCGTTCAATATCCTCAACATATTTCAAATAATCATTTCTCATAAATTAATATTAATTGAAATGCTTGTTAATAGCATCAACAAATTGATGTGAAATATTTGTTAACCAATTTCCACTTCTTAGATTCTTTCTATCATAATCATTTGTAACAAATCCTAACTCCACAAGAACACTTGGGAAATTGGAAGATTTAAGGACTGCAAAACCAGCATATCTGGTGGGATTTTTTAATAAACTAGTTTTTGTTGAAACTCTCTTTACCAAAAGAGTTGCAAATTCTGATGAATTTTCTTGAGCACTTCTTAATTTATTTCTATTAGTTATGTAATCCTTTGGATTAACCGCATTTCTTAAATAATTCTCACTATATTTATTTTTTTTTGTAGAATAACTATTTTCTCGGCTAGCAAGTTTCTCAGCTTCCCTGTCGAGACCCTTCTTTGATAGAGTATAAATGGAGAAACCACTCGTACTTTTTAAATTGGAAGCATCGGCATGAATTGAGATAAATAAATCGGCATTTTTGCTTTCTGCAAAATTCACTCTTTCTTTTAAAGGAACAAATCTATCGTCATCTCTAGTTAAAAATACTCGATAGTTTTTATTTCTCATTAAATTTTTTCTTAAGATTCTTGAAAACCTTAAAACAATATCTTTTTCTGATACTTCTGAAGGATATGATGTTCCTGGGTCCTTGCCGCCATGACCAGGGTCAATTACAATAGTCTTTCTTTTTTTATAATTTACTCTTTTATTCGCTTTCTGCTTATTTTTATTTAAATTTATATTTTCTGAAACTATTTCAAAACTTAATCTTCTTTTTTGCCCTACGCTTGGTTTCAAAATTTTAATTTTTCTTAAATTACCAGAATCTTTTAAATCAAATACTATTCGAACATCTGATCTATAATTGCCAAATCTTACATTAGTTATAATTCCAAACGGTTTTGGAAAAGAAAAATTACTATCGAACTTAACATTATAAAGATCAACTACTACACGTGGCGGTGATGAGAGAGGTAAAACCTCATATTTAAAATTTTCTTCCACATCTATAACGACTTTAATTCCACTATTAATTGAAGAAAATCTAATTTTGGACACAGAACCTGTTTCATTAGATAATGCTATTTCTGAGAAAAACATAATCCAAATAGCTAAAAAAATGTATGATATATTATTAAAAAACCGCATTTTTCTTAGATAATTTCAATAGAAGCTTGTCAAAATACCAATATTTAATATAAAGGAGTCGTTAATATGATTAAATACTTATTTATTTAATTAAAGATTAAAAGGAATTTTAATAGGGATTAATTTAAAAATTACCCTATAGAACATAAATTAAGCCATGAATTATTCAGAAAGTAGAAATTATTCACTAGAAATATACTTTGAGTATATTTACTTAAAATTTATGGCATTTGGAGATAAATTAAATGACAAACGAAATTTTAATAGATGCTGTCCATCAAGAGGAAACTCGGATAGCAGTAATAAAACAGAAAAGATTAGAAAATTATGATTACGAATTTGAGGCAAAAAAGCCAATTCGTGGCAACATATACCTTGCCAAGGTAATCAGAGTAGAACCATCCTTACAGGCAGCTTTCCTAGATTATGGAGGAAATAAGAATGCTTTCTTACCTTTTTCAGAAATTAACTCTGATTACTATCAAATTCCTGCATCAGATAAAGAAAAACTTAAAGAACTTGAGAAAGAGGAAAAGAAAAAAGAATCTGAAAGCATAAAAGAGGAAAAGAAAAAAGAATCTGACGAACCTGATAACATTGGAGGAGATGAATTAGATGAAATTGATTCTGAACGAAAGAAAAGCAAAAGAATTAAGTATAAAATTCAAGAAGTAATTAAAAAAAATCAAATTATATTAATTCAAATATCTAAAGAAGAAAGAGGGAACAAAGGCGCTGCTGCTTCAACTTATATCTCTATTCCTGGAAGATATTGCGTTTTAATGCCAAACAGCTCAAGAGGTGGAGGAATTAGCCGAAGAATAAATAACTCAACTGAAAGAAAAAAATTAAAAAGTATAATAGAAAAATTAGATGTTACCGATGATATGGGATTAATTATAAGAACCGCCGGAAGTAATACAACAACAAACGAAATCAAAAAAGATTATCAATTTTTAATTAAAAGTTGGAATAAAGTCAGGGATGATACCTTATTAGCTAATGCGCCATCTTTAATCTTTGAAAACGGAAATGTTATTCAAAGAACTTTAAGAGATCTCTACTCTAAAGATATTGATAAAATATATGTTCAAGGAGAAGAGCAATATAAGGTCGCAAAGAATTTAATGAAAATGATGATTCCTAGCCATGCCAAGAAAGTTCAAAAATGGAAAGAATCTACACCAATTTTTCAAAAAGATAACATTCAAGACCAATTAAATTCAATTTATTCTGAAAGTGTACCCTTAAGATCGGGCGGTTCTCTAGTTCTTGATCAAACAGAAGCTCTTGTAGCGATTGATGTTAACTCTGGAACATCAAAGAAAGATTACAATATAGAAGACACAGCATTGAGAACGAACCTTGAAGCAGCAGAAGAAATTGCGAGACAACTAAGATTAAGAGATATGGCTGGTTTAATAGTAATTGATTTTATTGATATGGAAAAATTCTCAAATAGAAGAAGTATTGAAAAAAAATTAAAAGAATCTCTAAAATCCGACAGATCACGAATCCAAGTTGGAAGAATAAGTTCATTTGGGTTATTAGAAATGTCTAGGCAAAGAATTAGGTCAAGCATTCAAGAAGGTAATTATGAAAGCTGTCCTCATTGTGATGGAAAGGGGATTCTAAGATCTACAGAATCAATTGCTCTTGAAGTTTTTAGAGATATTCTTGAATCATCAAACGATAAAAGAGCAAAAATAATAGATATAGAAGTTCCAATAGAAATACAAAATTTTTTAATCAATAATAAAAGAGATGATATTTCTAAGCTAGAAAGTGAAACAAATATTTCTTATAGATTATCAGCAAATACTAATCTAAGAGGCAGGGAGATTAAGATTACTTCTTTTGATGAGAAATTAAATATTCTTGGTAAAAATAAAAACCAAAAACCAAAAAAAACTCAAAAGAAAAATAATAAAACAGACAAAAATGAAAATATTAATAAAGGTAATAAAAATACGAGAAATAATGAAAATAAGAAAAACGATAAAAATAAACAAAATTTCCTAGAGGAAAAAAAGAAAAAAGAAAAAAATATTACAAAAAAAGATAGAAAGCCTATTGATACTAAAGAAAGTAAGGATGAAAAAAAAGAAAAAGTATCTAAAAAGGCTATTCAACCAATTAAAGATGGGAAGAAAGATAAAGAAACTAAGGAAGTTATTAAAAACAAAAATTATATTGGAGCCCCAATTAAAGATAACAAGGAAATAAAAAATAAAAAAACTGGATGGTGGAGTAAATAATATTTTTAACTATGCTTAAAAAAAATAGAATAAGATTTTTATTATTAACAATATTATCCTTTTCTTGTCTTTTTAATTCTTTCAATATTTATGCTGGTGGAATTGCTAGAGATGCAGAAACTGAAGAATTTTTAGAAGAAATGACTTTACCTATTGTTAATGTCGCGAACTTAAACACTTCTTCAGTTGATATTTATTTATTTAACGAAAATTCTATTAATGCTTTTGTTACTTGCGGACAAAAAATATTTGTAAATACAGGCTTATTAATGGAGCTTGAAGAACCTTCAATGTTAAGAGGTGTTCTGGCTCATGAAACCGGTCATATTGCAGGAGCTCATCTTGCTCGCTCAGATATGGCGCTAAAAAAAGCCCAAGCACCGATGATTATAGGCTTATTATTAGGTGTAGGAGCGGCAGTTGCTGGCGGTGATAGTGATGTTGTTCAAGGTATATTATTGGGAAGTCAACAAATAGCTCAAGGAATGGTAGCAAAATACTCTCGGGGTCAAGAAGCTGCCGCAGATCAGGCTGCATTCCAATATTTAGAAAGATTAGGATTATCTTCCAAGGGGATGATAGAAGTATTGTATAAATTTGCTGGCCAAGAAGCATTGAGTAGAAAGAGTCAAAGTTCAAGAGTTAGAAGCCATCCTATTTCAAGACAAAGAATAAGGGCTTTAGAAAACCAGGCAATAAACTCAAAATTTTATGGGAATACAGATAATAAGGTTCTTTTGTATAGATATAAAATGATAAGAGCAAAGTTAGATGGCTTTCTAAAAAGACCTGATAATGTATTAATAAAATATAAAGATGATAATTCTGATTTTGGTATATACGCCAAATCAATAGCCTTATACAAGAAAGCTTTAACAGATAAAGCAATACAAGAAATTGAAATTTTAATTAAAAAATACCCTAAAAACCCATGGTTTTATGAATTAAAAGGTCAAATACTTTATGAGTCAGGAAAAATTAAATCATCAATTGAACCTTATGAAAAATCGTTAATCTATTCGAATGAAAATCCATTAATACTTACTGCACTTGGTTCTGCATATTTAGCTTTAGAAGATGAATTATATGTCGAGAAAGCTCATAATTTATTAAACAAAGCAATAAAGATTGATAATAAAAATTCCTATGCCTGGTTTCAATTAGCTATTGCTGAAGCTAGATTAGGTAATTTTGGTAAAGCTGATTTATTCTCCGCTGAAAGATTTTTTATATTAGGAAATGTAGAACTAGCTGCTTTCCACGCTAAAAGAGCAAAAAAAAACCTTAAAAATTCTGGCGCATTACTAATGAGAGCAGAGGATATAATTTTAGATTCTAAGAATAAAAAGAATTGGAAGCAAAGATGTCCAGTATAAAAGCATTTTTTTTGAAGATTTTTATTCCACTTTTTTTATTTTTCTTACTTGGATACTTTTCTAATCAACTATTACTCTCAAAGCATTCAGAACAAGATATATATAAATATCTAGAAAATAATCCTGAAAAAATTAATCAATTTATAGATAAAGCAATTTCTATTAATGATAATATTGAAAAAGAAAAAAAGAAAAAATTAATATATGAAAATAAAGATGAGTTAGAAAAAAGTAAATTTTATATTGGAAATCCAAATGGTAAAAAAATTATCTTTGAATTTTTTGATTATAATTGTGGTTATTGTAAGAATATTTTTTCTGATTTGATGGATTTAGCTTCTGATGACAATGATTTAAAAATAATTTTAATAGAGTTACCTGTTTTAGGCGAAAGTTCAATATTGGCGTCTAAAGCAGCAATGGCAGCACATATACAAAATAAATATTTTGAAATGCATCAAAGACTAATCGGACACAAAGGAAGGATTAACCTCGATATAATAGAGGTTTATGCGGAAGAAGTTGGTCTAAATGTTAAAAAATTAATGAATGATATTAACGAAATAGATACTAGATACATTGAAAAAAATTATAGTATTGCGGATAAACTTAATATTAACGGAACGCCAACATTTTTAGTAGGTAATGAGATAGTGCCGGGAGCAATAAGCAAATCTTTAATGAAAGAGCTTATAATTTCTGCTTACAATTAGCTATATCTTTTCTTTCAAAAGTTGACGCTTTATATATCAAAGGGTTAGATAACTTATGATTCGAATAATATGATGGAAAAGAAAATTATATACATATTAAATGGCCCTAACCTAAACCTTCTAGGTGAAAGAGAGACAGATATTTATGGTGATATATCTTTAAATGATATTGAAAGTGAGCTTATTAGTTTAACTGAGAAAAAGAACATAGAACTAATAATAAGACAAACAAATCATGAAGGAGAGTTAATTGACTTTGTGCATGAAGCTTCAAAAAAAGGTAGCGGTATTATAATAAATCCTGCAGGTTATACTCATACTTCAATTGCTCTTTTAGATTCTTTACTTGCTTGCAAAATTCCTAAAATTGAAGTTCATCTTTCAAACATATACAAAAGAGAGGAATTTAGGCATAACTCATATATATCTAAAGCCGCAGATAGCGTAATAAGTGGATTAGGTATAGATGGATATAAATTTGCTTTAGAGCACTTGTTAAAAAGTATAGGATAATTGGAGAGAAAGTATTGTCTAAAGATAATAAGATAATCACATTAGATGAAAGAAAGGCAATTAAAGAGTTATCTGAATTACTTGATGAGCATAATATTTCACAAATTCAAATTGAAAATGAAAAAATTGGTAAAATTAAAGTATCAAAACATTCGATTGATCTTAAATATTTTGAAAATAAATCTGAAATTAAAAAAGAATTCTTGGATAAAGTAAATGAAAGCGTAATTGAGAATGATAATGTTTTAAAATCACCAATGGTAGGAACAGTTTATTTACAGCCCGAACCAGAAGCAGAAACTTTTATAAAAATAGGAGATAAAGTTAAAAAGGGTCAAATATTATTAATTATAGAAGCTATGAAAACCATGAATGACATTATTGCTGAAAAAGATGGTAAAATTAAAGAAATTTTAGTTAAAAATGAACAACCCGTTCAATTTGATGAACCTCTACTAATTTTTGAATAAATGTTCAGCAAAGTACTTATTGCGAACAGAGGTGAAATAGCCGTTAGAATTCTTAGGGCTTGCAAAGAATTAGGTATACAAACAGTGGCTGTTTATTCTTCAGCTGACAAAGATTCAATGCATGTGAGGTTAGCTGATGAAAGTGTTTGCATTGGGCCTCCTTCTTCACTGAATTCCTATCTAAATATTCCGGCAATAATTTCTGCGTGTGAAATATCAGGAGCAGAAGCAGTTCATCCAGGATATGGATTTTTATCAGAAAATTATGGATTCGCAGAAAAGCTTGAAGCACATGATATTAAATTTATAGGACCAAGATCAGAACATATAAAAATGATGGGAGATAAAATTTTAGCAAAAGAGTCCGCTAAAAATCTTGGGTTACCAACCATCCCTGGTTCCTCAGGTGAAATAAAAAATACTAAAGAAGGTTTAAAAATTGCTGAAGAAATTGGCTATCCAATTATTATAAAAGCTTCTTCAGGAGGCGGAGGCCGAGGAATGGTCAAAGTTTGTAATAAAAATGAATTAGATATTTCTTTAAAAAAGGCATCATCAGAAGCTGAAAAATCCTTTAATGATAAAAGGGTTTATATAGAAAAGTATTTAGAAAACCCAAAACACATTGAAATACAGGTAATGGGAGATGAGTATAATAACATTATCCATTTAGGAGAAAGAGATTGCTCTATTCAACGAAGAAACCAAAAATTAATCGAAGAAACGCCAGCCTCCACAATCAATAATGAAAAGAGAGAAGAAATATACGATTTAACTATTAATTCACTTAAATCAATGGGTTACTCGAATGCTGGAACAGTAGAATACCTTTATGAAGATGGTAATTTTTATTTTATGGAGATGAATACAAGGTTACAAGTTGAGCACCCTGTTTCAGAAGAAATATTTAATTTTGATCTGGTTAAAGAGCAAATACTTGTTGCCGCCAAATATAAACTCTCAACAGATCAAGAAAATTTAAGAAGTTTCGGCCATTCTATAGAATGCAGAATTAATGCAGAAGATCCTAATACATTTATTCCTTGTCCAGGTAAAATAACTAACTTCTATGCGCCTAGTGGTCCTGGTGTAAGAATTGATTCAAATTGTTATTCTGGATTAGAAATATCTCCATATTATGACAGCTTGATTGCTAAACTAATAATTCATGATAAAAATCGAGAAGCATGTATAAAAAGACTAAAAAGAGCATTAAGTGAGTTTGTTATTGATGGGATAAAAACAACTATTCCATTTTTTCAAGAGATAATAAATCAAGAAAAATTTTTGAACGGTGATTACAATATAAATTGGTTAGAAGAGTATAAAAGTAAAAAAGTTTAATATTACTCATCAATTGAGAAAAGAGTTTGTCCAACTAAACCTATTAAATCTATAGCACCCTGAGTATAAATTATTTCTCCGTTTTCTTGTATAAAAATTTCACTTCCCCCTGGCTCTATTGAAATATAGTTACTACCCAAAAGCCCGTCACTAGTAATTTTTGCAGAACTGTCTTCGGGTATTTTAATTTCGTTATTAATTAAGAAATATAACTTAGCCTCATAACTATTCTGGTCTAAAAAACTGTCAGAAACAGTTCCAATTTTAATTCCTGATAACCTAACATCTGAACCATTCTGAATGCCATCAATTCTATTAAAAACTGCACTAACCTTATAGTTGTTTCC
>Ga0315328_10001863_pt1 | contig 9904 bp, 5 predicted proteins | sample M120032315metaG_FD_203462 | JGI IMG/M metagenome (GOLD analysis project Ga0315328, IMG submission 203462) | Ammonia-oxidizing marine archaeal communities from Monterey Bay, California, United States - M1 200m 32315 | ecosystem: Environmental > Aquatic > Marine > Intertidal zone | place: USA... | reverse complement strand
TATTGCGTAATCGTACTGTAATGTTAGGGTGATGTCTGCTGGCTCATTTGAGTCGAAAGACATTTCACCAAAATTTGCGGTTGTTATAAAAGCACCTTTCAATGTCCATTCCTCTACTATATCACCAACTGGCCCTAGCATATTGAATGTAACATCTTTTTTATAAAAATCTGCATAACCATCTCTACCTGTTACAGATTCATGCCCTAAACGAACCCATTCCATAACTGCTTGTGCACCACTTGGAACGATAGGATCGTATAATGTTATATCAACTGGTTGCCAAGTTCCTTTTCCTTTAAGGTGTCTTTTAACGTTAATGTGGTCCAAAACCATTTCTTCAAATTGAATCTGTGGTCTTGCAGCCGCTTTAACTAAATATGATGGAATACCCTCTATATACATAATAAACCGGTTCTTTGTTTTCGGTTCAAATGGTGTAAAGAATATTTCGTTGGTATCGAGAATATCAGGCATTATTTGTCTCCATTAATAAAAGCATTTTCTTATCTTCCTATATAAATATCATAAAATAAAAAAATAAGTAATATCAAAATATATTGTTTTTATTAGTTTTATAGAAGTTTTATATGTAAAGAAAAACCCCAACCGAAATTGGGGCTTCTCGTCATAAGACAGCGTTGTTTATAAGTCAAACTTATTCAGGGAACGATGCTCCTGTAGGTTGAACAACGAAATCCAACACAATGAACTCTGCAGTTCTTGTAGGTTGAATAAAGATTTGTCCAACTAATCTATTTCTATCCACAACATCAGGAGTATTGTTAGTTTCATCCATTACTACTTTAAATGCACTTAAACCACTATTGGATTGTACACTTTCAAGGTAAGGATTAACAATATTCAAGAATCTGTTTCGTGTAGCTACTGTATTCTGTTCGAATACTAAGTATCTTGAAGATGATGCGATGAATTTCTTCAATGCAATCAACAATCTACGAACATTGATTCTATCTAATGCTGATGGTTTGGATTGTAATGTTTTCTGTCCGAAAACTACAACACCTTGACCAGGGAATGAAGCGATTGGATTAACTCTATCTTCATAAAGATCATCTCTTTCTGAATGTGTTAATCTTGATTTTGCTTCTAATACCGTAGTCAAACCACCACGATTCAAACCTGCTGGTGCGAACCATTCGTGTGCGACTTTATCAGTAAATGCGATTACTCCAGGTAATACAACTGATGGTGGGACCCAAACTGGTCTGTTTGTGTCTCCATCAACTATCTTAACCCAGGGGTAATATGTTCCTGCATAGTTTGTATCTAAAGCACTTACAGTATTTGTTACTGTAGCAATAGAGTCTCCGTATGCAGCTGCATCCAACACATAAAAAGCGTCTGCTCTTGCTTCTATTTTAAGAATAGCATGATTAGTTACTTTTGGATGTAATCTGTGTATTACACCAGGTGTTGCTAACAAGTTAATGTCAAATTCATCAGGATTACTTATAGCATTAATTGCTCGTTTGTAAGCTACTGAACCACTTGCTGTAGCACTTGAGATATCAAATCCTTGTGTGTTAGCTGCAGTGATGTCATTACCTGTGAGTTTTGGATTACCAGGATTATCACCATCAAATCCCCATTGGAAAGGAACTGTAAATTTCCTCTGACCAATAGCTGAAAGTGATAATGTAATGTTTTCTGTAGCGTCTGAATATGTAGATGCTAATGCACTTGCGTCAGCGTGTCCTAACATATTTTCAAGAGACATAGAGACATTACCTGTTGTAGCGGCTGCTGAATAAATAGGTGCTAGATACTCACCATTATCAGGACGTTTATCCATATCGTAATCAAAACCATAATATATGTTTGAATCGAAATCACCGTTAGTATTCTGTTGCGTGTGAACAAAAGATGCACTTGGTGCACTAGCTACAGGAATATTTACTGCGCCATGACCCATAGGAACAACTGTTTTTGGCATATTTTCTAAATTGTTATAATCACCAACACGAATATGTTTACTCATGTTTGGATAATCACCTTTATATGTCAACTTACCATTTGAATCGATTTCAACAAATCTATCACCAATTACTTTAGCGAAATAATTTGCTGCATCTGGATCAAATGTTAAATTATCAAATTGTTCTACTATCTGATTGTCTTTTGTTTTATTTGGTGCGTGGTGTCTAACCTGTAAAGAGAAAGAACCATAATCGCTACCTGCTATTGCAGATGCTGCTTTTACATTCAAAATGTTAGCTTTATATGTCTTACTCATAACTGTTCCATGTGAACGAGTATATACTCTGAATAAGTTGTATCTTGAACCAGCTACCAATTGTGATTGTAGGTATGGTGTTCTAGCTACACTATAATCTTTGTTACCTGTCCATGTGTCAGCATTACCATTTGCATCAAAAGTAGTTACACCTGAATTTAAAACAAGTGTTCCTGTTGATGCTGTAACTGGCGATTGCCAAGCACCTGAACCTGTGGAATGTTGGATTCCCTTAAAGTTTTTGTAAAGATAAACTGGTATTGTTGTACCTGCTCCATCATCTGATATCTGGGGGTCTGTACTAAGGACATCTCCAATATAATTTGCACTACCTGTACTAAACGAAACTGTTTTTGTATAAGTTGTGATACCACTTCCACTAACTACTAATGTGTAATTAGTAAAAGTTCCACTACCTGTAGATGGTGTCAAGTCAGCAGTTCCGTTTGTACCACCACGTGATGGTGCTAAAACAGCTAATGCGTGATCTTTAGTTGACCCACTAATTCTACTTGATAATGTAATTATATCAGGTACATATCCACCTAGTCCTAAAACCCTCACGACCGTTACCGAACCAGCGGAACGTAAATATTGTTGTACAGTATATGGCGTATAAAAACGCTTATCGAGACCACCAAACACTTCTTCGAACTCAGAATAATTTCTAAGTATTGTAGGTGTGAAAGCAGGACCTTTAGAGGTAGGGCCAATAATTGCCGCTCCTATATCCGCTACACCTTGTGGAAGAAATGATAAGTCTCGTTCTTGCGTAAATACACCAGGACTTACTATTCTTTCAGCCATTGAGTTTCTCCTAAATGAGTTTTAAAATAAAGAAATTTTTATTTAATTATTTATAAATATAAACAAAGAAACCCAAACACAACAATGTAAGGGTTTTTTTGTTATTTTTAATGTAGTTTTTTAACTATTTGGTGTAAATACACCAGTTTGGGGATCTAAATTACCAGAACCATATTTGTCATTCAATTCTGTAGCCACTTCTTTCTCTTTTACTTGAGTTTCTTGATATTTTTTAGCGTATTCTTCTTCTGATTTTGCCAAAGCATCAATTTGTTGTTGAAGTGCTATTTTTTGAATAGCAACCTGACCAAATGCAGTTTGACATTCAAGATAGTCTTGCTGAATTTGCTTCAGTCCATTTAACTCTTCTTCTGTAAACTTGACTTCTTTAGATTCTTTTTCCAATTTGTCAACTAATTTTGACTCTTCTGCCATAACATTTCCTCTTAATTTATGTTAATAATAAATATTAATTATTTGTTCAAACATTCACAATTTTTTTCTATATGTTCAACTTTTTTATGTAATTCTTTGATAGATTCTATCAATAATGGAACTATTAACTCATATTTAACAGCCTTATATCCATCACTTCTTTCAGTTACGATTTCAGGAAGAACTTTTTCTACTTCTTGTGCTATAACACCATATGAATGTTGACCTGCAAATACTTCTTTATTATCATTCCAATCAAATTCTACACCACGAAGTTCTGAAAGTTTCAATAATGGATCTCCAATTTTCACCACATTATCTTTCAATCTTTCGTCTGAAGAATAGAATGCCACAACGTCATTGTTAAAGTTTGCAAGACCTGCTGCACTCATATCTAATGTAAGAGCTGTTATTTCAGAAGTATCATCTTGCCCTTTAAATATTATGTCTTTATCGTCAACATCCGTAACAATTACAAAATCACTTGAAGCGTTTTTAAACGAAGCGATTGTAGTTCCACCTGATTTAATTACCGTATCATTACCACCAGCATCTAATACAATATCTGCAGCTGCATCTACTGTTAGATTGTTTGCTGATATCACTAAGTCAGTTCCATCACCCTCAATCTTCTCACTAGCTCCACCGAACACAATACCAACATCATTTGGAATATGAACGTCTGAAGTAGCAGTTAAGTTAATTTTAGCTCCAGAATTTATAGTTAAATCTGTTCCATCTGATTCTATTTTTTCAGCTGAATCTGTAAAATGTAAACCAACATTAGTTGGAATTACAACATCAGTTGTAGCAGTTAAGTTTAATAAATTACTTGATGCTATAGTGAGGTCAGTTCCGTCGCCTTCAATCTTTTCACCATCATTACCGTAAGTTACACCTACACCTGATGGAATGTTTACATCACCCACTGCAGTTAAGTTAATATCTGCACCAGCGATTGTTAAGTCAGTACCATCACCTTCGATTTTTTCACTAGCACCACCGAACTGAATACCCACATCATTAGGTATTACAACATCAGCTACTGCAGTAAGATTAATATTGTTACCTGCAATAGTTAAATCTGTTCCATCGCCTTCGATTTTTTCTCCGTCGTTACCAAAGGTAAGACCTACATCTGCAGGAACATTAATATCTGTAGTTGCTGTAAGGTTAATATCTTCACCAGAATTAAGTGTAAGTGCAGTTCCATTACCACTTATAAATTCTCCACCTGCATCATATGTATATAACCTTTGTCTAATTAATCCATGATGAAAAGAACCTGTACCTGAACCCGATAGATTACCATCTGTATCAAGAACAAGATTATCTGAATCGATTGCTAATGGTGAAGTTCCACCTATCGTTGAAGCCTCAACTCTTCCAAAAGAACCTGTCGAAACAGAAGAACCACTTGTTACAGTACTATTTAATTTTATTATGTTAGCGGATATAGTTAAATCTGTGCCGTCTCCCTCAATTTTTTCACCGTCATTTCCGAAAGTCATACCAACATTAGCAGGAACATTAATATCTGTCGTAGCCGTAAGATGTAAGTCGTTACTTGATGCTATAGTGAGGTCAGTTCCATCACCCTCAATTTTTTCTCCGTCGTCTCCAAATACAACACCTTTATCGTTAGGAATATGAACATCAGTACCTGGACTTAAATTAATCTTTGCACCAGCGATTGTTAAATCTGTGCCATCACCTTCGATTTTCTCTCCGTCGTCTCCGAAAGTAACTCCAACTCCACTTGGGATATTTACATCACCTACAGCTGTTAAGTTTATGTCTGCACCCGAATTAACAGTTAAATCTGTATTATTTGATTCAATCTTCTCACTAGCGTTATCATCGAATACTAAACCGACATTCTTTGGAATATGAACATCAGAAGTAGCAGTTAAGTTTAGTTTAGCACTTGAGGCTACAGTTAAATCAGTTCCATCACCTTCAATTTTTTCACCGTCATCTCCGAATGTAAGACCAATGTTAGCTGGTATGTTTACATCTCCTGTCGCAGATAAGGTTAAATCTCCACCCGTATCTATATCTAATGCACCACTTGCATCAATTTCAGCAGCGTCTAAAGTAATCGTATCTACTGTAAGTTTTGGTGCTTCTAAGAATACACTTGAAGATATTGCCGTTCCAGCGTGTCTATATCTTAAAAATGCTATACTACCACTTATACCCCAATCTATACCACCATTCTGCATTAGTGCGGATGTAGCTGAACCACTACCAACTGTTATTGTATGGTCAGCGACTTGTAAACTACCTACTTGTGCTTCAAGTCTATCGCCAGTAACAGTTAAGTTACCAGGAATTGTTACATTTCCATCATTAAGTGTAACAGTTTCAATTATCGTATTTCCACCTGAAGATAATGTTAAAATACCACTCGAAGCGATAGTCATATCTGTACCATCACCCTCAATTTTTTCTCCGTCATCGCCAAATGTCAATCCGATATCAGCTGGTATATTTACATCTGCTTCTGCAGTAAGATTAATATCACCACCTGCTATAGTAAGATTAGTTCCATTACCCTCAATCTTTTCACCGTCATTACCGAAAGTAAGACCGACACCAGATGGAACATTTATATCAGTTGTTGCTGTCAAATTAATATCTTCACCAGAATTAATTGTAAGTGCAGTATTGTTAGATTCTATCTTTTCAGCACCATCCCCGAAATGAAGACCAACATCTACTGGTATCACAACATCAGTTGTTGCTGATAAATTTAGTTCGTTACTTGAAGCGATTGTTAGGTCAGTTCCATTTCCTTCTATTTTTTCACCGTCATCACCAAATGTAACTCCAACTCCTGATGGTATATTGACGTCAGCCGTAGCAGTTAAGTTAATATCTGCTCCAGAATTTAATGTCATATCTGTTCCATCACCTGAGATAAATTCTCCACCTGCATCATATGCATATAATCTTTGTCTAATTAAACCATGATGGAAAGAACCTGTACCTGAACCACTTACATTTCCACCAACTTCTAATGCTTCAGCGGGTGCTGATTCATTAATACCAAGTTTATTTATAATTCTACCTTCAGCAAAAGAACCAGTTGATGTTGCTGAACCACTAATTTTACTAATGGATATATTAGCTAAGTGAGCCGCATCATCGTGAAAAGTTACATCTCCACCATCGACATTAATTGCTAAATCAGTTCCTACATCTAAAGTTAATGCTGCGCTTGACGCTACAGTAAGATCAGTTCCGTCGCCTTCAATCTTTTCGCCATCATCACCGAATGTAACTCCAACACCAGATGGGATATTAACATCCCCAACAGCTGTAAGATTAATGTCTGCTCCAGAGGTAACTGTTAAATCTGTATTATTTCCTTCTATTTTCTCACCTGTTCCAAATGTAATACCAACATCTGCGGGAACTACCACATCGGCAGTTGCGGTAAGATTAATGTTGTTACCTGCTATAGTTAAATCTGTGCCGTCTCCCTCAATTTTTTCACCGTCATCACCGAATGTTAATCCGATGTTAGCTGGAATGTTAATATCACCACTTCCACCTACGGTTATACTTAAATCTGTTCCATCTGATTCTATTTTTTCAGCCGTAGCAAAAGTAAGTCCTACGCCTGATGGTATGTTTACGTCAGCTACTGCAGTAAGATTAATGTTGTTACCTGCTATAGTTAAATCTGTTCCGTCGCCTTCAATTTTCTCTCCGTCGTCCCCGAATGTCATTCCAATATTAGCAGGAATGTTAATATCACCACTTCCACCTACAGTTATACTTAAATCAGTTCCATCAGATTCAATTTTTTCGCCTGTAGCGAAAGTAAGTCCTACTCCTGATGGAATGTTAACATCAGCTACTGCAGTAAGATTAATGTTATTACCACTTATGGTTAAATCTGTACCGTCTCCTTCTATTTTTTCCCCATCGTCTCCAAATGTAAGACCAATGTCTGCTGGTATATTAATGTCAGCACTTGACACTAAGTTTAAATCTGTTCCGTCTCCACTAATGTATTCACCACCTGCGTCATTAAAATATGCTCTGTTTGTAGTAATAGTATTTTTGAAAGAACCTGTTCCATCTAACCAAACATTTCTCCAAGAAGCGGCTGAACTACCAAGATCTCTTGTTCCATCAGCGTCTGGTATAAGGTTTGATGCTAAATCTGCTGTTATAACTAATGTATCACTAGCTGCATCACCAATTGTTGTTGTTCCACCTGCTAATGTAAGTGTGCCATCAATTGTTGCATTCTTTGCGATTTCTAATCTACCAAATGAGCCTGTAGATGTTAGGGATGATGAAATATTACCTGCGGCAGTTATATTGTTCCATCTTTGTGTAGCACTACCTAAATCATATGTATCAGCAGTATGTGGTACTATACTTGCACTAGCACTAACCGCACCTAACGATGCACTCATCGTCAATAATATTTCGGTTGAACTTTCTACTCCGATGCCTTTCGGATTATGTAATTCTGTTGTTGCTAACGCATTATGTAATTTAGCCATTCGTTGTTCCTATTTTAAATAAATATCATCTTGTTAATTTTAACCTATCTTATGTACCACAATATCACCATCGGATGTTCCAACATAATCAAAATTAAAAATTGTATCCAAACTGTCATCATATATAACCATATTTTGTATTGCATCTAATGTTGCTAAAGCAACACCTGCCTCTTTAATTGCACCAGTAGAACTTATTGATCCCGTTACTACAAGATCACCTATAATATCTGTATCGGTATTTACCCGTTTTTTTCCAATATAACTGACATCACCCATTAGGTTATCTCCAGAATACTTGCAAATACTTCTAAATCACCATTCGCTGATGCTTGTGTTTCTAATTTATCTCCTGCTCCCAAATTAATTGGTTTCTCAATAACAAGGGTTGAGTCTGCAGGTACGTTTACTGTTTTCATTATATGTCTTCGTGTTGTAAAATTGGCACTACCACTAACTGTAACGTTTATTGTAGCATCATTTGTTCCATCAATATTACTAACGTAAATTGCGTGAACTACACCAGTTGTAGCTCCTGGGCAAGTATAAAACGGATTTATTGTTGTATTAGATCCAGTTGCTGCATTTTTAAAGGTATTTGCCATTATTTGTTCCTATTTTTACACATTTCTTCTACTATAAATATCGAATTTTTCAAAATTAACCTCCGAATACTATTGAGAAAGCTAATGCACCATCATCTGTAACGCCAGTCATATCTGATGCATCTCCCAAAACTTTTCCAAATGAACCAGTTGATACAGATGAACCACTAACATTTCCTGATGTAGCTACAGTTGTAAATGTTGCTGCAGCTGCTGAACTAGCACCAATAGTAGTTCCATCAATTGCTCCTGCCCCAATATCTACGGTAGAAAGTGTAGAAGTTCCTGTAGCAGTAATTGCATCTATATAACCAGTATCAATATGAGCTTCTGCAAATTGTAATGCTGAAGTTCCTAAATCTCTTGCACTATCTGTAGATGGTACTATATCAGAATCGAATCTAGCTGTTGCCGTAATGGTATCACTTGTTGCATCTCCTAAATCAACATCTCCAGTCGCTGAAAGTGTTGTAACTGTTGCGGCTGCGGCTGATTCTCCACCAATAACAGTTCCATCAAGTTCACCACTACTAATATAAGCTGCTACTGGATCAGCATCAGTTCCTAATTGGTCTATATAACCTATACCATTTATATAAATATCTTTCCATTGTTTAGCACTTGAACCTAAATCATAAGTATTGTCTGCATTTGGTATAAGATTAGAAGTTAAATCTGCATTAATGGTTATTGAATCACTATCTGCATCACCGATTGTAATATTACCACCGAGGGTTAAATCACCATCTATACTTGCATTACCTGCTAATTCTAATCTTCCAAATGAACCCGTTGAGATTGATGAACCACTAATAGCTTGAGTAGCAGTTACTTGTGCAATATCAACTGCACCTGCTTCGAATGTTATTACATCATCTGCTGAAGCCCTAATTGAAGTATCATCATCTCCATCTAAATCTATTCTTCCTGTTCCACCTACTGAAATACTACCTTGTCCATTTAAATCAATAGCATCTACAAATAATTCTCTAAATGCCGTTCCACTTACACCCAAATCAATAGCGCTATCACTACCTGGTTTTACATTTGCACCACCTGGAGTTAAAGTTATATCTGCTGCTGCAGTTAAAACCATATCCGTAGATACATCGATGTGGTCATTTGCTCCATCTATTTCTAACTTATCTACTCTTGTACTTCCACCTGCTATTGTTACTAAGTTTGATGAATGTGTTAATGTTACATCTCCACCATCTAAATTAATAACTCCACCACTACCTAAGTGTAAATCATTCCATCCTTTAGTAGAACTA
>Ga0315328_10001857_pt1 | contig 9927 bp, 13 predicted proteins | sample M120032315metaG_FD_203462 | JGI IMG/M metagenome (GOLD analysis project Ga0315328, IMG submission 203462) | Ammonia-oxidizing marine archaeal communities from Monterey Bay, California, United States - M1 200m 32315 | ecosystem: Environmental > Aquatic > Marine > Intertidal zone | place: USA... | reverse complement strand
TCACTCTTCCTATTAATAACAAAGAACTCTAATCCCCTTAAAAAGGGGTTGCAAATGTATTAAAGTTTTTTAACTTCACCCAAACAATAAAACAGATTTTTTTGAAAATTGTTCTAACCTAGTAAATAGCTGTCTTTTGATCTTATTTCTCAAGATTTGTTTTCTTAATGCCTGAAAAACTTGTGTAGTTGATTCTTCAAATGTATCGGATTGCCTCTTTGCAAAAAAATTTGAGCCAGGATACTGTAGCTTAATTTCGGCTATTGTATTAGAATAAGATTCTGCTTTACTTAACCTTAAGAAAAACATCAGAACTGATAATCTTATTATCCAATTTTAATAATTTATTTACTTTCTTTTCAATAAGTTCTTCTAAATCGTTATCAATATGAAAATGAATGGAATGAATCTTGATACTCATAATTTCTGGTTTTATTCTCTCGGATGAGCTTGTTTATAAACTGTTTTTAGTTTTTTGATAGTATTGTGGGTATAGGCCTGAGTAGCACTTAAATTGGCATGCCCTAAAAGTTCTTTAATCGCATTAATATCTGCACCATTATTAAGCATATGAGTAGCAAATGTATGGCGCAAGATATGCGGACTTTTTTTATCGAGGGAGGTGACCATTGAAAGATATTTATTTACCAATCGGTAAACTTGTTTTGTAGAAATTTGCTTACCTTTCTCAGTTGTAAATAAAAATAGACTTTTATTTGAAGTATTTAATTCTTTAATTTTAGATAAGATATCAGAAGTTAAAGGAAGTAATCTTTCTTTATTTCGTTTTCCTAAAACTAAGATTGTAGAATTTGAAAAATCAATATCCGTATTCTTTAGATTAATAAGTTCTGACAACCTTATTCCTGTAAAATAAAAAAGTTCTAAAATCAACCTATCTCTTTGGGCTAAAAACCCTTCTCCAAAATCAATCTCATTTAATAATTCATCCATCTTTATTTCCTCCACAAAAACTGGTAATCTTTTAGAGATTTTAGGGGAAATTATCTTTTGCATAGGACTTTGTTTAATTATATTCTCTTGCAACAGAAAACGAAAATAAGTTTTTAGAGTAGTAATTTTTCTATTTACAGAACGAGTAGAAATATTATTACTTAAAAGTCTTGCGATCCAGCTTCTAACAAATTGAAAATTAATGTTCTCAACTGTATTAACCTGAAACTCAGAAGATAAAAATTGAATAAATTGCTCTAAATCGGTAGAATAAGATTTAAGCGTATGAACAGAATATCGTTTTTCGTATTCTAAAAACCGTAGAAATTTTTCCTTCTGCATATACTGATTTTAAGAAGTATACGAATATACACAAAAAAAGTGAAAGAATAAGCAGAAAAATATGAAACTTAAGAGTTATTCTTCCTCTTCAAGAAGCTTTTGAGAATAAGCAGCTTTAAGCTTTTGTTCCCGTAAAATTACCGATTTCTTGGTAAACTGCTTTCTAGAGCGTAATTGTTTCATAGTACCAGTTCTTAAAAATTTTTTCTTAAATCTTTTAAGTGCTCTATCAATCTGTTCTCCTTCTTTTACTGGAATAATTATCATTTACTGTTCTAATTTGGGCCACAAAAGTATAAATATCTTTATAATTAACACAATTATTTCAAAATTTGTTTTGCAATTACTAATTTCTGAATCTCGGAGGTCCCTTCCCCAATAGTGCAGAGCTTAGCATCTCTATAATATCGCTCCACCGGAAAATCCTTAGTGTAGCCATATCCTCCTAGTACTTGTACTGCATCATTGGCTATTTTTACAGCAATCTCTGAAGAATAATATTTTGCCATTGCCCCTTCTTTAGTCATATGTTCTCCTTTATTCTTTTTATCAGCAGCACTATAAATAAGTAACTCTGAAGCCTCAATCTCAGTTGCCATATCAGCTAATTTAAAAGCAATTGCTTGAAAATGAGAGATTGGTTTTCCAAACTGTTCTCGCTCTTTAGAGTAGTGTAATGCCGCTTGATAAGCACCCTTTGCAATTCCTAATCCTAATGCAGCAATAGATATTCTTCCCCCATCCAATACTTTCATGGCTTGCATAAAACCCTCCCCTACACTTCCTAAAATATTAAACTCTGGGATTTTACAATTATCAAAAATGAGTTCTGCTGTTTCTGATGCTCGCATGCCTAATTTGTCTTCTTTTTTTCCAGATGTAAAACCTGCAGTTCCTTTTTCTATTACAAAAGCACTCATTCCATTAGAACCTCCCATTTCACTAGTTCGAGCCATCACAACCGCAATATCTCCTGAAATCGCATGTGTAATAAAATTCTTAGCACCATTAATTACCCAATTATCACCTTCTTTAATAGCTGTCGTTGTCATAGCCCTAGCATCTGAACCAGTATTATGTTCGGTTAAGCCCCAAGCACCAATATACTCAGCTGTAGCTAATTTAGGTAACCATTTCTTTTTTTGCTCTTCATTTCCGAATTTCAGAATATGACCAGTACAAAGAGAATTATGTGCAGCCATAGACAAGCCAACAGAAGGATCTAAAATAGAAAGTTCTTGGATTGCAGTTACATATTCAGTGTAAGAGAAACCAGAACCACCATATTCTGTTGGCACTAACACACCCATCAACCCAAGATTCCCCAGCTTTTTAAATACTTCTACTGGAAAAATTTGTTTATCATCCCACTCGCGAAGAAAAGGAGTAATATTTTGCTTTCCAAATTGCCGAATCATATCAGCAACCATTTTTTGGTTTTCGTTTGTATTAAAATCCATCTCTTTAATAATCTTTTAAGCTAATTATATTCTCAGAATATTGTTTTAATCTTTCTTTTCCATTTAAGAAATCAAGAGCTACGACAAAAGCAAATCCTGCTACTTTAGCCCCTAACTTTTGAATAAGTTCTGCTGCCGCACAAGCGGTTCCTCCTGTGGCTAATAAATCATCATGCACCAATATATTCCATCCTTTATTAATATCGGATTTATGCACTTCAATCTCTGCTGATCCGTATTCTAGATCATATTTATATTTTAGGGTCTCACCAGGTAATTTTCCTGCCTTTCTGATAGGAATAAATGGAATCCCTATTTTATTAGCCAGAAGAAAGCCAAATAAGAATCCCCTGCTTTCAATCCCAATAATAGCATCCAGTTCTAGCTTCTCTAATTTTCTCATAAAGCTATCAATAATTGCAGAAGATAATTCAGCATCCATCAATAAAGGGGTAATGTCTTTAAAATTAATACCTTTTTTTGGAAAATCAGGAACCGTTTTAATTGCTTTATTTAAATTATCACTAATCATCTGTTTTAAATTTTTTGCTTCACACTTATCTTTTAATTGCACTTAAATATTTCTTGAGTTCTTCTTTTACTTTTGGAAATAAGAAGAAAAGACCAATCATATTTGGGAAAATAAGTGCTAAAATCATAGCATCTGAAAAACCCCAAACAGCATCCATATTAGCAGCTGCACCAATTACAATAAATACTAAAAACAATACTTTATATGTCAAATCAGATAACTTGCTTTTACCAAATAGATACATCCAAGATTGCAAGCCATAATAAGACCATGAAATCATAGTAGAAATTGCAAATAAAATTATGGCTATTGTTAATATAATTGGGAACCATGGTATCGCATCAGCGAATGCCATTGAAGTAAGCACAGCGCCTTCTACTTTTTGACCATCAATAATAACATCACCTCCATACTCAAAAATACCAGCACTGTTATACATAATAATCACCAATGCCGTCATTGTGCAAATAACAATCGTATCAATAAATGGTTCTAAAAGCGCTACCACACCTTCAGAAGCTGGATATTTTGTTTTTACGGCTGAATGCGCAATGGAAGCAGAACCTGCCCCTGCCTCATTGGAGAAAGCAGCCCTTTGAAAACCTACAATTATCACTCCAACCAAACCACCAAAACCTGCTTGCATACTAAATGCATTAGAGAATATTAAACTAAAAGCATCATCAATATAACTGAAATTAGATAAAATAATAAACAAACAGGCTATGACATAAATAATAGCCATAAAAGGCACCACTTTCTCGGTTACTGAAGCAATTCTTTTAATCCCCCCAATAATTACTACACCAACAATCACAGCTAAAGCAATGCCAATTAAAGTACCTACACTACCACCTGACATGCCAAACATAGATGCAATCTGCATAGCTGCTTGATTGGACTGAGCAGCATTTCCCCCACCAAAAGAAGCGCCAATACAAAGTACTGCAAAAAGCACTGCTAATCCTTTTCCTAACTTTTCATAACCATCTTCCTTTAATCCTTTACTTAGGTAATACATTGGTCCTCCATAAACAGTACCATCTTTACCAACATCACGATATTTAACTCCTAATGTACACTCCACAAATTTGGTAGACATGCCAATTAAACCACAAATAATCATCCAGAAAGTAGCTCCAGGACCACCTAATGCAATAGCTAAAGCAACGCCAGCAATATTCCCAAGACCAACTGTACCAGAAACAGCAGTTGCTAAAGCCTGAAAATGCGATACCTCCCCTTCCTTGCTTTCATCTTTTATTGTATCTGGAATATCTCCATCCACTGCCAAATTAGTTTTTTCAGTACCATGTTCCAACTCATCATATTTTCCTCTTACTGTATTTATTGCTGTAGGGAAATGGGTGATATTTACAAAAGAAAAACGAATAGTAAAAAACAAAGCTCCAAATACTAATAGTAATAAAACAATAGGAATGCTAATTTCATCTGTAAAAGATATAGGATAGAGCACTATATCAACCCACGCATCTGCAATAGGTTTAAACCATTCATTAATTTTTTCATCTAATCCTTCTGCCTTTGTAATATAAGGCAATGCTAATGTAAGAGTTAATAAGATCTTTTTCATATGTAGTAATTTTTTCATTGTTAATTTAATTGTCCCTTAATAATAGATAAACATTCTTCAAAAGAGTGTGGATTATATCCAAGTACTGATTTAGCTTTATTCAAGATGAAACCTGTTTTCGGGGGTCTTTTTGCTTTTTGATTAAGTGTTGATGTAGATATTCTCCTCAAATTAGTAGTATCCAACCCATAATATTTTCTAATACGTTCTACCATTTCATAAATACTCATAATATCTTTCCCTGAAACATTAAAAATACCATATGCTTTCTTCTTAAGTGCTAATATACAAGCATCTGCTAAATCTTCCGCTAAAGTTGGTGCTCTAAATTGATCATCAATAATATTTAAAGAATCTCCTTTTTCTAAAGCTCCTTTTGCCCAAAGAACAATATTCTCTTTACTCAATCTCTCTCCTGTACCAAATACAACAATGGTCCTTAATATTGTCCACTTTACCATATGGGCTTCTAATAGCTGCTCAGATCTTAACTTTGATAATCCATAATATGATAGTGGATTTGGTTTATCCTCCTCAGTGTATGGCCCATCTTCTCCATCAAAAATAAAATCAGTTGAAATATGAATCAAATGTGCATTAATTTCCTGACAAGCATCCGCCAAATATTGTACTGCATTCACATTTAAAGCATCACAAGCATCTTTTTTATCCTCACATATATCTACATTTGTCATAGCAGCTGTATTGATTACCACATCAGGCATTTGCTTTACTATTACCTTCTTAATCTCAATATTATCTGTAATATCTAGATCAAAATATATGTATCCGTTCTTTTGAGAAACTCTATTCTCTCCTCTGGATATTGCAATTAAATTAATTCCCTTATCTTCCTTTAACTTATGTAAGAGTTTTTGTCCGAGCAATCCATTACTTCCAGTTATTAAAACTTTCATTTAATATTCGCTTGGTTTTACTAAATATAAAATGAAATAAATAATCACAGGAGAACCAAAACCAAAAATAGCAGCAGTTACAAACAAAATCCTAACCCCCCCCACGTCCAAGCCAAATTTGTCGGCAAGCCAAGCACAAACACCTAATATTTTTCTGTCACTCAAATTATTTTGATTTAATTAACTCATCAATCTTACTAATTATAGTCCTTTCAAGTTCTATAATCGAATTCTCAACTTGTAAAATCTGATGCTCTAATTCAATAATTTTATCTTGCTTCTTTTTTGATTTCTGAATATCAATAATCAACCATGCAAAAGCTGCAACTTCTATAACTAAAAGTAATATTGTAAGTGTAATCTGTAGCTTATCCATAAATATTATAAATCAAAAACATTTTTTCGTTTTCTATACCTAAAATGATACCCTATCTTTAACAAGAATATCATAGACAAATATATCAAAATAGTAAAAGCATTAGTGAAAGTAGCATAAATAAAAAATAAGCGAATAAATGATGCTTTTATCCCCAGTAAGTCTGCCCACCAAGCACTTACACCAAAAAACTGTTTCTCAAAGAAATTTCTAACTATATGAAACATAATTTACTTCATTTTAATATCTGCAATTTAGATATCTCTTTTACTAAACTAAAATTTTTAAATACAAAGATTTTTATTTCTTTTCAAATTCCTTTCTCAGATAATAACATTGTCATTTCTTGCTGTAATCTTTGTGCCTCCTGTCTTGCTTTTTCAGCAAAACCTTTTCCTTTTCCTTTATAAATAATTCCTCTTGATGAATTTACTAAAAGTCCACAATCTGAGTTCATTCCATATCTTGCTACTTGCCTCAAATTACCACCTTGTACACCAACTCCAGGAACAAGCAGAAAATGATTAGGAATAATATTTCTTATCTGAATAAATTGTTCTGCTCTTGTGGCGCCAACAACATACATCATATTTTCAATAGTCCCCCATTTTTGTGAAGTTTCTAAAATCTCTTCAAAGAATGCTTTTTCATTCTCGCTTTTAATAGTTTGAAAATCGAATCCTCCCACATTAGAAGTAAGTGCTAAAACAATTGCCCATTTATTCTCAAATTCCAAAAAAGGAGTAATTGAATCAGATCCCATATAAGGAGCAACTGTAATAGAATCAAAATTCATATTCTCAAAAAAGGCTTTCGCATACATATTGGAGGTATTCCCAATATCTCCTCTTTTTGCATCCGCTATTGTAAAAATATCTTCCGGAATATAATCTAATGTTTTTTGAAGTGATATCCAGCCATTAACACCTATGCTTTCATAAAAAGCAATATTTGGCTTGTAGGCAACACAGAAATCTTTAGTCATATCAATTATTTGTTTATTAAACTCAAAAACAGGATCTTCTAACTTTAATAAATGATTTGGAACTTTTTCAATATCTGTATCTAGACCAATACATAAGAATGATTGCTTTTTTTTAATTTGTACTATAAGTTCTTTTCTAGTCATCTAAAGTAGTGCCTTCTTTTAATTTCTCAGCATTCTCAGCCAATTGTAATTCATCAATAAACCCCTGAATATCACCTCCCATTGTTGCTTGTAAATTATATTTTGTTAAACTAATTCTATGTTCTGTAACCCTCCCTTGCGGATAATTATAGGTCCTGATTTTTGCAGATCTATCGCCTGAGGAAACCATAGTCTTTCTATGCTTTGCCTCTTCTTCTAACTTCTTTTGCAACTCAATTTCATAAACACGAGAACGTAATACTTTTAATGCTTTATCGTAATTTTTATGTTGCGATTTTTGATCCTGACATTGAGCAATAATACCAGTAGGAATATGAGTTAAACGAACAGCCGAATAAGTAGTGTTTACTGATTGTCCGCCAGGACCTGAAGAACAATAAGTATCCTTTCGAATATCAGATGAGTTTAATTCAACATCAAATTCTTCTGCCTCAGGCAATACAATTACGGATGCAGCAGATGTATGAACTCTTCCTTGTGTTTCCGTTTGCGGAACCCTTTGCACCCTATGTACTCCACTCTCAAATTTTAGCTGTCCATAAACATCCTCTCCACTAATATTAAAAATAATTTCCTTATATCCTCCAGCTGTTCCATCAGCTACATCAACCAATTCTGTTTTCCAACCTTTTGCTGAAGCAAAAGCAGTATACATCCTATACAAATCACCTGCAAAAATTGAAGCTTCATCTCCTCCAGTTCCGGCTCTAATTTCCATTACTGCATTTTTAGCATCAGTAGCATCTTGAGGAATTAAGAGTACTTTTATTTCCTCATCCATTTCTTCTTTTCTAGGTAAATTTATATCTAATTCTATTTTTGCTATTTCCTTCATTTCAGCATCATCAGAATTTGATAATATTTCTTTTGCTTCTACAATATTTCCAACTAAATCACGGTATTCTTTATAAGCCTTAACAATAGGTTCCAAATCTTTATATTCCTTGCTCAACTGCACATAAAGTTTCATATCATTCATTGCATCAGGAGATGAAATTAGCTTCTCAACCTCCTTATACCTATCATTAATTGCACCTAGTTTATCTAACATATTAATATGTAAATATTCCAAATTTAGAACTTATTGTTAATTTTCTTCCTTCAAAATTCTCAACTCGTCCAACAATCTTAGCGTCAACATTAAAAGATTTTGAAATTGAAATAATATTTTCAGCAATCTCCTGAGGAACATACAACTCCATTCTATGTCCCATATTAAAAACTTTATACATTTCCTTCCAATCAGTTCCTGATTCCTCATGAATAAGTTTAAACAAAGGAGGTAATTCAAACATACTATCTTTTATCACATGTATATTATCCACAAAATGTAGCACCTTTGTTTGAGCGCCACCCGAACAATGCACCATTCCGCTTATTTTACTTCTATATTTGTCAAGAATTGCTTTAATAATTGGAGCATATGTTCTTGTTGGTGATAACACAAGTTTCCCAGCATCAAGCTCTGAATTTTTAATAGTATCTGTCAATCTCTTAGAGCCTGAATACACTAAGTCTGACGGGACAGATGGATCAAAACTTTCAGGATATTTTTCAACTAAGTACTTAGAAAAAATATCATGACGAGCAGAAGTCAGGCCATTACTACCCATTCCTCCATTATATTCTGTTTCATAAGTAGCTTTTCCTGATGATGAAAGACCAATAATTACATCTCCACCTTGAATATTCGCATTATCAATTACATCACTTCTTTTCATCCTAGCAACTACTGTAGAATCTACAATAATAGTACGCACTAAATCTCCAATATCAGCAGTCTCTCCACCTGTAGAAATAATATTTATACCATACTTTCTATATTCTGCTAACAACTCCTCTGTTCCATTGATAATCTTGGAAAGCACATCACCATTAATAATTGATTTGTTTCTTCCAATAGTAGATGAAAGCATAATATTTTCAGTTGCACCTACACAAAGCAAATCATCAATATTCATAATTAATGCATCTTGGGCAATTCCTTTCCACACTGAAGTATCACCAACTTCTTTCCAGTAAACATAAGCTAATGATGATTTTGTACCAGCACCATCTGCATGCATTATCAAACAATAATTATCGTCTCCTGTTAAATAGTCAGGAACAATCTTACAGAATGCTTTAGGAAAAAGTCCTTTATCAACATTTTTGATTGCATTATGCACATCTTCTTTATCAGATGAAACACCTCTTTGGTTATATCTATTTGTTTTCATTTTTTGTAAATAAAAAAGCATCCCTATTTAAGGATGCTTTCTTGTATTTTATATTTAGCTTACTTATTATCCGAAATATCTTTTGCATTTTCTTTTTTCTCCTCATCTTTTAACTCAATTGTTGGTCCTTCCACTTCTTTTTCTTCCTCTTTTGGTTTTGGAACATACTCTTGACTTACCACTTTAAAAGCAGTTCTTCTGTTATATTGATGCGCCTCTTCCCTGTTCTTTTTCCTTCTTAATCCATCAATATATGTCTTTGAAAGAACATCACCAACCTTTAATTTTCCATCTTTATGCTCGATTACAAAAGGTTCTTTCTCTCCCATTCCAGATGCAGTTAATCTCTCTGTATCAATACCTTTCTCAATCAAATAATGGAT
>Ga0315328_10001856_pt1 | contig 9928 bp, 8 predicted proteins | sample M120032315metaG_FD_203462 | JGI IMG/M metagenome (GOLD analysis project Ga0315328, IMG submission 203462) | Ammonia-oxidizing marine archaeal communities from Monterey Bay, California, United States - M1 200m 32315 | ecosystem: Environmental > Aquatic > Marine > Intertidal zone | place: USA... | reverse complement strand
TGGAATGCTTTTGCCCATAATCCATAGTTAAAGCATAACAAGATAATTTTTTTCTTTTTGCGATAGAAAGAGCAGTGGCTGAATCCATCCCACCTGACAATAATACAATTGATTTTTCCATAATTTATCTTCCTGGTTCATTGCCCCATAAAATCTTATGAAGTTGCATCTGAAATCTAACCTTTAACCTATCTTTTAATATTAAATTAGCTAGATGACTGGCCTTTATACTATCGGAACAAGGAGAAAATAGGACACTTGATTTTTTATGAAGAGTGTATTTTTTTAAGATGGTTTTAGACCATTGGTAATCTTCATCACTGCATATAACAAATTTAAACTCATCCGTAGGTTTCATTAAAGAAATATTACTCCAGTTATTTTTAGAAACTTCGCCTGAATCTGGAGTTTTAATGTCCATCACAATTTTTACTCTAGGGTCTATACAATCAATGCAAATAGCACCACTCGTTTCAATACTTACATGATATTGAGAATCTGCAAGCCTCCTAAGAAAAGACTTTGTGTTATTTTGTGCTAAAGGCTCTCCTCCTGTGACACAAATATTTTTATTTCCCAAATTTTTTACCTGTGTAAATATTTGATCAAAAGTTATTCTTTCGCCGCCTGTAAAAGCATAACTTGTATCACAATAGTGGCATCTAAGTGGACATCCAGTAAGCCTAATAAATGTTGTCGGCAAACCTACTCTTGATGATTCTCCCTGAATTGAAGAAAAAATCTCTGTAATTTTAAGAGTTTCTTTTAGATTCATTTATTTTATAGAATTAAGTTTTTCTTTAGCTAAACGAGAAGCAGAGCTATCAGGATAATTTCTAATTAATTCATTAAGAGTGTTTATAGATTCCTTCATATCTCCCAATTCAAACTGAGTAAAACCTGTTTTTAGAATAGCTTCAATTAACTTTTCAGAATTTGGATGCTCTGTTGTTATTTTTTCGAACTCTCTTAAAGCTCTATTATATTTCTTCTGAGAATAAAATGATTCTCCTAACCAATAAATTGCGTCATCAATAAATTCTGTATTGCCATATAAGTCTATAAAGATAGATAAAGCTTCTTCAGCAGCAAGATACTTTCCAATCTTGATTAAATCGAAAGCTTTCTGATACTCAAATCGAATTTCTTCTATAGTTATTACATCTATTGTTTTAATATTTTCTTTATTTTCCTGCTTTGTAATTATTGCTTCCAAGGCAATTATTTTCTTTTCAACAACTAATAGCTTTGTACTTAATTCATCTATTTCTTTTTTATTTAATAAAATTTCGCTATCAATCGATTCATCCTTAATTGGTTCATCTGATGTCACACAACCTGAGGTTAAAACAATGGATAAAAAAAATATGGAAATATTTTTTATATCTATGGAGTTCATTTCCATTGCACAAGTCTAAATGCCGAAGCAGTGCATAATAATAATATAAAAAAAGGAATCCAGCCTAATAGTATGGGTTGTACTTTATATATTTGAGCACTTTCTATTAATGTATTTTGCAACATGAAATATGCAATGCCGATTAACATTCCAATAATAACCCTATACCCAATGCCTCTATTTCTTCGCATACCAAGAGATAATGGTAATGCCAACAAACAAATAAAAGGAATAACTAAAAGAGAGGCAATTCTAGAGTGAAATGTTGTTTGATATATTTTAGCATCAAGAGAGTTTTGCACTAAATACTTAATAAACTTATACAGTTCTAAAATATTGAGGTCTTCAGATTTCACTACCGTCAAGCTTATTAAGTCTCGGTCTAATTGAGTTTTATCAATCTTATATCTTAAAAATTCTGTACTAAGACCCGATTCATCAAAAATCGTTTCTTGTAAATTACTCAATATCCATTGATTATAATCATCAATAGTTGAAGAAGTGGCTTTCGATATTCTTTTAACTTCCGAAGAATCATTTAGCTCAAAAATAGTTACATTTCCAAAGCTTTGATTTTCATTCAAAAGATTAATGTTAATTATTTTGTTTTGCTCTTTTAACCAGATGCCTTGACCATTACCCAATGATGTATAGTTATATTTACTCTTAGTTCTCAACTGATCTGCTAAGCGTTCCATTGGAGGGGAAAAATACTCTCCTACCAATGTGGATAAAAAGCAAAGAATAAACCCAGAGATAAGAACTGAGAACCCTAACCTTCGCATCGTCATTCCAGAGGAAAGTAAAATTAATAATTCATTATTTTTACTTAAATTACCAAGGCCTAATAAACTGCCAATCAAAACTATAATAGATAATAGTTTAAAAATTGAACTTGGAAGCTTTAGTATTGTGTATTGAATGGCTTCAGTTACGCCATAATTACCAGTTCCAATATCGTCAGTTTGACTAACAAAATCAATAAACCCAGAGAATGCAATAAAGACAAATAACACAATTAATGTAGTTTGAAAAATTGATTTAAAGATGTATCGATCAATGATTGTCAATTCTTTTCTCCGAATATACTCAACCTTTGAAAAAAATTATAACTCGATAATATAGCTATACTAGCGAATAATAACCAGATTAAATGAACCCACCATAATCCTAATATTGGTGGGGTATCTCCCTGCTCGAACCAAACTTTAGCAGCTCCCAATAAATTCACATAAATCATATAAATTAATACACCAAAAATAATTCCACCATATTGGCCTTGCCTTGGAGAAACTTTACTTAGTGGTATAGAGAGGAGCACTAAAATAATCAGGGCAATAGAAGGAGAGAACCTCCATTGAATTTCTGCATATGCCTGAAGGGTGTTTTGATTATAGAGAAAGTCTATATTTTCTAAATTCAAATCTACCTTATTAGCTTTTTGTTTATTATTAAATAATGGTAATTGATGTTCAGAAAATTCCATAATTCTAAAATCTTGATCGCCAGGTCTGCCTTCATACCTTTTTCCATTATAAAAAATAAGAAGATTATTATTATCACCAATGTTCTCTACTTCTGCGTATTCAGCTACTACGACATTTACCCTCCCTTTATTTTCTTGCTGCAAAAAGACATTAATAAGTCTATTTTCTTCAATAAGATCTTCGGAATAAAACACAGATCCATTTTTTAGATTAACAAACCTTCCAGGCTCTAAAAATTCGATGTCAACTGAAGTCATAGAATCCAACTTAGTAGTTTCAATATTTTTTCTCGCTTGGGGTGATATATAACCAGAAATAATTGCTAATAGAATCGCAAGAACTAATGTTGGCAAGATCAGTGGCCTATATAATGCAATGGGTCCAATACCTGAACTTGATATTGCAGTAATTTCACTGTTGCTATAAAGCCTGCCAAAAACCAATAATATTGATAAAAAAGTACTCAATGGTATCAAGACAATCAAATAGTCTATTGAAGAATAAAGCATTAATCCCATAATAGAATCGGAGGATAGTAATCCAATAGCTGCGTCACCCAGAACATCTGAAAACTTATTGGCAACCAAAATAATTAATAATATAACTGTGACAGCCAACCATGTGGTTGCTGTCTCCTTAAAAAGGTAGTGACTAATTATTTTTCCCATAAAAAATCTTATTTACTTATTAGAAGAGATTCATATTTAGTTTTTGAACTAATACTATTACACTACAATTATGACTCAAATAATACTAGGGTATTTGATTTTAATAGAGTAGTAATACCCTTTAAAAATAACTAAAAGAGAGAAATAAATGAATTTCCTAATAAATACAAATAAATCATCAGAAATAAAAGCTGATTGCCTTATATTACCTGTTTTTGAAGATGGGATACTAAGAGAGCCAACTAAAACAATTAATTCAAAAAATAACAATCTCATAAAAGATTTTCAAACCAATGGGGATATAAATGGGAAATTAGGACAAACAAGAATTTTACCCATTAATCAACAAACCTACAAAAGAATAGTTTTGGTGGGATGTGGAAAATTTGATAAATACTCTAATACTAATTATAAGAAAGCCATTACATCAGCTCTAAAAAAATTATCATCCACCTCACATAAGAATGCAATTAACCTGCTTGCATCTAATGGTCTTATTGGTAAAAGTGATGAAACATACTATAGAGCTTCAAGAATAATGGTTGAATCTTGGTATGATATTGCTTATCAATATACAGCTACCAACTCAAAAAAAGAAAAAAAATACTCATTAAATAAACTCTATTTTGGCATCAATGGTACTAAAAAAAATACATCAATATCCAAGGGTCTTAAGCATGGTCAAAGCATAGGTAAAGCGATACAAAAAGTAAAATATTTAGGTGATCTTCCAGCTAATGTTTGTACTCCATCATTTTTAGTTAAAGAAACAAGAAAAATAGCAAATAAAAATAAAACAATATCTCTTAAGGTTTTAAATGAATCTGATATGAAGAAGTTAAAAATGGGCTCATTATTATCAGTGACTGCTGGAGCTTCAGAGCCTGCTAAATTAATAGTTGCAGAATATAAAGGTTCTAAATCCAAAGCAAGGCCTATAGTCATTGTAGGAAAAGGTATAACATTTGATACTGGTGGTGTCTCTCTAAAACCATCCAATGCAATGGATGAAATGAAATACGACATGTGTGGAGCAGCAACTACAATTGGCCTACTCCAAATGGTCTCAGACCTTAAGCTGCCTATTAATATGGTTTTTATAGTTCCAGCTTGCGAAAATGTAGTAAGTAGTACAGCAACTAAACCTGGTGATATTGTTACAGCTATGTCCGGAACAACTATTGAAGTATTAAACACAGATGCTGAAGGTAGGCTAATACTTGCTGATGCTCTTACTTACGCTCAAAAATTTAAACCAGAACTCATTATAGATATGGCGACTCTAACTGGTGCCTGTGTTGTGGCATTAGGGAAACATATTTCTGGTTTAATGACTAATTCAGACAACCTTGCTAATGCATTAACTCTTGCTGGTGAATTAAGTAATGATCCAACTTGGAGACTTCCTTTAAATGAAGACTATGCCAAACAAATTAAAAGTAATTTTGCTGATGTTGCTAATATCAGTACCAATGGAGTTGGTGCAGGAACAATAACTGCAGGATGCTTCCTTCAAAAATTTGTTGGCAATTATGATTGGGCACATATTGATATTGCTGGTGTTGCCTGGCATGAGGGTTCGAATAAAGGAGCTACAGGCAGGCCTGTAGCTATGGTTTCTGAATTTTTAATTAATAAAGCACGCAATTAGTATGCAACATAAAACAAATGTTTTATTTCATCACTTTGAGTCAATTGAAAAAAAAGATTTCTTAATCTATGTTTGTAAATTAATTGAAAAAGGCTACAAACAAAATATCAATCCTATTTTTATAAAAACAGACACTCAAGAACAAGCTGAAGAGCTAGATAAAATTCTATGGACATTCAGGCAAGAGAGTTATATCCCTCATGCAATAGTAAATCTGGATATTAACAATACTCAGCCAGTTCAAATAGGATGGATGGAACATAAAATTAAAGATGCTGAAGCCATTATTAATTTGAGTGAAGGGATGCCTGATATTACAAATCATTTAAAAAAAATTCATGAAATTATAGAAAATATTGATAAAAAAAAAGAAAAAGCCAGAGAAAGATGGAAAAAATATAAATCCATTGGTTTTGATATTAAGGCCCATAAAATAAGCTAACCATGGATAAATCATATAAACCAAGCTTCATAGAAAAAAAGATATACGAATCTTGGGAAAGCTCTGGTTATTTTTCACCCTCCAATAGTGGAGATCCTTTTTGCATAGTTATACCTCCACCAAACGTCACAGGAACATTGCATATGGGACATGCATTTCAAGATACCATAATGGATATTTTGGTTCGCTATCACAGAATGCAAGGAAAAAATACACTATGGCAAGTTGGTACAGATCATGCAGGAATAGCTACTCAGATGGTTGTAGAGAGACAACTGGAGCTATCTGGGACCTCTCGATTAGAGTTAGGTCGTGAAGCTTTTATAACAAAAGTTTGGGATTGGAAAAATAAATCTGGTAGTACAATTTCCAATCAGTTAAAAAGAATGGGCTCTTCTACAGACTGGACTAAAGAACGATTCACAATGGATGATGATTTAGTGGAAGGAGTACAAGAGGTTTTCATTAGGTTATATGAAGACAAATTAATCTATCGAGGTAAAAGATTAGTAAATTGGGATCCAGTACTTCTGACGGCTCTATCTGATTTAGAGGTTATTCAATCAGAAGAGTCAGGAAATATTTGGTATTTTAAATACCCAATTGAAGAATCTAATGAATCCTTAGTCGTTGCTACTACTAGACCTGAGACTATGCTAGGCGATACTGCGGTAGCTATTCATCCAAATGATAGAAGATATAAAAAATATATTGGTAAAAATATAATCCTTCCCATATCAGGAAGACTCATACCTATTATTGCCGATGATTATGTAGATCAAACATTTGGCAGTGGTTGTGTCAAAATCACACCAGCACATGACTTTAATGATTTTGAGATTGGAAAACGCCATGACCTGGAAGTGATTAATATTTTTACTAAAGATGCAAAGATCAATACAACTGCTCAGAAAAAATACATAGGAATGGATCGTTTTGAAGCAAGAAATGCAATTGTATCTGATATGGAGAAATTAGGCTTACTAGAAAAAATTGAAGATTACACATTAAGTGTGCCAAGAGGTGATAGAAGTGGAACTATACTTGAACCTTATATTACAGATCAGTGGTATGTCAGTACTAAAAAACTAGCTCAACCAGCAATAGATATTGTAAAGAGTGGAGAATTAAATTTCGTTCCTCATAATTGGTCTAAAACATATTTTGAATGGATGGAAAATATCCAAGACTGGTGTATCAGTAGACAATTATGGTGGGGTCATAGAATACCGGCTTGGTATGATAATCAGGGAGAGGTCTACGTTGGTAAATCCGAAGAAGATGTTAGAAAAAAATATAATCTTCAAACCTCAACAAAATTAAAACAAGATGAAGATGTTTTAGACACATGGTTTTCTTCAGCTTTATGGCCTTTTTCAAGTCTAGGTTGGCCCAATCAAACTAGGGACTTAGAAACTTTTTACCCAACCAATGTATTGGTAACTGGCTTTGATATTATTTTCTTTTGGGTAGCTCGTATGATAATGATGGGACTCTATTTTATGGATGAGCTGCCATTTAAAGAAGTTTATATTCATGGTTTAGTCCGAGATAAGAATGGTCAAAAAATGTCTAAATCAAAAGGTAATATACTCGATCCAATAGACATAATTGATGGAATTGATCTAGATACACTAATTGAAAAAAGAACAGAAGGCCTTATGCAACCAGAAATGGCTCCTAAAATAATCAAAGAAACAAAAAAAGAATTTCCAAAAGGTATTCCAGAATTTGGTGTTGATGCACTTCGGTTTACATTTGCAATCCAAGCTACAACAGGAAGAGACATTCGTTTTGATTTGAATCGTATTGAAGGCTATAAAAATTTTTGTAATAAGTTATGGAATGCAGCAAGGTTTGCCCAAATGAATACAGATGGAATAATATTAGATTCTCATTCATTACAAAAAGAAAACTTATCAATTCCTGATTTATGGATTCAATCTAAACTGCAACTTTTACTAAAATCTATAGAAAAAAATATTAAAATTTATCGTATTGATTTAATGGCGACCTCGCTATATGAATTTGTATGGAATGATTTTTGCGATTGGTACATAGAATTTAGCAAATCAATCTTTAATTCAGTAGATGATTTTTCTGAAAATAATAAACATCGAACAAAAGAAAATTTACTATACGTATTGGATTCACTCTTAAGAGCACTCCACCCTATCATCCCTTTCATAACAGAGGAAATATGGACATCCTTTAATTTTAAAACCTCTAAAAAAAGTATTATGGTGAGTACTTATCCGAAAAAAGAAAACCTATTCTATGATGAAACTGTAATTAAAAAAGTTGAATGGATTCAATCGTTTGTAACAAATATTAGACAAATACGTTCAGAAATGAATATAGCACCTAAAGTAAAAATTCCTATCTTTCTTCAAGATGCAAGTCAAAAAGATCTCACCCTTCTTAATGAAGTAAATGTTTTCATAAGAGATATCGCAAATATTGGTGAAATAAAAATAATTAATGACACTCCGCCGATATCAGCAATTTCATTATTAGGTGAGATGAAAATTCACATACCGTTAGAAGGACTTATAGATATTGAGTCAGAAAGAAAGAGATTAGAAAAAAAATTAGTTGGAATACAAAAAAATCTCCATTCTGTAAATCAAAGACTTGAAAATAAAAATTTTAAATCCAAAGCACCTAAAGATGTTGTTGAAAAACTCACATCACAATATGAATTATTTTCAAAAGATAAAATTAAAATAGAACAACAAATTAAAATGATGTCATTGAGTTAATTCCTGATTAGGAACCATCCATAGAATTAATAAACCTGGTATAAAAAGGATTAATAAGCTTAATATTCCAAACCTTGGATTATTGAAAATATAAGCTACCCATGAAACCAATAGAGGCCCTACTAAAACAGCCGACTTGCCTACTAAGTTATAAAAACCAAAAAATTGAGCTTCCTTGTTTTTAGGTATCAAACTACTAAAAAATGACCTACTGATAGCTTGAACTCCACCTTGAACAAGCCCTACTGCTCCAGCGATTAGATAAAACTCAGTAGCGGTATTCATGTTGGCTGCAAAAAAACAAATAATTATATAAACTGAAATTCCAATAGTGAGTATCTTTTTGAAACCCACTTTATCTGCATAAATTCCAAACACTAAAGTTGCTGGAAAACCAATAAATTGAGTCATTAGTAATGCTGTAATCATAGAAGATGTATCTAGGCCTATATCAGTTCCATAAGCTGTTGCCATTCTCACAATTGTGTCAACTCCATCCATATAGAGCCAATAGGAAATTAAAAATAAAGCTGCTCTTTTATGCCTCTTTATTTCTTTCAAGGTTGTAATCACAGATTTAAATGAGTGAAATAGATCAAACAGAATACCTTTATGTCGAGATGGGTTAGACTCTTCGTTAACATTAATAAATAAAGGTATTGAAAAAACTGCCCACCAAACTGACACGGATAAAAATGAATACAGTATAGCCTCAATATCAGAAGATAAACCAAACCAAGTTGGGTTTAAATACATTAAAACATTGACTATAAATAAAATACCTCCTCCCAGATAACCCAAAGAGTATCCCAAAGAGGACACTTTGTTTCTTTCAAGATTATTTGAAACTGATCCGATCAAAGAATCATAAAAAATATTACCACCAGAAAAACCAATCGCAGCTAAAGTGTAGAGAAATGCAGCATAGAACCAATTGCCCTGTGGAATGAAATAGAGATAAGCTGTACTTAATATTCCTACAAGAGCAAAAAAAGCTAAACATTGTTTTCTTATTTTCCTTAAATCAGAAAAAGCTCCTAAAATTGGTGCTAATAACATGATAAAAAGACCGGAAAGTGAGTTTGCCGTTCCTATGGCTGCTGTACTTTCTATCGAAGAAAGGTCACTTGCCCAAAAAGATTTAAAGAATATTGGGAAAAATCCAGCCATTACTGTTGTAGCAAAAACAGAGTTAGCCCAATCATATAAAGCCCACGATATAATTTTTTTTCTTCTCAGAATCTTCATATATTAATCAATACTAGCTTTCGCAAGAGTAATATCAGACCAAACTTTAGATTTTTGTGTAGGACTTCTAAGTAAGTAGGCAGGATGATAAATAACAATCAAAGGAATGTTATTTTCACCAAAAGAATGCTTATGTCCTCTAAGATCAGACATTGATTTATCCGTATTTAATAATTGTTGGGCTGCAATTTTACCTACTGCAATAATAATTTTTGGGTTAATCAATTCTATTTGCTGTTGTAAATATGAAATGCAACTACTTACTTCTTCT
>Ga0315328_10001854_pt1 | contig 9932 bp, 8 predicted proteins | sample M120032315metaG_FD_203462 | JGI IMG/M metagenome (GOLD analysis project Ga0315328, IMG submission 203462) | Ammonia-oxidizing marine archaeal communities from Monterey Bay, California, United States - M1 200m 32315 | ecosystem: Environmental > Aquatic > Marine > Intertidal zone | place: USA... | reverse complement strand
CTAAAACAATTAATAGGACCAGCAATTCGTTTAGCAGATGATGGCTTCAAACTTTCTAAGTATGAGGCAGATCGTTTCAATCGAAACAAAGATTTTTTAAGTAAATACCCTTCAACAAAACAAATTTTTACCCGTGATGACCGTAGATGGCAAAAAGGTGATATTTTTTACCAAAAAGACTTAGCCAAAACTTTAATACGAATTGTAAATAAAGGTCGTGACGGATTCTATAAAGGTAAAACTGCAGATCTTATTGTTAAAGAAATGAATAAAGTTGGCGGATGGATAACTTTAGAGGACCTTGATAATTACACTTCTAAGTATAGAGAACCAATATTTGGATCTTTTAATGGTTATGAAATTATTTCAATGGGCCCACCTAGCTCAGGCGGAATCCTTTTAATTCATATGCTTAATATGTTAAATCAAATTCAAACTTCATCAGAGTTTCCATCAGATCTAAGTTTTAATTCCTCTGACTACATTCATTTATTGACTGAAATTGAACGAAGAGCTTATGCTGATCGTTCTGAACATTTAGGCGATTCTGACTTTTGGAACGTTCCAAAAAGTATGTTATTATCTAAATCATATGCTAAGAATCGAATTAAAACAATTGATATAGAAAAAGCAACAAGATCAAATAAAATTAAACATGGATCTGAATTAATTAAAGAAAGCGAAGAGACTACACATTATTCAATTGTTGATAAGGATGGAAATGCAGTTTCAGTAACAACTACAATTAATTCTGGATATGGAAGTGGCGTTACTATTGGTGGAGCTGGATTCCTAATGAACAATGAAATGGATGATTTTTCAAGCAAACCTGGCGTACCTAATTTATTTGGTCTAGTTGGAAATGAAGCAAATGCAATAGAGCCAAAAAAACGGCCTTTAAGTTCAATGACACCAACAATTGTATTAAAAAATAATAAACCATATTTAATACTCGGTACTCCTGGCGGTGCTACAATTATTACTACAGTTTTCCAAAATATCTTAAATGTGATCCTACATGATATGGATATTAAGGAGGCTGTCTCCTCATCACGAATTCATTCTCAGTGGCTTCCCGATGTTATTTATTATGAAAAAAATAGTTTATCAAATAAGATAATTTTAGATCTTACATCTAGAGGTCATGATTTGAAACAAAGAGGCAGTATTGGTGAAGCAAATGGTATAATGATTAATGAAAAAGGATTTTGGGGTGGTCCAGATTCTCGAGGTAAGAATACAGCTATCGGTTATTAGCTTATTAAATTTAAACTTGCAGTAATTTTTTAATCAGTTGTACACATACGCCTACTAAGAATTAGCTGATAGGTCATTATACGGACTTATTGGCCAGTTGACCACAACCTGCATTAATGTCTGTGCCTTTGCTCCAGCGAACCGTTACAGTAAATGGAGCATCATATAATATTTGTAAAAATGTTTGGATTGTATTTTCATCGGGACGACTGAATTCACCACCAATTTCATTATATGGGATTACGTTAACTTTACAAGGTAATCCCTCAAGAAATTCTATAAGCCGTTTTCCTTCTGTTGGCGAATCATTTATGCCTTTAAGTAAGACAAATTCAAATGTAATAAGCCGTTTGGTTTTCTGATAATAATACCGAGCCGAGTCAATAAGGTCACTTAATGGATGAGTATTGGTAAGGGGCATTATTTTTTTTCGGTTTTTTTCATCAATAGAATTTAAGCTAATAGCTAATTTAAATTGATGATTCTCATCAGCCATTTGACGGATTTTTGGTACAATTCCAGCAGTAGAAATAGTAATCCGCCTTGATCCAAACCCCATGTCCTGATTTAACATATTGGCTGCATCCATAACTCGATTATAATTCAAAAAAGGCTCACCCATTCCCATAAAAACAACATTTGTAATCTTTGACTTTGACATCCGTTCCAGGTGAATTACTTGATCAATAATTTCACCAACACTTAAGTTTTTAATGAAGCCCATTGAAGCTGTAGCACAAAATTTACAATCGACAGCACACCCAACTTGACTAGAAAGACAAACTGTTATTCTATTTTTATCATACATAAGGACTGATTCAATGTTATCTCCATTTCTTGTTTTAAATAAAAATTTTTGAGTTGGCTCATTTTGAGAGCCCGTTATAAGAATAATCTCTAATGGGTGTAATTGAATTTCTGAAGATAATGCCTCTCGAAGCTGTTTGGGCATATTTTCCATTTTTTCCCAGGATTCCACATGGTTCTCATAAATCCAATTATGAATTTGTTCAACCCTGAAGGGTTCTGCTCCTAATTTATTCAATAGTGATTTTGCTTCTTTACGATTTAATTCTATGTACGATTTTTTGATCATTGACATGAGCCAGAATTTCTATCGACCAAAATGATCACACAAGACATTCCCATTGTTTCATCCATGGACGTCATGTAAGTTTTCGCCCTTTTATAATTCATCAAATATTTAGGCAAGGAAACGGATGACCAATCAAACTGATATCCAATTATTAAAAAAACTCGGAGAAATAAAAACTCAATTCTTTAGCGAGATAAGTAAATCTATTATTGGTCAGATTAAGGTTCTTGATCATATACTTATTGCCTTGCTATGTAAAGGCCATACTCTAATTGTTGGAGTTCCCGGATTAGCCAAAACACTTATAATTAAATCCATCGCTGAACTCTTAGATCTTAATTTTAGCCGTATTCAATTCACACCAGATCTAATGCCAAGTGACATTACAGGGACTGAAGTTATTGAAGAAGATCAATCAACTGGTAAGCGATCATTTAGATTTTTTAAAGGACCTGTTTTTGGAAATATAATTCTTGCTGATGAGATCAATAGAACTCCACCTAAAACACAGGCTGCACTTCTGGAAGCTATGCAAGAGCATAAAGTCACTGCTGCAGGTAATACCTATGATCTAGAAGCTCCATTTTTTGTATTGGCCACTCAAAACCCAATTGAGCAAGAGGGTACCTATCCCTTACCTGAAGCACAATTAGATAGATTTATGTTCAATGTTTTGATTGATTATCCAGATCGAGATGATGAAGTATCTATAGTTCAAGCAACAACTGCTATTGAGGCTCCTATATTACAAAAAGTTATTTCAAAAAAAGAAATCCTTGATTTTCAAGGATTGATCCGACGTGTACCTGTGGCGGAAAATGTTGTGAAATATGCCGTAGATCTAGTGAGTTCAACTCGCCCTGGTCAAACTGCAAAAGATTTTGTTAATGAATGGATCGATTGGGGTGCAGGGCCACGTGCTTCCCAATATTTAATTCTTGGTGCAAAAACGCGAGCTGCTTTGGACGGACGTCCTACGCCTGATATTGAAGATGTGAAGGCATTGGCTTTATCTGTACTACGTCACCGTGTTCTTCCCAACTTTAATGCTGAAGCAGAGGGAATGAAGGTGGATGATATCATTTTACAATTGATGGACTAATCGTTGGATAAGCGAAAATATCTAGATCCCGCAATTGTTGCAAAACTCGATAACATGGCAATACGAGCAAGGCTTGTCGTAGAAGGATATTTGATCGGGCAGCATAAAAGTCCTTATCATGGATTCAGCGTTGAATTTGCTGAACACCGCGCATATGGACATGGCGATGAAACTCGCCATATCGATTGGAAATTGTATGGAAAAACTGATCGGTATTACGTAAAACGATTCGAAGAAGAAACAAATCTTCGATCTTATATTTTACTTGATACAAGTCAATCAATGCAATTTGGCAGTAATAAAATAACAAAACTAGACTATGCAAGTTATCTTGCTGCTGCGCTCACCCATTTAATGCTTAATCAAAGAGATGGAATGGGATTAGTTCTTTTTGATGAAAAAATCAAAAAATTTATTCCACCTCGGGCTGCACCTTCCCATGCAAATATTATTATGAAAGCGTTGGAAAATATTCAATCCGGAAATGATACCCATATCCGTTCTATGCTGGATCAGATGGCAGATAGAATAAAAAAGCGTGGGTTGGTTATTCTTATTTCTGACCTTATGGATGACCCGGATCAAGTTCTAATGGGATTAAACCACTTCCGACATAATAAACAGGAAATGATAGTTTTTCATCTAATGGATCGTCAAGAACTCAATTTTGATTTTGATGAACGCACTCAATTTAAAGATATGGAAACAGGTGAAATGATTACTACTGACCCTTGGCATATCCGTTCAGCTTACCAAAATATGATAAAATCATTTCAAAAAAAATATCTTACCGGCTGTCGTAACCAACGTATTGATTTTGTTCCATTATATACGGATCAACCTCTAGATATAGCTTTGAATGAATATTTAAATAAACGGCAGAAAACAGGATAAAAAAAGCCCCCCGAAATTGGGAGGCTTTCTAAATGCAAACTTAATTTATTAGTGGTGAATCATCCACCAAGTTTTTTTGCTTTTTCATAATAGCGCGTGGCACCCTCTGGATCACCTTGTTTTATCAGAACCCTTGCCATTCCTTTATAGTGCTCAGGATTTTCTGGATCGATTACAATCAATTCTCGGTAAAATTTAGATGCCCTCCGCCATTTCTCTGAGTTCTCAAATGTCTGTGCAATTCCCACCAAAGCTTCTGTATCATCAGGATTCAAATCATAAGCAAACATAAAACTATCCTCAGCTTCTTGAAAATTATCTAGCTGCATATTAAGTACACCGAGATTGAAATACAGATTTGCTTTTAGGGCTTTATCCGTTTCGGTTCTGATAGCTGCTTCAAATGTCTCTACAGATTTTTCTTTATCCCCAAGGTCATAATAAAGTGTTGCCAAGGTCCGTACTGCATTGGAGTTGGTAGGATCGATTTCTACTGCCTTTTTAATGTAATTAATTGCATTTTCTTTATCCCCTGTAAATGAAAGAATCTGTCCTAGAGTCATGTTTGGTTGAAAATCTTCTGGCATAATTTCTTTCGCTTTTTTTGCACTGGCGAGAGCTTTTTCATTATCTCCTAATTCATAATAACTCGTTGATAAAATAGAATATGTCTGCCCTTCAGATGGATCAATTTTTACAGTTTGTTCGAAGCGATTAATTGCATCCTCAAGTTTTGACTTATCCTTAGATCCTTTGTATTCATTATACATGCGAACAGCTTTATTATAATTTTCTGCCCAAAACATGTTTCGATAATTTTTAACAAGCTCACTAATGGGTCTGCTATCTATTTTTGCTGCAGGGTCTGTGCTAAGAGCTTTATTAAATATTTCATTCATTTCTACCCATTGTTCTTTTTTAGCATGAACGTGATATCCAATTTTTACCATCACCTCAGCATTGGTCGGTTCAACCTCCAATGCTTTAAACAAGAATTCTTCTGCTTTATCCCATTCCTCATCTTGGATGGCCATTTTCGCGGTTGTATACTCGGCTGAACTGCCGCACGCCCAAATGATGAGAGAAATGACTCCTGTAAATAATAATTTTTTTGTTTGTTTAATAAACATATTTTCCTCTAAAAATTGAGTTAAAATTATATGGTAAATTTATACGTTTTCATGAGGCTATTCAAGGTCTAAGCACAAATGCCAGATCTAAATCATTTATTGTTCAACAATTTAATTGGAACAAAGATGACTGAAATTGATTTATTTTATCCAATTTAAATTGAGCTCCTGTTTCTTGGATAATCTCCTCCGCTAAAAATGCACCAATATGTCCAGACTGCTTGAAATCAAAACCTTTGGATAAAGCTGACAAAAATCCAGCCGCATACATGTCTCCGGCACCTGTTGAATCTGAAGCAATAATGGGTCTTGGTTTTAATAAAGATTGTTTGCCATGGTCAATTATTAATGATCCTTTTTTACCTAGCTTTATACCTGCTTTACTAACTAATTGGCCTAACTGATCTGCTGAAAGTTGATAATCCTCAGTATCAAACAAAATAGATAACTCAGATTGATTAGCAAATACCACATCCACATCATTTGTAATCATTTCTAAAAATTCTTCCTTATTTCGTTCTACGACAAATGGGTCTGCAACATCAAATACAATCTTTGTATTATTATTTTGAGCAATCTCTATGGCAAATTTAATGGCAGATTTTTGAGATTCTGTATCCCACATATAGCCAGTAAAATAAAAAAAATTTGACTCGGACAATTTTTTAGTTTCAATATCATCAACGGAAAATGTACGACACATACCTAAGTGGGTATTCATGGTTCTCTCACCATCTGGCGTTACAAGAATAAGACTAGATCCAGTAGGCCCTTCTCCTTGTATCAATCCAGAAATAACACCAAATTCCTCTGCTTGATGAATATAGGTTTCTCCGAATTGATCATGGCCAATCTTGCCTGCAATGAGAGCCGGTACACCTAAGGCGGCACACGCTAATAATGTGTTGGGCGCTGAACCGCCCGGAGAATAAATAAGATTAATATCTTGAAAATAATTGAAGATTTCCTTTTGACGACTTTCATCCACAAGATGCATAATCCCTTTATCTAGGCCCAGATTTTTTAAATCATCATCATTTGCCTTAATAACCACATCAATTAGTGGATTTCCTATTCCATAGATAATAGGTGTCATAGATTTCATTTTTGGGTGTGTTGCCATTAATAATAGTTTAGAATAATTACAAACTTAATTTCTCCTTACAGATTTTACTCGTGCAATCACTAATTGAGCAAGTTAGTTTTCTTTTAATACTTTTAATAAATAATAATTATATCAAATTGCTAAAGTCTTGACCACTTTAGAAAATGGCATGTAAATTTGAAGATCATGGGCTCTAAAACCTTTGCAATAATCACCGATGTTCATTCTAATGTTGCTGCATTAAGAAAAGGTCTTTCTATAATTGAGCAACATTCAAGTATTGATCAAATCATTTGCTTAGGTGATTGTTTTGCCTTGGGACCAGATCCAAAAACAACAATTCAACTCCTTAAAACTATACCTGAATGCATTTTTATTCGCGGAAATCACGATCGATATCTTTTAGAAAAACTATGGACTGAGGAAAGGCCAAACTTAGAAGGTATGTCTCCTGATGACCCTATTTGCCAAGCTATTGTTGCCAATGAAGAATGGACGGCTAATGAATTGGGTAATGAAGGAGTTGAATTCTGTGCAGCCATGCATATTGCTCACCGTGAAATTATAGGTAATACCTTAGTAGAGTTTACTCATGCATGGTACCAACGAGATGATCTTCCGCCAACTTTGGATGAGGCACTAGCATGGCGGAAACATGTTGAAAAAGGTAATCCTACAATTGAAAAATTTATTTTTATACACGGCCATGTTCATACACCCCGAAATGAATCCAAAGAGAACTTAACTATTCTCTGCCAAGGTGCTACCGGTTTACCCTTTGATGAGGATCCTCGAGGTGCGGTTGCTTTTCTAACTGTTGGAGATGAATTTGAATGGGATGTGGTTCGCTATGATTATGATAAAACAGAGACCATTGATCTTCTTGAAAAAAGGCAGCCACCTTTTTATACAAATTTGCAAAATACGGTACAATATGCTTCTATAAGAAACGACCTTTAAGGTCTGCTCCTTTCCCCCTTAATTTCTTATCAATAATTATAATTGTTTATGCCCTATTTTGACCATAGCGCCACAACCCCTATTCATCCACAAGTTTTGGAAACGATGAATTCAATATCCCAGATACATTTTGGGAATCCATCTAGTATACATGCTTCAGGTCGAAAATCTCGATCAATAATTGAATCTGCGCGAAGAACTATTGCTGAAGCGATTCAAGCTTCGCATAATGAAATTATTTTTACGGGGAGTGGAACTGAAGCAAATAATATTGTTCTCTGGTCTCTTGCACATCTTGAAAAAAAACATGTAATTACTTCTGCTATTGAACACCCTGCTATATTAAAGGTTTTGGAATCAATTGCCCCACTAGGGGTCACATTTACGGCATTATCAGTAGATGAATTTGGACAAGTGAACCCTGAAGATCTTAAAAATTCTATTCAATCTGATACGGGACTGATTAGTATCATGATGGTAAACAATGAAGTCGGAACGATTAATCCAATGAATGCACTTATTAAAATCGCTCAATCAAAGGGCATTCCTTTTCATTCTGATACGGTTCAAGCTCTAGGAAAAACACCTTTATCAGTTCAAGATCTAAATGCTGATTATTTGAGTTTTTCTGGTCATAAGTTTTATGGCCCAAAGGGAGTTGGATTTTTATATAAAAAAAATGGAGCTTCATTGAATCCGCTTATTATCGGCGGCGGTCAAGAAAGTCATTTTAGAGCTGGGACAGAAAATGTCCCAGGTATTGCAGGGTTAAGTGAAGCGGTTAGACTGGCGGTGGAAAATATAAGTAAACGTATATCACATTTAGAAAACTTAGAATCTTTATTCAAAGAAAAAATATCTATCGCCTGCCCAAATATTATTTTTAATGGTCACCCTGAACACCATGTCCCTGGTGTTATTAGTGTGTCTTTCCCTGGACACCGCAGCGATATTTTATTAGCTAAGCTGGATCGAGAAGGAATAGAAGTCTCCAGCGGTTCTGCTTGTGGTTCTGGTTCAGTTAAACCATCTCCGATACTTCAGGCAATGGGTATTTTAGAAGAACAAAATCTTTCAACTCTTAGAATCAGTTTTGGGCGCAGTAATTCATTCGATGAAGTGACTAGCTTAGTCTCAACCCTTTCCAATATAACACATGTCTGACCCAATTATTGTAGGCATCAGTGGAGGTGTAGACAGTTCCGTAACTGCCATGACCCTCAAGAAACAAGGGTATAATGTTGAATGTGTCTTCATGAAAAACTGGGAAGGAGAAGATGAAACTTGCACTTCAGAACAAGATTATAAAGATGCTCTTGCAGTTTGTAATCATTTGAATTTACCTCTTAGAAGTGTCAATTTTTCCAAAGAATACTGGAATAATGTTTTTCAATACTTTATTGATGAGTATGCAAAAGGTCGGACGCCCAATCCAGATGTTTTATGTAATCGTGAGGTCAAATTCAAAGCGTTTCTGGATTTTGCACTGGAATTAGGTGCTAATAAAATTGCCACAGGACATTTTGCCCGAATTGTAGAATCTGATGGCTTATTCCAATTATTAAAAGGGGTAGATGGCAATAAAGATCAAAGTTATTTTCTATACTTGCTAGGGCAAGATGCCCTTTCCAAAAGCATGTTCCCCCTTGGAAAAATTGATAAGAAAAAAGTTAGAAAATTGGCTGAATCTTCTGGCCTGATCAACCATGCAAAAAAAGACAGTACTGGCGTTTGTTTTATTGGTGAGCAAAAATTTTTTAAAAATTTTTTAAAAAAATATATACCAGCACAACCAGGCAATATTCATACAATTGATGGTAATCCATGTGGCGAGCATGATGGTCTTATGTTTTATACAATGGGTCAGCGAAAAGGACTGGGTATTGGTGGCGGGCATGGAGATAAAGAAGCTCCATGGTTTGTTGCTGATAAAGATCTTGAAAATAATATATTAATTGTTGCCCAGGGACATGACCATCCAGCTCTTTTTCATCAAAAATTAGAAGCAGATCAAATTCATTGGATTAGTGGATCTCCACCACACGTTCTAGAAAATATTTCAGCTAAAATTCGTTACCGTCAAATGGACCAATCCTGTGAAATTACTACTTTATCTTCAGATCGATGTACAGTAAAATTTGATAAGCCTCAGTTTGGAATTGCACCAGGACAATCTATCGTATTTTACAAAGGTGATGATTGCCTAGGCGGAGCTATTATTGATAATCGAAATTAGTTTAAAATTCGCTGGAACAAATACTGACTTTTTTTTGTATTTTACCTAATGCATATGAAAACAATCATTAAAGGAATCGCTGTACTTACAATTCTTTCTGCTCTGGTAGTGGGGCAACTACGTTCCACATTGCCTTCAAGAACAATACCAGT
>Ga0315328_10001835_pt1 | contig 9972 bp, 7 predicted proteins | sample M120032315metaG_FD_203462 | JGI IMG/M metagenome (GOLD analysis project Ga0315328, IMG submission 203462) | Ammonia-oxidizing marine archaeal communities from Monterey Bay, California, United States - M1 200m 32315 | ecosystem: Environmental > Aquatic > Marine > Intertidal zone | place: USA... | reverse complement strand
CGAGCTTCTCAGGATGGTAGGGCTCGCTCGAGTCGATGATGTGCTGGCTCATTCACCCACCTGCGACATCTGATTTCAGAATCAAAGGTCGGAGATTTATTCCAGCCTCGGCGAAAGCCTGCGCTCCACCCTCTTCGCGATCTAGGATAGTGATACATGCGGCGACCTCGCACCCCATCTCGCTGAGTCGGGCTGCGGCCTGCAGAGCAGAGCCCCCGGTCGTGGTCACGTCTTCAAGAAGCACTACTCTGTCCCCTCCGGAGAGGCTTGAGCCTTCGATACCAGGGGGATTTCCAGTCTTACGCCCGCCGCGGCCCTTGGGCTCCTTGCGCACGAGGAAGCCGCGCAGACTAGATCCCCGACCGGCCTTGGCAATGGCAATCCCAGTGAGGGGGATTGCGCCGAGCTCAAGGCCGCCTACCGCATCCACGCCGCCGATGTCTTCAATCTCGGCGTGGATGAGCACGCCAAGCAGGTGGGCACAGTCAGGGTCCATCATCACCGGCTTCATGTCGAAGAAGTGAGTGCTTTGACGGCCACTAGCGAGTGTGAATGGTTCATCGGGAGAGTGGAGATAAGCCAAGTCACGGACCCTATCAATCAGTCTCGACCTCGCTTCATCCACGCTGGTTGACGCCATCTTCTCCTTCACTTCGGCTCGGCAGGGGTCGGATGAAGGTTCGCACTCCATACAGGCCGATTGGTGGGCATTTCAGTGAATGTTCTTGGACGGTCTCCCACAGTACGGGGATGTCCAACGGCGGAGCGTGCATACATGAGTTCGGATAAAAGGCATATCGCGGAGTACGATGAGGCTCGGCTAAGCGGCGAGTGTGTGTCATACCAGAGCTGGTTGGACCGTCGAGCAGATGAGGTCTATCTAATCGCGTCGGAGGCCAAGGCCAAAGGCCTTGATTTCACAGAAGACATTGAGATTCCGCGTACCGCCGACCTCGCAAGCAGAACCGAGAAGTTGCTCGAGGAGTATCTTGATGGGATGAGCATCGAAGACGACCTGCGCAACCTCCTGAGGACCTCCGACAGGGAACCTGCAGCCATCGAGATAGCTCTCGATGTAGCAAGGAGGATGCACGCTAGGACCAGTGATATCACCAAGGCCATTGACTCTGGACTTAGAGTCGGTCTCGCGGTGCTGACCGAAGCGGTTCTGGTGGCACCTCTCGAGGGCATCGGCGGCGTTCGCATCATGAACAACGCCGATGGTTCCGAATTCCTCTCGATAGACTACGCTGGCCCGATTAGAGCAGCGGGGGGTACAGCCCAGGCGCTGGGAGTCTTGATTGGCGATATGATTCGTCGTGAACTCGGCATCGGTAGATACGTCCCGACGACACCTGAGGTAGAGCGGGTCAAGGAGGAGTTCGGACTGTACCGCGTCGGCCTACAGTACAAGCCTCCCCCAGAGGAGATAGAGGTCATCGTGCGAGCCTGTCCAGTGATGATTAATGGAGAAGAGACCGAGAAGCAGGAATGTGCGGGCTACAAAGAAGTCCGTAACATCGTGAATTCTAACGACTCGCCTCGTACGAGGATTCGAGGAGGTGTGATGCTGGTCATCGGAGAGGGGTTGTGCCTCAAGGCTCCGAAGATTCTCAAACACACCACGAGACTGGAGATACCCGGATGGGACTTCATAGCCCAGTTCGTCGGCAAGGGCAAGAGCGATGGTGCTAGCGGCGTCAAGAAGCGTGAGATAGCCAAAGTGAGCCGATATATGGAGGACGTCATCGCTGGGCGGCCGGTCTTCGGCGAGCCCTGTGAGCCTGGCGGGTTCAGACTCAGATACGGTAGGAGTCGTGCCTCCGGGCTCGCCGCCGCCGGGGTGAACCCAGTCTCGATGCAGGCTCTAGGGGGATTCCTATCCGTTGGGACCCAGATGAAGACGGAGAGGCCGGGCAAGGCCTGCGCAGTCACCCCCTGCATCGATATCGACGGGCCCACGGTCCTACTCAGGAACGGTTCCTTCTGCAGAATCTCCACTCCCGAGGAGTGGGAGGAATGTTCTGCGGAAGTCATCAGTATCTGGGACTCCGGAGAAATGCTGTCTGGCTTCGGTGAGTTCCTCGAGAATAACAAGGACCTTGTTCCCTCGGCCTACAACCGAGACTGGTGGTCGGCCGACCTCTCAGATTCTCTAGACCATCCCGACAAGGTTGATGGCTTCGCTAAGATTCTTGGAGTTGAGAGGTCCGAGCTGCCGCCTGGAATACCCTTCAACGGTGCTATCGAGCGAGGCGGCGAGAGCACTCTTGATCGTAGTTGGCGCCAACGAGACTGGTTCCTGTTCCTGCGTGATTTGGAAGTGAAGTGGGAATCTGCACGAGCCATGAATCTGGAGTACGGCGCGGCAGTTCCGCCTCCGTGGAATCTGTGGTGGTCAGACATGCCGATGTCGTTTGCTCCAACGGTCATCGAGGCGCTTGTGGATTCATCCTTCGAAGACGGAGAACTGCGCTTGCACGGTGGCGCCGCCGCTTGGTCCCCAAACGCCTTCATCGAAGACATTGGACTACCGGCCCCCTCTACCGGGGTCTGGCCCCGATGGACAATGGTGCACAACCACGGCATCCTGAAATCTGCACTGATGACCCTCGGAATCGAGCATCGCCACGAGGACCAAGACATCGTGATAGCATCGAACTGGGAGGGGCTGGTCGAGGGGCTCGGGCTCGAGGTTCACGATGGATCCGTACGTGTCGCAGTCGAGGCCGGACCACATATCGAAGACAGGGTAGGCAGGATTCGCGAAGCGACGGCTGTCATCACACAGGAGAACGCTCGTCGGGCGGATCTGGAAGGCCGGAGAGCGGTCGTCAGGATGAAGGCAGAGACAGCAGCGAGGCAGGAAGGGCTCGGTATACAGGACACCGATGCAGCTGGAATGGCCGCTGCGGAGGAGATTGTCGACTCCGGGCCTGATGACACTGCAGCCCTCCGGTCTGCCCAAGCTCTGCTGGATGAACACGAAGTCGAGCGTTCGCTTTGGCTAGTCAGGCGTCTGTCCAAGTTGCGCTGGGAGGACTCAGCGCCCTGCAGAGTGGGCTCACGCATGGGCCGGCCGGAGAAAGCTGGCGTGCGTGAGATGAAGCCTATGGTCCACGCCCTATACCCTATAGGCGAGAATGGTGGGCCTCAACGACTGCTGGGGCAGGCCGCCGGCCAGGGTGTCATCCGGGTCGAAATGGGGCCACGAGTGTGCGAAAAGTGCGGCCAGGAGTCCCCACATCTGAGATGCCACAATCGACTGGTCACAGGCGAGGCGGTTGAGTGCGGGGGGCGCACTCAGGCGAGTAAACGTCGAGGCGGGCAGTTCAGGCGCAGGTTGGGGCAGAGAACCAGTGTCCCACTTGGTGGTATTCTGGAAGTCAAGAGGCGTGCGCTCGGACTAGACAGGCTGCCAAACAGAATCAAAGCAGTCAAAGGTCTGATTTCGATAGGACAGACGCCCGAGCCGATAGAAAAGGGGTTATTGCGAGCTAAGCATGAGGTCTCGGTATTCCGCGACGGCACCTCGCGCTACGACATGAGTGATGTTCCAATTACCCATTTCCGACCTAGTGAAATCGGCACCCCTTGGAACAAGCTGCATGATTTAGGATACTCTCACGACATCTTCGGCGCACCTCTCGATTCGGACGAGCAGTTGCTTGAACTTCTACCGCAGGACTTCGTGCCTTCGATCCTAGCCAAGAACCATCTCCTGAACATATGCCATTTCGTCGACGACCTGTTGGTAAGATTCTACGGGATGAACCCCTTCTATGAGGCCGTTGACGAGTCTGATTTGGTGGGCCATTTGGCTATCGGTCTCGCGCCGCACACGTCGGGTGGTGTGTTGTGCCGAATCATCGGATGGACCAGTGCCTCCGCTGGATATGCCCATCCTCTGTTCCATGCCGCGAAGCGGCGAAACTGTGATGGTGATGAGGACAGTTTGATGATGCTGCTAGACGGTCTGCTAAACTTCTCAAAATCGATCCTTCCAGCGGGCAGAGGCGGCCGAATGGATGCTCCACTGGTACTGAGCACACGCATCAATCCGAGTGAGATAGACAAGGAGGCTCTCAATGTCGACTGCTCGTGGTCCTACAGCCGTACCTTCTATGAGGCGACGAAGTCACAACCGCACCCGAGCGAGATAGAGGGTCTCGTTGACTTGGTCACTAACAGGATTGGCGCTGTAGGGGAGATTCGCGGGTATGGCTGGACTCATGACTCGGGTCGACTCGACGCCGGCCCTAAGAATTCGTCTTACAAGACCCTCAAGACGATGGAGGACAAGATGCTCGCTCAGTTGGCTCTCGGAACTGATCTGAGACCTGTCAGCGCACAGCGCGTAGCCTCGCAGGTTATCGAATCCCACTTCCTTCCCGATCTGCGTGGAAACCTCATGGCCTTCACACGTCAGAAGGTTCGCTGCGTCAAGTGTGCCGCTTCGTACCGCAGGATGCCACTAGCCGGTAGATGTATACAGACTATTTCGACAGGTGGTGGCCTAGCCGGTTCAAGAGACGGTGACAGCACCCTGTGTGGGGGCAATGTCGTTCTGACGGTCTCCGAGGGAGCAGTTCGCAAGTACATCGAAATTACCAGAAACGTCATCGAAAGGTACGGCGTTGATGATTATACCAAGCAGCGCGTTAACTGGATGACTGATAGCGTTGATTCGCTGTTCAACGATGACACAGTCACCGTGATGACACTCAACGACTTCGTCTAGTAATCGATTTGCAGGGTCCGGAGGACCCTGTCCATCCACTGAAGCTTCTGCATCTTAGTCTCAGTATTAGTCACTCCCGACCAACTGCCTACGACATCAATTCTAGTACCCAGCATCGTAATCGCCTCGTTAGGCACGCCCAGAGAGCGGACTACGCACGCAGCCCGGTCCCCGTCGGTGAATCCGCCGGGATTGTGCATACCGGGAATTGGTGTGGGAGTCTGATGAGTCAACACCAGAGGCGAGGATGTTGCTGTCCCTGCAGCTATCTCCAGTAGTGACTTCCACTCAGCGACATTGTCGCCGTGGGCGTGCAGGAAGACCGGTATACCCCGCTTGACCGCCTCGATGGTCCCCTGGCCGCCGTCGCCGTCGCTGACGATACATGCTAGGCGCGACCAAGCTCTCTCCGCTGTCGAGTCGGGCAATGTCGAGAGAACACCCGCGGAGCCGTCTGCAGCGACTAGGAGGGTCGGCTGTTCAAGCACTCGCAAGACCTCGTCGGCTTCCACAGCAGCACCGAGCACTGCGACTTTCGTCGGCCTGAGCACCATCCTCCGAATCAGATCTGCAACGTTGGCGGCCCTGCGTGGACGAGTCCAGTTATCGATTTGCGATGCCTCGACCGTTTCGAGCATGGATCTAGCACTGCTGATGTCAGTGTCGAGTTTCCATCCGAAGTGCTCTCGTACCTCCGTCTGGATAGCAAGCAGTTCGTCGTCGACGGGAAGCAGGTCGGTCGGTCTATCCATCAGGCCTCGCTCCAGTAGAAGGGCACGGTGAGTGTTGAATAACCCTCGTGGCCCACTACTTGCCAATGCCAATGCCGCTTGCACTACCGTCGGTGGAGGACGAGGTCCTGCTAGCACGCTATCCTTTCCTGCCTCAAGGCAGGGAGCACATGCGCAGCGTGCTAGAGAACAATGGCATCTCAGTCGAGGATCTGATAGAGGCACCTTGGTTGGAGGACATCAGGACTCGTGGCAGATTGCGGCTGCTCGATAGTGTGATGCACAAGGACGGTGCTGACATCGCGACCACTGTTGATTTATCGACCGAGATGGGTAGGATGACCGAGGTGCTTTCGTTCCTGCACGCTATGCTAGTCGTCTGCGCCTCCTTCAACGAGAGATTGCTAGCTAGGTGGATAGAGGGTGAAGCGACTAGGGCCGATCAGCTGTTCGGCATGGACTCAGAGAATTTTGAACTGCTGGCGACTTCTTACCTGTCAGGTATCCGAAGCAAGGTGAGTTCAGGTTCCGACAAAGTGGTTTACTGGATTCCCATGGCTGATTTCATCGAATTGTGCCCGAAAATCTCTGGCCCATACTGGCATCTGGCCAATCGACCGGTCATCCAGGGATGGGTATGCATGGACGCTGCCGTGGGCGAGAGCAGCAGGCAGCGTACTGCGAGGTTGCTGAAGGAGAGAATCCGAGAGAGCCTGAACCAGGCCTGCACAGACAGAATGGACAGGATGAGTGAGGAGTTCGCAGCTCTGTTCGCCGATCCAGTAGAGCGTATCACCGGATTGCTCTCCGAGCGCGTCGAGGCCGAGATGCCGATGTCGGCTGCGGTCAGAGAGGACTGGCCACCATGCTTCGAGTCGGCGGTTTCCGAGCTGAATCAGGGAGTCAACGTAAACCATACCGGAAGGGTGTTTCTAGCTGCCTTCTCGAAGTCCGTCGGGATGTCACAGGAGCAGACCTGCTCGTTCTTCGCCAACGCCCCTGACTACAGTGCGGATACGACCTCCTATCAGGTGAATCAAATCTACGAGCGTGACTACACACCACATGGCTGCGCCGCCCTGAAAACCTCTGCTAGGTGCCCGGTGCAGGTGGGTGACGACAGGCTGTGTGATCAGGAGTGGTTGACTCATCCACTGAAGTACATCAGAGCCAAGCAGCGTAGCCGCTACCGTGAGAGTTCGCAGGCAACGGAAGCGCCTGAAGTCGTCGAGGACGAGGTCGAGTCGGCCAATTCTTGATATGGGCCAGCATTACATCACGGCCCATACCGGATGAGTAGGCATGGTGAGGACTCTCGTATTGACTGTCGACCGCGACAACGACCTCGGAGTTAAGGCCGGCATCAGAGGTCCCGTCATCGGTCGCAAGCCCACCCTTACGGCCGCACTGCGACTGGGCATTGCCGATCCTGAAGAATCCGACACCAACGCCATCTTGGGGGCCTTGCACCATCATGACAGGCTGGTTGAGAATGCTCAGGGCGACGACGAGATTGAAATCGCCCTGTTGACAGGCGATGTACGGGTCGGTCCACGCAGCGACCGGGCCATCGCGATGCAACTGGACGAGGTCATCCAGGAGTTCCAGCCTGACTCCGCCGTCCTGATTACCGATGGGGCAGATGACGAGGCTTCGCTTCCCATAATCACCTCGAGAGTGCGGGTCGATCACGTCGAGAAGGTGATTGTCAGGCAGTCCAAGGGTATCGAGAGTACCTACTACTACATCGCTAAGGCCATCGACGATCCGCGTTGGCGGGCCAAACTGCTAGTTCCTGTCGCCGTCTTTCTGATGATCCTTGGTCTCGGTCTCATCATTCCGGGCGGTGGTGCTCTAATCGGCGCTATGCCTCTGTTCATCGGCATCTGGGTGCTAGCCAAGGGGCTTGGCTGGGAGCAACAGTTGGAGCGTCTGATGATTGACATGCGAGAAAGCGCCACCGGTGGAATTTGGTCGTCCCTACTCTGGGGTCTCTCAATCGTCTCGGTGCTCCTGTCCATCCTCACCGCATATCAGGTGTTCTCAGCCACCAACATCGAGATTGATGGTTACGTGGCCTGGCTAGGTAGCGAATACAATGTCGACGCCGTGAACAGGGACATAGCCGTCTGGGCCATAGCCATCAACGAGGCTCTCACTTGGATTGTTGTCTCGGCCTTCTCGTTCGCCCTTTCTCTTGGCGTGCTTAGGTGGAAGGAGGGTAGCTTCACCGGACGCAGCGTACTGCTGTTGGGCCTAGGGGCTGTGGTGTATTTCTTCGCTAGGGCCGCACTGGTGGTCATCCTCGTAGAGATGGGGGGGTCGGACTTCAGCCTCGACTACCAGAACGTCTCAGACACTTGGGGGATGCCGGTGTTCGCAATTGTCGCCTACTACCTACTGAGGACGGCCGTGCAATCAGTGACTGAGGATGAGGGCGTCACTGGAGAGAATCGGTTCTGGGGCGTCTAATCAGTCTTCGAAAGTCGAGTCCATCATACAAGCAGGGCAAGTTACCCTGATTGGTCGTTTATTTGGGATTCCGAGAGCAGCATTGCAGTGAGGACATGAGATGGCTTGGGTAGCCTTGTCCTGACGGGCCTTGCCGGCTACGCTGGGGTCGTATCGGAATCGGTATTTGTGGGAGTCGTCGACGAACTTTGGGCCACCTTCCTTCTGCTTCTTCGATCTATTGAAAATTGACTTTCTGCTTGGCACTTCAACTGGAGATTCAGTGATAGGCTGATCCTGATTGAAGTCACCTTTCTGGAAATTCTCAATCTCGGCCTCTATCTGCTCAAAAGTCATGCCGAGCTCCCTAGATGCCTTGTCTATAGCCAGTCTGCGCTCGTAGTCCGAGAGACCGATGAAATGCTGCAATATGACCGCTGGAATTCGAGTCATCCCTCTCTCCGGTTGCCGGAACGAAGTCGTCCCTTTGAATGCCGCCTTCCTGCGTTCGTAGAGCAGTATCGCTAAGAGCGTTCGATTGTGATTGCCCCTCGATGTTCCCCGAGTGTATCGAGTGCCGTGGCACTCGAGGTATGTGCGGCATCTCCCCGTGCCCTCTGCTCGCTGATATTCGGGGCAGGCTCCCGGTGGTGCAATCCGGCTCCGTAAGCGAACTGGTAGGGCCTAGCCCGCCAGCGCTATTCGTAGGTAGGTACGGCTACCCCGATGTCAGGGCAGGTCCAAGCGCGGCTTGGGTCCCTGACGATTCTAATGCCGCGCCTCTAGCCAGTGGGGACCCTGCCGACTTGTTCGGCAGGCCGCTGGAGGAGGTTGCGGCCCGTCACGCTAATCTCATCACAGGTGGCAGTGTGATGCCTGTCAACAGCACCTCTTCTCCCGGTGCGATGTTAGAGACCACCCAAGAGATAGCGATGGCCGAGAAGAGTGTTGATGTTGAGCTTGACTTCGCCAAGCCAATTATGGTCGGGAAGAATCCCACTTTCGATAGCATGAGTACCCCGCTAGGGCCTTCAGGTGAGGTTCTACGAGCCGAAGTCGTCGGTCATGCCAGCATCCCGAGAAAGGTCGACTCGATAGCCAACGAGGAAGATCTGTTGGCTGTCGATGCGATGGGGGAGTTGACTGAGGCCTCTATTGGAGAAGCGCAGATTTCACGATTGCTATCCTCCGGACTTCTTGGCCAGAAAAGTAGTAGGAAACTGGTTCCCACACGGTGGGGCATCACGGCTACTGACGACATGCTTGGGAAGCGGCTTTGGGACATGGTCAGAGACCATCCGTCACTCGACAAAGTGCTGGTCTACGAAGCGACTTATCTCGACAACATATTCCACATTATCCTGACACCTGGTCTGTGGGCCTTCCACATGCTAGAGGCATGGACTCGGGGCAGCGTCTGGACCGATGCGGGGAAGGTATTGGGAGACTGGGAGGATCTCCAACCGCGCACCGAGTACGCGCACCAGATAACCGGCGCCTACTACTCAGCTAGGCTGGGTGTGCTCGAGCACATGGATTCGATACGACGCTCGGGCGCGTGCCTCATCTGGCGAGACATCGGTCCGGAATACTGGGCGCCAGTCGGGGTCTGGCTGATTCGAGAGACTGTTCGTGAGGCAATGAAAGGGACTGCGAGACAGTTCGACTCGCTCAAACAAGCCATCAACTACGTCTCTCCGCGAGTATCGGCCCCTGACGATCTGCGTAACAGCTGGTTCGTCAAGAGGGATCGCCAGACGCGATTGGACTCATTCGTCTAGACCTTGTCCTTGCCTAGGAACCCGCTCACGACTAGACTCTCGGCCTTCACCAGCTGGTCGGCCAGTGTCGATTTCGAAAGGCCGAGTTTGTGAGCAAGACCTCGTATCGAGATTTTCTTGGGTACTTCGTACCAGCCGTTATCATAGGCGGTCCTGATGATTAGGTGCTGCTGCAGAGTCGTACCATCGGTGGATATGCCTTCTGATTTTCTGGCCGTGGTCACCCTCTCTACTGGCATTATGCTCCTGATTCCCCTCAATAGCCTGA
>Ga0315328_10001830_pt1 | contig 9978 bp, 8 predicted proteins | sample M120032315metaG_FD_203462 | JGI IMG/M metagenome (GOLD analysis project Ga0315328, IMG submission 203462) | Ammonia-oxidizing marine archaeal communities from Monterey Bay, California, United States - M1 200m 32315 | ecosystem: Environmental > Aquatic > Marine > Intertidal zone | place: USA... | reverse complement strand
AGAAAACCGATACGAAAATTAGGCTTATTTGTGGCCAAATAGTTTTCCGTTGCGATGATCATCGCTGCGAGGGACGATTTCATGTCCGCCGAACCGCGGCCATAAAGAAAGTCTTCGTGTTCAGTTGGGGTAAATGGGTCGAAAGACCATTCTTCTATAGGCCCTGCTGGAACAACATCGGTATGGCCAGCAAAAACAAAGAGGGGACCTTCTTCGCCTAGCTCAGCCCATAAATTTGAGACTTTATCAAAAGGAAGAGATTCGATTTTGAAACCCAATTTAATTAACCGCTGCGCAAGTATCTGCTGGCAGTCTTTATCTTCGGGGCTAATTGAAGCCCGTTGAATTAATTGTTTAGCCAAATCCAATGTGGCAGACATAGTAATCCTTAATTGTGAGCGTGAAGCTCTTCATTCAAGCTTATGGAACTCTTAGTGGGAACACATTCAACGATTCCGCTCAAAGAATTTCGTCTGAATAGTAAATTCTTGATATCGCAGATCTCCCGGGCTTTAGCAGTCTTGATAAGTGCACCATTTTGGTCTAACAAATTAACCTTGGTGCCAGCGGTTACATAAAGTCCTGCTTCTACAATGCAGCCATCTGCTAATGGAAAGCCGATGCCGGCATTAGCACCGATCAAACAGTTTTTGCCCACGGAAATGATTTCAGTCCCACCTCCGGATAAGGTGCCCATAGTGCTGCAGCCGCCACCTAGATCGCTATTTTCCCCAACGACGACGCCTGCAGAGATGCGTCCTTCGATCATCGCAGTGCCCTTAGTTCCAGCATTGAAATTCACAAAGCCTTCATGCATGACAGTTGTACCTTCACCTATATAAGCTCCAAGGCGAATACGAGCTGTGTTAGCAATGCGGACACCAGTAGGTACTAGATAGCTAGTCATTTTCGGAAATTTGTCGACTGAATAAACATCAAAAGGTTCACCATTAATTCGAGCTTCTAATTGCCGTTTTGGTAGATCGTCGAGATCTACAGCTCCGTGATTCGTCCATGCTAAATTCTTTAACACACCAAATAAGCCATCTAAGTTGAGTTGATGTGGCAAGGCATATCTATGTGAAAGCAAATGCAATTTTAGGAATGCTTCGGGAATAGAGTTAGGGGCACTGTTATCTCTGAGGAGTGTACAAATCAAAGTTTTTTTGGATGTTGCTAGGCTTGCAGCTATTTCTGACTGCACCATATCGCCAATATTCATAAAGCTATTACTTAAGTATTTTACTGTGTCAGCTGATAAAACAACGTAGCCATTGCCAGAAACTTCAGCAAACAGGTCAAGAATAATGCTGGTAAGGTCTAAAGAAGGACTAAGCAAAGGTTGAGGATAAAAAACCTCAATAATTTCATCATTGGAGTTTTGGGTTGCTATACCTAGGGCATAACTGTGGATTTCATTGCCGTTCATACTAGTGTTTCCCAGCTAAAATTCGTTATTTAATGTTTATTTGATTAAAGAAGTAAGCTTTTCAGGATTGAATCCTATCACCCACTCCCCGTGTATATCGAATATGGGGCGCTTGATGACTGATGGCTGCTCAATCATAAGATTTATAGCAGCTTCCCTATTTAAGTCATTTTTTACTTTATCAGAGAGCTTGCGCCAAGTAGTTCCTCGATTATTGATTACTTCACCCAAAGGCAATTGATCTAACAATTGTTTAGCTAACTGTTCAGAGCAGCCCAGTTTTTTATAATCATGAAATTCGTACTCAAAGTTTTGTGTATCCAGCCATCTTTTGGTTTTCTTAATAGTGTCACAATTATTAATGCCATACAGCTTTATCATTAGTTCAATTGACCCTTACGCAGCTAAGCGATTTTTCAATTCGGTTTTAATTTCAGATTGAAGTTTTTCTAATAAAGATTTTTCTTCAATGGAATTACCAGTTTTATCTGTGATGAAAAACAAATCCTCTACTCGCTCTCCTAATGTCGTTATACGAGCATCTTTAAGATTGACCCCATTGGCCGCGAGGATTTTGCCAACAGAAGCGAGAATGCCAGGTTGGTCCGGGCAATTAACTTCTAGAGTTGAATATTTTTTCTCTGATGTATTTACAAAAGTAACTTCTATAGACTTCGCAAAATATTTTTCTTTGCGTGTGCGACGAAAGCTTGCTGGTTTTATTGCCTTATTGCCTGATGTCAAATGCTCCGTTAACACTTTTCTAATTTCATCCTGTCTTTTTGGGTTCTTGCCTACGGGAAGTCCGGTATTTTCTAACACCGTAAAAGTATCCATGCAGTGATCATTGGCAGAAGTAAAAACTCTGGCGCCGTAAATGTTTAGGTTTAGTTTTTCAAATGCAGCAGTGCTGTTAGCAAACAAGAAGTCAGCATTATTAGCATAAATAAAGACCTGAGTTGCGCCTTCTCCTTCAATGTTTTCTTCCATATCTTGTACTAGGATCAATGGTCTTTCTTCTAATTTATCTTCATTCTCGAAATTAGCAATGCCTTCGGTATGCCAAATAATATTGGCGTTGGATTCGCGCACGAAATACTCGTCATCGGCTTTGGTCCATACAGTATCTATTTGGTTAGCACTGAGGCCTCTCTCTAGTAACTTTGCACGGGCGGATTGTTGTTTATCAGCGATTCGCTCTTGTCGATTAATTGGTTTTTCTAGTCCGAGCTGAAATGCTCTTTTGGTATTTGTGTAGAGCTGTCGCAACAATGTGGCTCGCCAGCTATTCCATAGTTCTGGATTGGTAGCGCAAATGTCAGCTACAGTCATCGTATAAAGATAATCTAGGTGCAATTTATCCCCCATCTGCTCTGCGAACTCTTTTATGATTTCTGGGTCGTTTGTGTCTTTCCGCTGTGCTGTCATTGACATTAATAGATGTTTGTCTACCAGCCAGGAGACTAGACCGGTATCCCACTTGCTTAGTTGGTGCCGTTCACAGAAATTTACTGCGTCGATCTTGCCAAGCTCTGAGTGATTGCCTCCGCGACCCTTGGCTATGTCATGGTAAAGGCCTGCGATATATAGTAATTCTACTTTAGGCAGCTTATTAAAAATGTGCGCGGCAACAGGAAATTTTTCAGCTGCTTGAGGTAAGCGGAATTTTCGCATATTTTCTACAACTTGCAGCGTGTGTGCATCGACAGTGTAAATATGGAACAGGTCATGTTGCATTTGCCCACTAATTTGATCGAACTCAGGTAAGTAGCGGCCAAGAATGTCATAACGCGCCATGCGACGTAGCTGCAGTGTCATATGGTTTTGTGTTCGTAATAATTCGATGAACAAGCTTGTATTGCGCGCGTCATTACGAAATTCATCGTTTATAAGGTGACGACTCTCTCTGAGAAGTCCAATAGTGGATGCTCGAATGCCCTTTATTTCTGGGCTACCTCCTATCAATACAAAAATTTCGATAAGCGCAGACGGATTACATTCAAATACATTGGGATGAATAACTTCAATATAGTCATCTCGGACCTGAAAACGATTATTTAAAGGCCTTATTCTTGCCCGTTTTCCAGCACGTAGTATCACTTCGTCAAAATGTTGCAACAGTAAGTCGTTTAATTCTCTGAGATTGGCAACAGCACGATAGTATTGTTTCATTAATTTTTCGACACCAAGACTCTTTTCATCGTCGTGGTAATCAAATAGCTGCGCCAGCTCTCTTTGTTTATCGAAGAGTAGACGGTCCTCACTGCGACCCTCAAGAAAATGCAAACCGTAGCGTAATTTCCAAAGAAATTGCTGACCAGTACTAATAAGAGCCTCTTCGGGTTCTTTAAGAAACCCAAGTCTGACTAAATCCTTAAAAGAACCGGCACCAAAATGCCTTTTGCTTACCCAGGCAATTGTCTGGATGTCCCGGAGGCCTCCTGGTGAGGTTTTGATATTGGGTTCAAGGGCATAATCGACGTCATGGTATTTTTCATGTCGAGCAATTTGTTCATCGATTTTTGCTTTGAAAAATTTCTTTATTGGCCAGATTCTTTTTTCGTTGGTTGCGACCGTCATAAGTGTGTGTAAATCTTCGGGGCCAAGCAATAGCCGAGATTCCATAAGGGCGGTAGCTACGGTGATGTCTTTAATCGCTTCCTGCTTGCATTGGCGTACAGACCTAACACTATGACCAGGTTCTAGTCCTATGTCCCAAAGCATGGTGAGAAATGCACTGATATAGTCTTTGTACTTTTTGTTGAAACGACTTTTGCGAGTAAGTAGCAGTAAATCAATGTCAGAGTGGGGCAATAGTTCGCTGCGCCCATATCCTCCAACAGCCACCAGGCTAATATCATTTGGATCTGGCCAGTTTTGAGCACTCCATGCGAGGCGCAATACTTCGTCTACCACCCAAGCGCGACCGAGAACGATGTTGGTAATGTTGAGGTTTTTTTTGTAGCGGCAGTGAAGGACTTCACTAGCTTGCTTTAATACCTTGCTCAGCAAGGGGATAGGGCTGCCGGCATTGGCGACCGCAGTTCGCAAGTGATTTACATCGAGTAATTCTGTGTCTAAACTAAAATCCGTTGCTATGTCAGCATCGTTTTCTCCGAATTTAAATTCACTCACAATTTTTCATCTGGGCGACGAGTTAACACCTCACATCCGTCACTCGTTACGGCTAGGGTGTGTTCCCATTGAGCAGAGAGACGCCGATCTTTTGTGGTAACGGTCCAACCATCTTTGCGAGAAAGTTTAGTATAGCGGGTACCTGCATTTAACATAGGTTCTATGGTAAATGTCATGCCTTCGATGATTTTAGTGCCGGTGTTAGGCTTCCCGTAATGGAGTACTTGAGGCTCTTCGTGAAAGATTCTACCGATTCCATGGCCGCAATATTCGCGAACAATTGAATAATTGTGCGCTTCGCCATGTCCCTGGATTATGTGTCCAATGTCGCCTAACGTTGTACCTGGGCGAACAATATCGATGGCCTTGTAGAGGCATTCCTGCGTAATTCGAATTAGCCGACGAGCATGATCTGGAACTTCTCCAACACAAAACATCTTACTTGTGTCTCCGTGAAAGCCATCTTTTATGACTGTTATGTCTATATTTAGTATGTCCCCACTTTTTAAAATTTTCCCGTCACTGGGAATTCCATGACAGATAACATGATTTACCGAAGTGCAAATAGACTTCGGAAATCCATTATAGTTTAGTGGCGCGGGAACTGCCTTTTGCTCTTTAACTATATAGTTGTGACAAATTTGGTCCAATTTCCCTGTACTTACCCCTGGTTGGACGTGGGGCCCTATCATCTCTAGTACCTCAGCGGCCAGTTGGCCGGCAATCCGCATTTTAGATAGGTCGTCAGGATTCTTAATATGAATGGTCATTCTTCCATCTGCTGAAATTAATTGTGATCTTTTGTAGATGCTAGCTATTTTAAATCAGTAGAGCACGAGAATACAGAATGATTAGTCTTCCAAAATCAGGCTGTATGTCAATAATTCTGGGCATGGAAAGCGTTTTTTCTTCGCAGAAGAGAGCTTTAAGATTAAGGCGGATTATGGTATAAAGCGGCGCTCTCTGAGGTTGGCTCTATGTTAATCTCAAAAGAGTTTACTTTAACTATTAACGTCGCACATACACCGTCACATGTGTTCTGGGTGCTCTCGCTGCAAGCTTAGCCGGCAGCTTGGGTTGATCCATGGGGTGTATGGAGGCCTAACCCAAACCGAAGGATATAACATGACTGTAAGCATGAAAGAAATGCTCCGTGCCGGAGTACATTTTGGGCACCAGTGTCGCTATTGGAACCCAAAAATGGAGCCATACATCTTTGGCGCTCGTAATAAAATTCATATAATTAACCTTGAGCACACTGTTCCAGCGCTGAATTCAGCCTTAGAACAGGTAGCTGATCTGGCTGAAAAAAAGAGGAAAATTCTCTTTGTAGGGACAAAGAGAGCAGCTGCGAAAATTGTAAGAGAACAAGCTGAACGTGCCGGTATGCCTTACGTTAACCATCGTTGGTTAGGTGGCATGTTAACGAATTACAAAACCATTCGTGGATCAATAAAACGGTTAAAAGAGCTCGAAACTCAAGAAAAAGACGGTACGTTCAATCGCTTAACAAAGAAAGAAGCGCTAATGCTGAAGCGAGCGAAGGAGAAATTGGAGCGCAGTATTGGTGGCATTAAGGATATGGGTGGGTTGCCTGATGCCTTGTTTGTAATTGATGTTGACCATGAGCGCATTGCTGTCACCGAAGCCAATAACTTAAAAATTCCAGTAATTGGAGTCGTAGATACGAATAGCAACCCGGAAGGTGTTAATTTTGTTATTCCTGGGAATGACGATGCAATTCGTGCGATTCAACTCTACGCAATGTCAGTGGCTGACGCTTGTCTTGAAGGGCGTGCACGCAATGGTCCCATTGAGAGTGAATTCATAGAAATTGAAGAGAGTGCTCCCGCTGATGAAAAAGTGGAAGGTGCCGCAGAATCATCTGATTCCCTAGAAAAAGCGGAAGGAGAAGCACCATTAGAAGAAACTGTAGACAAAGGAGTGGAAGAATCTGCGGTTGAAGCCGTCGAGGAGCCTGCGGTTGAAGCCGTCGAGGAGCCTGCGGTTGAAGCCGTCGAGGAGCCTGCGGTTGAAGCCGTCGAGGAGCCTACTAAGGAAAAAGCGCCGGCTAAAAAGAAGGCCGTTACCAAGAAAAAAGCGCCGGCTAAGAAAAAGGTAGCAGCTAAGAAGAAAGTGCCAGCTAAGAAGAAAGTGCCAGCTAAGAAGAAAGTGCCAGCTAAGAAGAAAGTGCCAGCTAAGAAAAAGGCTGATGCTAACAAGGACTAAAGACCTGGTAGTAACTCGTCTTAATAGCAGGTTAAGCAGTAGTTTGTAGATTAGACAAGTTAAACAGAAAGGGGGCGTTAGCCCCCTTTTTACAAATGATTTTTTTTACGAAGTCTCAAGCACTTCGTTAGATATGGAACGAGGTGGAATAATGGCAACAATTACTGCGAGTATGGTTAAAGAATTACGTGAGCGTACTGGCTTGGGTATGATGGATTGCAAGAAGGCGCTAACTGAAGCTGATGGTGATATGGAGAAAGCCATCGAAGATTTGCGCAAAGCGAGTGGATTAAAGGCAGCGAAGAAAGCGAGTCGAGTTGCGGCAGAAGGTATTGTGATGACGAAGATCGCTGAAGATGGTAATTATGGTGTAGTTGTTGAAATCAATAGCGAAACTGATTTTGTGGCACGAGACGAGAATTTTCTTTCCTTCGCTAAGCAATGTTTAGAGATGGCGTATTCAAATAGTGAAGCGGATGTAAATGCATTGTTAGATGCGGGTATTGAAAATACGCGCCAGGCGTTGGTGCAAAAGATTGGTGAAAATATAAATCTCCGCCGCGTAGAAAGATTGAGCTTTGACGATGCAAACCAAGGCATAGTAGAGACTTATGTGCATAGTAATAATAGGATTGCTGTATTAATTTCCTTGAAAGGTGGAGATGAAGCTCTTGCGAGGGATATTTCAATGCACGTGGCAGCTGTAAATCCTATGGTAGTTAGAGCGGAAGATGTACCCGAAGACATACTGGCAAAAGAATCTGAGATTTATTCTTCTCAGGCAAGGGAAAGTGGTAAGCCTGAGGAAATTGTCGAAAAAATGATTAGTGGGCGTTTGCGAAAATTTGTTGCTGAAGTCAGCTTGCTAGAGCAAGATTTCGTTAAGGACCCAGATATTAAAGTAGGAGCACTTCTGAAAGAGGCAGGTGCTGATATTGTGCAATTTGTACGTTATGAAGTTGGCGAAGGGATAGAGAAGGAAGAAGAAGATTTCGCTGCTGAAGTCGCTGCTCAACTAAACGGATAATAGGTCTTTTATTCAACATATAAATAATGACGTAATGCTAAAAAGAGAGCGAAAATATAATCGTATACTGCTTAAGTTGAGTGGTGAAGCCCTAACGGGTGATGTGGATTTTGGGATCGATCCGAAAGTGCTTGATCGTATGGCTGTTGAAGTTGGTCAATTGGTCGGCTTGGGTGTTCAAGTAGGTATGGTCATCGGAGGTGGTAATCTTTTTCGTGGCGCTGAATTAAATGCAGCAGGCATGGAGCGAGTTACCGGCGATCATATGGGGATGCTAGCAACCGTCATGAATGCACTGGCAATGCGAGATGCCTTGGAGCGGGCAAATATTCCTACACGAGTTATGTCCGCGATTCAAATGAGTGGTGTGGTTGAGCACTATGATCGACGAACGGCGATCCGCCATCTCAATGCCGGGGATGTTGTTATATTCTCAGCTGGCACTGGAAATCCATTCTTTACTACGGATTCTGCGGCTTGCTTGAGAGGTATTGAGATTGATGCAGATTTAATTCTTAAAGCAACAAAAGTAGATGGTGTTTATTCCGCTGATCCAGAAACTAATTCCGAAGCAGTAAAATTTGACAAGCTAACCTATGATGAAGTACTAGAGAAGAAACTAGGAGTAATGGATCTGACTGCTATCTGCTTGAGTCGCGATCATCAGATTCCGATTAAAGTATTCAATATGCATCGCTCAGGTGCATTGCTAGACAATGTTATGGGGAAGCTAGACGGCACATTAATAGAGTAGAACTCCGTATTGATTGACGCGAGTGACAGTAAATAGCAAAAGGAAACGACCATGATCGATGAAATAATCACGGACACAGAAGAAAGAATGCAAAAAAGTGTCGCTTCATTGGAAGATGCCTTTAAAAAAATTCGCACAGGCCGTGCGCACCCGAGCATATTGGATAGCGTTATGGTTTCTTATTATGGCTCTGAAACACCCTTGAACCAATTAGCGAATGTAAATGTGGAAGAGGGTCGCTCTTTGATTATTTCTCCTTGGGAGAAAAATCAGATTGGAGAAATCGAAAAAGCAATTTTAAAATCTGACCTTGGGCTTAATCCATCTAATAATGGAGATACAATTCGTGTTCCTATGCCTCCGTTAACAGAAGAAACTAGACGCCAATATACAAAACAAGCAAAGAATGAAGTGGAAAATGCTAGAGTTGCTATTCGTAATATACGCAGGGATGCAAATACTGACTTCAAAGATCTGGAAAAGGAGAAAGAGATTAGTGAAGATGATCAGCGCAGATCAGAAGATCAAGTGCAGAAATTGACTGATAAGTATATCGCTGCCATTGAGTCTACCTACCAGGTAAAAGAAGCAGATCTATTATCGTTTTGATTCTAATTAAAGTTCTTTGCAATTTTATCGAGTAAAACAGGTGCTCAATTTAACTTTCCTAAAAAATGACACCTGACACTAAAAAAAAATTACCTAACCATATTGCAATAATCATGGATGGCAATAAACGCTGGGCTAAACTTAACGGGTTAGAGCCTAAGTCAGGTTATCGCCATGGTGCTGAAGCTGCACGAGAAATTGTTAATTCTTGTGTTCGGCGCGGCATCAACTATCTTACCTTATTCGCTTTTAGCTCTGAGAATTGGATGCGTCCCGCTAAAGAAGTACAAAGCCTCATGGCATTGTTCCTGACAGTCTTAAAACGCATAGAAATTGGGCAGTTAAATAAAAATAATGTGCGTTTGAAGTTCATTGGTAATCGGTTAGAACTTCCTGCAAAACTATTAGCAATGATGGCTGAAGTCGAGGCACTTACTAGAAAAAATACTGGAACCACTGTAATCGTAGCTGCTGATTATGGAGGTAGATGGGATCTCAGTAATGCCAGCAAATTAATCGCTAAGAAAGTGAAAAATGGAGATCTAGAACTTGATGAAATTGATATCGATCTAGTTCATAGCTTCACTAGTTTAAGCAATTATCCAGACCCTGATTTTTGTTTAAGAACTGGAGGCGAGCATCGCATCAGTAACTTTCTGTTATGGCAGTTTGCCTACACTGAATTGTATTTTACTGATTGCTATTGGCCCGACTTTGATGATGCTCAGTTACAGATCGCTTTGGATGATTACGCATCGCGACAACGTCGCTATGGTGGTCATGACGGTGAGGCAG
>Ga0315328_10001829_pt1 | contig 9980 bp, 7 predicted proteins | sample M120032315metaG_FD_203462 | JGI IMG/M metagenome (GOLD analysis project Ga0315328, IMG submission 203462) | Ammonia-oxidizing marine archaeal communities from Monterey Bay, California, United States - M1 200m 32315 | ecosystem: Environmental > Aquatic > Marine > Intertidal zone | place: USA... | reverse complement strand
TACGCGGTGGCCGCTGCGAAGCCTGTCAAGGTGATGGCCTGATCAAGGTTGAAATGCACTTTCTGCCCGATATCTACGTCCCTTGCGATACCTGTCAAGGCAAACGCTACAACCGCGAGACCCTGGACATCCGCTACAAGGACCGTAGCATCGACCAGGTGCTTGGGATGACAGTTGTTGAGGCTGTAGAGTTCTTCGCCGCGATCCCGGTTGTCAAGCGCAAACTGGACACCTTGCTCGATGTCGGCCTGGGGTATATCGGCCTAGGGCAAAGCGCAACCACGTTGTCCGGGGGTGAAGCGCAGCGGATAAAACTGGCGCGCGAATTATCCAAGCGTGACACCGGGCGCACCCTGTACATCCTTGATGAGCCCACTACCGGGCTGCATTTTCATGATATCCGCCAGTTACTGACAGTACTGCACCGCCTACGTGACCACGGGAACACCGTGGTGGTCATTGAACACAACCTTGATGTCATCAAGACCGCCGACTGGATTATTGATCTTGGTCCAGAGGGCGGCCAACGCGGCGGACAACTGGTAGCAGCCGGTTCGCCTGAACAGGTTGCCCTAATCGAAAAATCCTATACCGGCCGGTTTCTCCAGCCATTATTTAATAAAACTCCCGTCGATTAAGCTTGGGCTTTGGCCACCGCCACGAGGGCTTAGAAGATTCAGCTTCCGGTTTCAAAGCCTTGGCCTGACCATCAGACCACAAAAACCCGTCCAAGAATTTGCCCTGTGGTATTGTTTTGAAGCCATGGGTAACTATTGTATTGATGTCTTAGATCAGAGGGTCAAACCAGAGATTTGGCCCGACTGCCAGATTATCTAACAAAGGGATTTATTCATGGCCGACTCAACACTTCACACTGACATTGACCCGCTAGAGACGAGCGAGTGGCAGGAAGCTTTGACTTCGGTGATCGAGCGCGAAGGAGAAGAGCGAGCCCACTTTCTCCTGGAAACACTGATCGACCAGGCACGGCGCTCAGGCACCCATATCCCTTATCGACCTACCACCGCTTACCTCAACACCATACCGGCGGCACATGAACCCCGCAGTCCCGGAGACGCAGAGATCGAGTGGCGAATCCGCTCACTGATACGCTGGAACGCCCTGGCCATGGTGGTTCGCGCCAACAAGATCAGTAGCGAACTGGGTGGCCATATTGCCAGTTACGCCTCGGCTGCGACACTGTATGACGTCGGTTTCAACCATTTCTGGCGTGGACCCGATGCTGAAAATGGCGCTGACCTGGTCTTTATGCAGGGGCACTCAGCGCCTGGAATCTATGCTCGAGCTTTTCTTGAGGGCCGCCTCAGTGAAACGCAGTTGGAGCATTTTCGCCAGGAGGTCGATGGTCAAGGCCTGTCGTCCTACCCCCACCCCTGGTTGATGCCGGAATTCTGGCAGTTCCCGACGGTATCTATGGGTCTCGGGCCGATCCAGGCGATTTATCAGGCGAGGTTCATGAAATACCTGCAGCACCGCGAGTTCGTTCCGATGTCGGATCGCAAGGTATGGGCTTTCATGGGTGATGGCGAGATGGACGAGCCAGAATCGATGGGCGCGCTGGGCCTGGCCGGTCGTGAAGACCTGGATAACCTGGTTTTTGTGATCAACTGTAACTTGCAACGCCTCGATGGCCCGGTGCGCGGCAACGGCAAAATTATCCAGGAGCTTGAAGGGGAGTTTCGCGGTGCCGGCTGGAACGTTATAAAAGTGATCTGGGGCTCCTATTGGGACCCTCTTCTCATGCGTGATACCAAGGGCCTTTTGAAACAGCGCATGGAAGAAGCGCTTGATGGTGAATATCAGGCCTTCAAAAGCAAGGATGGCGCTTTTGTTCGCGAGCACTTTTTCGGAAAATATCCGGAACTCGCCGCGATGGTGGCCAACATGACCGATGAGGATATCTGGCGCTTAAACCGGGGCGGCCATGATCCGCACAAAGTCTATGCGGCCTACGCGGCCGCAATGACGCACAGTGGCCAGCCGACGGTAATCCTGGCAAAGACTGTAAAAGGCTACGGCATGGGTGAATCCGGCGAAGGACAGAATATCATCCACAGCCAGAAAAAGATGGCCGATGAGTCGTTGCTGGCTTTTCGCGACCGTTTCCGCATACCGCTCAATGATGACGATGTGCTGGCTTGCAAGTTCTATCACCCGGGAGAAGACAGTCCGGAAGTACGCTACCTCAAAGACCGCCGCGCGGCGCTCGGTGGCAGTCTTCCGGCACGCACTGATAGCGCGCCCAGTCATCCAACACCAGATCTTTCGATTTTTCAGTCGCAACTGGATGGTACTGGAGAACGCGAGATATCGACTACCATGGCTTTTGTACGCATCCTGACAGCCCTGACGCGGGACAAGATGATCGGGCCTCACGTAGTTCCGATAGTGCCCGATGAATCGCGGACTTTCGGTATGGAAGGCATGTTTCGCCAGTTGGGCATCTACGCCCCTGAAGGCCAGTTGTATATCCCCGAAGATGCAGATCAATTGATGTATTACCGCGAAGATATCCAAGGACAGGTATTGCAAGAAGGTATCACCGAAATGGGCGCTATGTCTTCCTGGATAGCGGCCGCAACCGCATATGCTAACCACGGGATTGCCATGATCCCTTTTTACATTTTTTACTCAATGTTCGGTTTGCAGCGAGTCGGTGATCTTGCCTGGGCTGCGGGGGACCTGCAGGCACGAGGGTTTCTGATCGGCGGTACCGCGGGACGCACCACCCTGGCCGGTGAAGGATTGCAACACCAGGACGGGCACAGTCTGTTGCTTGCCTCAAGTATTCCTAACTGCGTCTCCTATGATCCAGCCTTTAATTTTGAGCTCGCGGTCATTATCCAAGATGGTTTGCGAAGAATGTTTACCGATAAGGAAAACATTTTCTACTACATCACCGTGATGAATGAGAACTACTCACACCCGGCACTACCGGACAATGTGAACGATGGCATTCTCAAGGGCATGTATCCGCTGCTTTCTTCAAAGCGAGGGCGCAAGGTCGCACCGCGGGTGCAGCTACTCGGCAGTGGCGCCATTCTGCGGGAATCACTCGCCGCAGCGAAGTTGCTGGAACAGGACTTTGGCGTCCTGTCCGACGTCTGGAGCGTCACCAGCTATAACGAACTGGCCCGCCAAGGTCGAAATGTTTCGCGGTGGAATCGCCTGCACCCGGACGAGGCGCCACAGATCGCCTACGTCACGGAACAACTGACAAAAGCAGACGGCCCCGTCGTCGCTGCCACTGACTACACTCAGACTTATGCCGATCAGATTCGCGAGTTTGTTCCGGGACGCTACGTGGTGCTGGGTACTGACGGTTTTGGGCGCAGCGGCACCCGTGAACAATTGCGGGGCTTCTTTGAGGTCAACCGCTACCATATCGCCCTTGTGGCTTTGACTGCGCTTGCCGACGAAGGGGCCTTACCCCGTTCAACGATTTTGGACGCGATCAGCCGTTACCCAGTCGATCCAGAAAAACCTAACCCGGCTACAGCCTGATAGGGGTTAGCTAATGAGTGAAACCCTGAAGATTACGATACCCGACATTGGCGACTTCGAGAGTGTCGATGTGATTGAGGTGCTGATCGTTTCGGGGGAGTCTGTCCAGGCTGAGGATCCGCTCATTACGCTGGAGAGTGATAAGGCGACCATGGATGTGCCATCCCCTGCAGCCGGGCGTATTACCGAGGTGACAGTTACGGTGGGTGACAAGGTATCTCAAGGCAGTCTAGTTGCATTGCTGGACCCGGCTGAAATGGATGTAGCCGATACAGCAACCGTTGAGGTAATACCCCAGGCTCAGCCAACAGAAGCCATAGCAACACCGGGCATAGCCGCGGTCCCGCAACCCGCCCTCTCGCCAGGACGGCCCGAAACGGCCACCCAGTCACTTACTCAGCCCATGGCACCCCCGGGCACGTTGCCACCACCGCTCGAGGGTGGCCATAAGTTACCCCATGCAAGCCCGGCTGTGCGCCGCTTTGCCCGGCAACTCGGCGTTGACCTTTCCCAAATAAATGGCTCTGGTGCGCGGGGACGCATCCTCCAGGATGATGTTCACCAGTTTGTTAAAGCCGCTCTGATCAGATCCGCCTCCGACTCAAAGCCCATGGAAGGTGTCGGTATACCCCCTATGCCCGAGGTCGACTTCTCTCGCTGGGGGCCCATCGATACCAAACCGGTTTCACGGATCCAACGCCTCTCGGGGCGTTACCTGCATAGAGCCTGGCTGAACATCCCGCACGTCACTCATCACGATGATGCCGATATCACCGAACTGGAATCCTTCCGTCAATCCCTGAAACAGGACAAGGCGCACAGCGGCACACGCATTACGATCCTGTCTTTCTTAATGAGAGCAGTGGTCAGCGCACTGAAAGCCTTTCCGACTTTCAACGCCTCATTATCACCGGACGGTGAGAGTCTGATTCTTAAACAGTATTTCCACATTGGTGTCGCGGTGGATACCGATAACGGTCTGGTGGTACCGGTCATTCGAGACGTAGACAGTAAAGGCATTGTGCAGCTTGCTGAAGAGCTCGCTGAAATCAGTGCGCGGGCCCGTGATGGAAAACTCAAACCGGGCGAAATGCAAGGTGGCTGCATGAGTATTTCCAGTCTCGGTGGCATTGGCGGCAGCGCCTTCACACCCATTGTCAATGCACCGGAGGTAGCGATTCTGGGCGTTACCCGCTCGCGGATGACTCCGGTCTGGAACGGAACTGAATTTCAACCGCGATTAACGCTGCCACTGGATCTCTCCTATGACCACCGGGTCATCGATGGAGCACAAGCTGCCCGCTTTATGGCCTTTCTCAGCACCGCTTTGGAAGATGCCAGGCGGCTACTCCTGTAGAAGCTTGAACAACGGTTTTTCTGTGAGCAATACCCCTATCACCGTCAACGTGCCTGATATCGGAGATTTTCGTGATGTCGATATCATTGAGATACTCATCACCCCTGGCGATACCGTTAACATCGAAACGCCACTGATTACGCTGGAAACCGACAAGGCCACCATGGATGTGCCCTGCCCAGTTGCTGGCAAAGTCATCGAAGTCCTGGCTCAGGTAGGCGACCAGATATCTAAAGGTGATCCCGTTGCCATCGTGGCGTCAACCAACGAACCCACCTCGCTTTCGCCACCTCCAATTGGTGCCACACCAACAAAAACACCCCCTGAAGCAGCCGCTCCGGAGAGCGCACCACCGCTCATTAAAAACGATGGCGCTGATGTAGATCTTGTAGTGCTGGGCTCTGGTCCGGGCGGTTACACCGCAGCCTTTCGCGCCGCCGATCTTGGCCTTAAAGTGGCCCTGGTTGAGCGTTATCCGACTCTCGGCGGCGTCTGTCTGAATGTAGGTTGTATCCCGTCCAAAGCATTACTACATGCAGCGCGCGTTATTGAGGAAACCTACGAGATGCGCCCCCATGGCATCGATTTTGGGGAACCGGCCATTAATTTGGCGCAACTGCGCGAGTGGAAAGACAAGGTTGTTGGCCAGTTGACCGGCGGCCTTGCCAGCCTGGCGAAAAAACGCCGGGTCGAAGTCATCACGGGCATTGGCGAATTCGCCTCATCACATACCATAAGCATTCGCGGGCCTGCAGGTGAACGAACCGTAGGTTTTTCTCAGGCGATTATCGCCGCCGGCTCACAAGCGATTTCATTACCGGGGCTTCCCGAGGATCCACGCGTCATCGACTCGACCGGAGCATTAGCACTTGATCACATTCCGGATCACTTACTGATTATCGGTGGCGGCATCATCGGTCTGGAACTGGCTACGGTATTTCGAGCGCTGGGCAGCCAGGTCAGCATTGTTGAGATGTCCAGTCAACTGATCCCCGGCACCGATTCTGACCTGGTCAAGCCGCTCGCCAAACGGCTCGCGAAACAGTGCGATAGCATTTATCTGAATACCCGCGTCATCAGTGCGCACCCCCAGGATGATGGCTTGCTCGTCAGTTTTGCGGGCGACAACCCCCCCACTGAAACCTGTTATGACACTGTTTTGATTGCGGTGGGACGCACACCGAACGGCCATAACATCAATGCGTCAGCGGCGGGCATCGGGGTTGATGAACAGGGCTTTATTGCAGTGGATGCTCAGCAACGAACCAATGTCGCCCACATTTTTGCCATTGGCGATATTGTCGGCCAGCCCATGCTAGCCCACAAAGCAACCCACCAAGCTAAGGTAGCCGCCGAGGTGGCTGCCGGGCACAAAAGCGCGTTTGAAGCTCGGGTCATCCCATCGGTTGCCTATACAGACCCGGAAATCGCCTGGGTGGGACTGACCGAGACTGAGGCAAAAAACCGGAATATCGAGTATGAGAAAGGCGTCTTTCCCTGGGCTGCCAGCGGCCGGGCGCTGGCGCTGTCTCGAAGCGAAGGCTTTACCAAGTTGCTTTTCGAACCGGTGACACAACGAATTCTTGGCGCCGGCATTGTCGGGCCCAACGCCGGCGACCTGATTGCTGAGATCGGCCTTGCCATTGAAATGGACTGTGTCGCTCAGGATATCAGCCTTACTGTGCACCCACACCCTACGCTGTCCGAAACCACCGCTTTCGCGGCAGAAGCTTTCGAAGGCACAATCACCGATCTGTACCTGCCACGCAAGCGCTAGCGACGCCAGGCAACACTGGCCGGCATCTGAAACTCCACAGTGCAGATCTCACTTAGCTTTAGGGTCACGGGCAGCGGACCACCACTGGTTATCCTGCATGGTCTTTTCGGTTCGGGCACCAACTGGAGGCGTATCGCCGATAACCTGAAACATCACTGGCAGGTTTTTACCCTGGACCTACCCAACCATGGCAAATCGCCCTGGGTTAGTAACATGAGCTACCCGGCACAGGCACAGGCAGTGGCGCAGTTTATTCAGCAACACGCACTGCACCGGCCCGCTCTGCTGGGACACAGCATGGGTGGTAAAACAGCCATGGCAGTGGCACTGACCACTCAAATCAAACTGCGGGCTTTGATAGTCGCGGATATTGCCCCGGTCAGCTACCAGCACTCGCACGGACCCTTAGTTCGAACCCTGCAACAGCTTGACCTCACCAACTTGACTAGCCGCCAGCAGGCCGATCAGGCGCTCGCAGGCGACATTCCTGACCGGGCCCTACGCCAGTTTCTATTACAGAACCTGGGACTCCGAAACAACACGCTTTACTGGAGATTGAACCTCGACGTAATCAATACACAGATAGATTCTCTTTCCGGTTTTCCGAACATGGTGGTGCCATACGATGGGCCGGCTCTGTTTGTATACGGGAGTCGTTCTGACTACATCGACGCGACGCATACCCCAACCATCAAATCGCTGTTCCCCCAATCGCAGATGCATGCGATCTCGAATGCTGGACACTGGCTACATGTAGAACAGCCTGAAGCTTTCCTGTCAGCAATCAAAGATTTTCTAAGCAGTTGATCCTGTTCTGCCGGGTCCGTCAGTCACGAAAGTGCGCTTGGTAATTTTCGGTGGGCTTGATTACGCCCGATGGCCGAGGCACGTGCACTATAGAAAAGCCGCAGTCCCCCAGTAACTGGGAGATTTTAGGGTCTAGAATTTGACCCGTTGCATCGCACTCTGACTCAAAAACTACCAGTCGAACACTGCCACCGCGTAAAGTCTGCTCAGCCCCGCACAATACCGGATATTCCCAACCTTCCACATCAATCTTAAGAACTGTCGGCAACATGTCGGTTTGTTGACAGAAATAATCCAGGGTCTGAACATCTACCTCGACCTGGCCCACTGCCTGACGGTAGGGCCAAGACCCAAAACCACTCTCGCCGGAATCGCTGGCTCGGATAAACACCTGTGTCCCGACACAATCTGACAACCCCAACGATTCAATACGAAGATTCGCACGCGACCAGTTATTCAACTGTTGCTGCTGCGCCAACACCACACAGGTGTCAGGGTCGGGTTCAAATGCGACGACATCTTTGACTTCGCATGACAAGGCCAAACAACTGAAATATCCCGAATTCGCACCGATATCAAAGAAAACGTCTTCAGGATTCAAGGACTCCTGTAGTAACGCTGTGATTTCCGGTTCGTGGACTCGATTACACAACAGGTTACGCTGCAGCCAATCCTGCTGATCACATGCGAAAAGAAAGCCCGGTTCGGTGCGCACCATAATACGGCGTCTGCCGATCACGCACTCAAGGGGCGTTAGATGCCGAGCCTTGCCCGGTGGAATTCGCGGACGAAAAAACAGAGACCGCAAAACCATCCCTAGTGCCGGATGGTACGTCCCAGACAATAACTGACAACGCGAGTTGAAGGTCAAGAATTCTTACCCGGCGCAAACCCTAGTCGCCGGTCAGGCTTGTTCCAGTTCAACCAGCGTGCCACAAAAATCCGCCGGGTGCAGGAACAGCACCGGCTTGCCATGTGCGCCAAGGCGCGGTACCCCATCCCCCAGCACCCGGGCCCCCTGAGCGGTTAACTGGTCTCGAGAGGCCAGAATATCGATTACCTCGTAACACACATGGTGTACTCCACCCGAAGGGTGGCGCTCAAGAAACCGTGTAATAGGCGAATCCTCGCCCAGCGGATGCAGTAGTTCAATTCGGGTATTGGCTAAATCCACGAACACCGTTGTCACCCCGTGATCCGGCAATGGCACGGGCGACGAGACATTGGCGCCCAGCGTATCGCGGTAAAGCGTCGATGCCGCTTCGATGTCCGGCACGACGATAGCCACATGGTTCAAACGGCCAATCATTATTGCGCTGGCTCTTCAGGGTTATGCTCGTCAAGCAACTGTTGCGCAGCAACCGCCGGTATCAACCGGCCCGAAGCAACCTCTGTGCGGACCGCCTCAATTCTCTGGGCGGCTATGGGGTTTTTGATGAAACGTTCCAGCAGACCTTCGCGCAGCGCCTGTCCTAGTGCCTCCTGGGCCTGATGGGCGCGACGTGCTTCAAAGATGCCTTGCGCCTTTGAATGCTGATAAAAACGCTCTATGGTATCCGGCACGGCGCTGACGCCTTGTCCTGTACGCGCTGAAATTGCCAGGACCGGTACCTGCCATCCCGGAGTACGGGGCTGCATCAACCGCACCGCCGCTGTGTAATCGCCAACGGTTCGCTGCGCTTCGCTTAGCAGTTCGCCGTCACACTTGTTAACCAGGACAATGTCCGCAAGCTCCATGATTCCCCGCTTGATTCCCTGCAGTTCATCTCCGGCACCCGGTGACAGCAATAGCATGAAAATATCGGTTATTTGCGCGACCCGCAACTCGGACTGACCCACGCCAACAGTTTCAACGATCACGAGCTTGAAACCAGCCGCCTCACACAGATGGATTGCCTCACCAGTATGGCGCCCGACACCACCCTCGCTGCCCGCCGACGGAGAGGGGCGTATAAAGGCATCATTACTTGCGGCAAGTTGCGGCATACGGGTTTTGTCTCCCAGAATGGAGCCACCACTGATAGCTGAACTTGGATCGACGGTCAATACAGCAACCGATTCGCCCTTGCCGATCATTTGCAGACCCAAAGATTCGATAAATGTGGACTTGCCCGCACCCGGCACCCCGGTAATGCCAACACGTAGTGCTTGCCTGGTCTGCGGCGTGAGTTGTGTCAGTAACTCATGTGCCTGTGCCCGGTGCTGATCACGAGTTGATTCCACCAGAGTGATAGCCTGTGCCAAAGCCCGACGGTCCCCACTGCGAACTGCATCAGCCAGAATAGAAACCGCATCCTTGCTCATGTCTGCTGCTCGAACTCAAGTATCGCCTGGTCGACCTCAAGGACCTCGCCGTCACGGATATGGATCGCAGCCACGGTGCCATCGCGTGGCGCGCGAATCACATTTTCCATTTTCATCGCCTCGATCACGGCAAGCTCCTCGCCAGCTTTGACCACGTCGCCAGCTTCTACCGACAGTGATACCAACAAACCTGGCATGGGAGAAAGCACC
>Ga0315328_10001824_pt1 | contig 9986 bp, 9 predicted proteins | sample M120032315metaG_FD_203462 | JGI IMG/M metagenome (GOLD analysis project Ga0315328, IMG submission 203462) | Ammonia-oxidizing marine archaeal communities from Monterey Bay, California, United States - M1 200m 32315 | ecosystem: Environmental > Aquatic > Marine > Intertidal zone | place: USA... | reverse complement strand
GCAGGATTATTAGGTTCACAATATGCACAAATTTTAAGCGATGCGGGAGCAAATTTAGTTTTAGTGGATACCAATGTTACAAAGAATCAAGCATTAAAAAAACAAATTAATGAAAATTTTCAGACTGATCCAATTTGTTTAGATGTAGATATCACATCCAAAAATCAGGTTAAAAAAATGGTATCATCTATAAAAAAGGAATTTGGTAAAATTGATGGTCTCATAAATAATGCTTTTTTAAATCATGCAAAATCTCAATCTAAGAATGGAGCAAATTCATTTGAAACATTTCCAATTGAGATATGGAATAAAGCGATGGAACTAAACCTTACAGGTGTATTGTTGTGTTGTCAAGAAGTTGGTAAGGTTATGGTTCAACAGAAAAAAGGAGTTATAGTGAATATCTCATCCATATATGGAATTTCAGGTGCAGACCAAAGAATTTATGGAAATAGTAATTTGAATTCACCTGTTTCATATGCAGCATCAAAAGGTGCAATAATTAATCTAACTAGATATCTAGCAGCATATTGGCATCAGAAGAACATACGCGTAAATACATTAACTCTTGGAGGAGTTCAAGATGATTCTTATCAAAAAAAGGAATTCATAAAGAGATATTCGGAAAAAACAATGTTAGGAAGAATGGCTAAGAAAGAAGACTATAACGGTGCAATTTTATTTTTAATGTCAGATGCATCGTCATATATGACTGGTTCAAATTTAGTCATAGATGGCGGTTGGACTGCATGGTAGATTCAAACTTTTTTTGCATCAAAAATTAATTTTGCAAGTTTAAACTCAAAATTTGTATCTATCATCAATCCAGTTTGTATGTCAACAACAAGCGGATACATTTTTTCAAATATTTTTTTACCATTTTTAAGAAAATCTTTCACATTGATTGTGTATAATCCATTCATTTGATATACAGTTGGAGCATCTTGACGATTTTTAGGACGATTTTTTTGGATTTTTACTAATTTTAGATAACCTCTAGAATTTATTTCAGCAATATTGAAATATGGATTTAGATGCTGCTCATAAACACTACAAACAACGGATAATTTCTTTTTTTTCATTAATACGATAGAGCGTTTAATATCTGAAATTTTTATGAATGGAACTGTACAGTCTAATGAAACAAGAGTATCAAATTTGTAGCCTAGCGAATTAAGTTTTTTTATTCCATGTAATATGACATCTTTTCCATCAGCATTATGTGTGGATAGATTTTTTGGTCTGATGAATGGAATAGTAGCATTATATTTTTTTGATATATTTGCAATTTTTTTACTATCGGTGGAGACTATAACATGGCTAAAAATATTCGATTTAATTGCTTTTTCAATTGTATGGGCAATTAGTGGTTTACCACCAATAATTCTTATATTTTTATTTGGTACTCCTCGAGAACCTCCTCTTGCTGCAATAAAACAAACAGGTTTCATTCTAACTATTCGAAGTTGAGTTCAATGATGTCTGTATGAAGTTTTCATTATCAACAAATTGTTTTTGTATTGATGTTTCCCAAATTAATGAATCGTTAAGAATTTCAAAAAAATGTTCTGCACTATTCGTAACATCACTAAAGAAACTTTTTGGATCCAATTTTAATGAATGAGATTTTTTAATGGCATTCAAGATTTCATTTTTAAGAGGATTTACGTTGAGGATTTCATCATTTTTGCTACGATTTTTTTGTCGAGTTCCAATATTTATTGCAGGAGTTCCATATACCTCAGATTCTCTAATTATGACACTTGAATTGCCTATCACAAAACTTGCATGTTTCAATAATGTAAGAAAGTTTTGGAATCTTATAGATGGAAAAATTTTAAATTTTTCATTCGTTTTTACTTTATTTATTTCATCAATTATAATTTCAGAGCCAGGATCATTGTTTGGATAAATAACAATATAATTTTGGTTAGATTCTACAAGAGAATCAACAACTTCTTTAATTTGTTTTTTTATAGAATCTAATTCGGTTACAACTGGATGGAAAATAAAAACAGAGTATTTTGTAAATGGTATTTCATATCTTAATTTTGTTTCATCTAAAGAAGGTAGATTTGAATTTAGCATGACATCTATTTCTGGAGAACCAATTAGAAATATAGTATTTTTTGTTTCTCCCATTTGTGATAGTCTTTCTTTTGCATCAGAATTTGCTACAAAATGTATATGAGATAATTTGCTTACAGCATGACGAATTAATTCATCAATTGTACCAGATATTTCACCACCTTCAATATGTGAAACAAGTATGTTATTTAATGAACCAACAATTGCTCCACCAAGTGCTTCTACTCTATCACCATGGACTATAACCATATCTGGGCATAATTTTTCAACATAATCAGAAAATCCACTGATGGTATTTGCTAAAATAATCTCTTGTTTTTTGGAGTTTTTCTGATTATCAAAAATTTCTATATTTTTATAGTTGCATTTTATTACTTCGTGAGAGGTATTGCCATATTTTTTTAGAGTGTGCATGCCAGTGACAAAGATATAACAATCAAAGTTTGGGGATTGTTCGATTTCATCGATTAATGGTTTTAATTTTCCAAAATCAGCTCGAGTTCCAGTTAAAAAAACTATTTTTCTTTTAGTCAATCATATCCCATTTTAATTGCATGTTTTTATTTATGTCAGTTTTAGCTTTTTTATTAATAATTTTTTCAAATTCACTCGCTCTAATTTCTCCAGTGCCTGGACGTTTAACCCAGATATTTTCTTTTGTAAATAATTCATCTTTCTTAATATCAGAAATTGAAACTACAGAGGAATAAGCAAAATTAGATGTTATACTTTCTTCATTTAAGATATTTTTTCTTCCTCCCAAAGATGCAAAAATAGCTCTGGAACCAATAATTAATTCATTTAATTCATTAGAATCTATTGATAATGAAATATCGGGGCCGGGCCAGTTCTTATTTGATGTAAAATGTTTTTCAATTATTGAAGCACCCAGTGCAATACTTGCAAAACATGTATAATTCCCTAAACTATGATCACTTAATCCAATAATTGCATTGGGAAATTCATTTCTTAATTCAGATAATGCACCCAAACGAACTTTATCATATGGAGTTGGATAAAGTGAAGTTACATGTAACAGTGCAAATGGGATTTTATGTTTTTCGAATATATCAACACTTTTTTTTATTGATTGGATTGAATTCATTCCAGTACTCATGATTACTGGTTTCTTGAATTTTGAGATATGTTCGATTAATGGATAATTATTACACTCACCTGAACCAATCTTGAATGCAGAAATTTTCATTCTATCAAGTCTATCTGCGGCTGCTCTTGAAAATGGAGTATTAAGATAGATCATTCCTAATTTTTCAGTGTATTCTTTCAATTCAGATTCTTGTTCTTCGGAAAACGCACATCTTTTCATAATTGACCAAATTGATTCATCAGCATTACCAGGAATTACATCATTTTCAATCATTTCATCATCAATGATATGAGATTGAAATTTAACACATTCTGCATTTGAATTATGTGCATCAGTAACCATTTGTTTTGCCTTTTGAAAGTCACCATCATGATTAATGCCAATCTCAGCAATCACTAAAGGTGGGTGTCCATCTCCAAGAAATCTTCCATTTAATTCAAATTCAGGCAATTCGATTATTAAAAATGGAAAACTAATAAAATGATTACTATATTATTACATCACATAGGTATTAGTTGTCATTTAATATTTTGGCTATAGTTTTTGATGCGAAACCATGATTGTATAGATAATGTTTCAAGAAAAGTTCAGAGTTTTTTAATAATTCACGTTGAATATCGTCATCGTATAATACTTTGGTCAATTCAGATTCAATTTTTGAAATATCATTAATTGCGTGTACAGCATTCATTTTAACAATTTCATTTTCTTTTGGCCAAGTTTCTGTTTGTAAATCAATTGCAGGTTTATTCATGATAATAGATTCTAGTAAAATCGTTGATGTATTGAAGCTTATTACTGCATCACAAACAGAAATAAGTTTGGGTAGATTAGCGTTATAAACAATTTTGATTTTCGGATCAATATCTTTTATGAGACTTGTAATATTATTGATGAAATCAGATTGAGGATGTGGTTTAACAATTAATTTTTTATCGGGAAATTTTTTTATAACCTTACAAACTTCGCGGACAAAATTATCGAATTTGACAAAAGCATCAGTTGTAGAACCTTCAGTGAATATACCTGATGCACCAGTAGTAGCTAGTAAAATTAATCCAGTTTTTGAAGATTTTTGTTGAAAATTGAAAAAGTTATCATGTCGAGGACTACCTACTTTTAAGAGATTTTTGTCTTGATGGCCATTAGACATGGCAAAATTCTTTGTGGAATCACCCCAAACAGCTTGTTGTTGACTAATTAGTGGATGTGTGAATCTTGCTAAGAATCCCCCAAACTTTTTCCAGATTTCAGCTGTAGAATACATTGCATGTTGTAGCATAATTGAATTAATCTTAAAATTCTTGGCTACAGCTAGAACTTCTTTCTCTTCTTGACCAGTTTCAGCCCATTCCAATACATTTTCTATTGAAAATTTTTCAAATAATTTTTCTAGTAATAAAATTCGTTTAATAGATTCATTAAATCTTTCATTACATGTATTAACAAAAGAGGATTTTATTGAATGCCAAAATGTTATTCCTTCATTAGAAAAAATTTTTTCAAATTCATTATCAAATTGCCAAATTTTTTGTATATTATTGGAGAATTTTTTTAGATCTTTAATTTGTTCGTTAGTAAGAAATTTTTCAAATTCATTTAAATTAATAATTTTACACTTGGAATTTCTAATGATTTTAAAACTTTCCATATTCCAAATGGCAGGTCTTCTTTGATTTAGTAATATGATATTTTTTTTGATATTAGATAATTCTTTAAATAGACTTTCATAAATTATTGGATTAAAATCTAACAATAAAATTGATTTTGTATTATACGAATCAGGATTTGCTTTTAAATTAAAAAATTTATGGATAATTGTTTCAAAAAAATTCTTGAATTTTTTATAGTTAGCTCGTGATATGTTAACGGATATTGGGAAAATTCCTAAATTAAATTTCATATTTATGGTATCATAATGAAGTTGATTTACATCAGAACTATCAATAATAATTGAATGAATTCCAATAGATTCGGAGTATCTTGTTATGAAATCGTTATATTGAGTTAGACCAATAATATTTTTTGGTTTTTCTTGTTTAATGATTGATAATAATATTTTTGTACTTTTTAAAATTCCAAGAAAATATTGAAAGAGTTCTAAATCTAAAAAAGTACCAAGGTTGTAATTCTTAAAAATTAAAGAATTCTTAATTTCTTCACTGGCAAACCAATTTTTACATAGTTTTATGCCATCCATATCAATAGATTGTTTATCTGAATTTGTTAAGATCCTATCACCTATTGAATGAGATATATTTGATTTTTCTAAGAATTTATGAGTTTTATAATTAATCGAAAAAATTCTAGAATTAGGATATTGTTTTGTTAGATTTAGAATTTTTGTCTTATCATAAAAATTTTCAATTATTATTATAGTTCCGCTCATTAAGATTTTATTAATTGGCAAGAATATATTATTTAATAATCAATCATCAATACTAATTTTTTATTTTTCCAACATAAGATAAAACTTCTGACGTTCCACTTTCACAAAGTAATTTTTTATATTCTTCATTAGTTTTTAAAAACCAGTTTTTTATAATTTCTGAATGTAGTGTAAATTCATTTTCCATAGTATTCCATGAAATAAGATCTGTTGCTTTTTTCTGGTCTTTTTGAGGAGAATTATTCTGTAACCAATGGATATGATTCAAAAAAGAAAAATCCTGATGGAACCCAGTTTCACCTTTAAAATCACAACTAGATAACATTTTTTCCAATGTAATATCAGAATAGTAGTAAACATGTGGGAGTCGGAAGTTGAATTCAACATATGATTCCAGATTATAAATTGAATATAGTGCATCATTAATGTTAGGAACTTCAATGTATATGATACCATTCTCATTTAGACATTTTTTTATTTGATTTAAGAGATTTTGTGGATTAGAAATATGTTCAAAAACTTGTAATAGGAAGACAACATCAAATTTTTTTCCATTGAAATTAATTTTCTCTATTGGCTCATCATATATTGTAAAGTTCTCTATCTCTCTTGAATAATTTGCAAAGCTTTTATCCAATTCAATTCCTGTTAAGCTATTTACATAATCCTTAATTGAATAAAGAAAATGACCTGTTGAACTTCCAATTTCTAAAACATCCATTTCCGGTTTTAGATAAGATTTTATCCGCTCTACTCTAGAATTTTGAAATTGTAATTCATAATTGAAAAATTCTGAAGGTGATAATTTTTTTCCTAAGATAGGAGAATGTTTTTCTCGGTAATTTTTGTCATAATCAACAATATTTTCAGAAGGATTTTCTAAAGAAACAAGTTTGCAAGATAAACATTGAACTACATTACGTTCAATATTATTACGTAACTTTTTTGTAACAATTTTAAAAGTGTCAGAATTACATAGAATACATTTCATATTACATAAGTCTAGTACTCGCAAATATTAGTTTAATTTTTTTAGAATTATTAATTCCATTTTTCCCAGTCATAATCATCAAAAGTTAGATTTTTCATTTCATTATCATTAGATCTCCAAGCAATATCTGCCAACGTCAGAACCCGAGAAATTCCACCAGAGGTATTGACATGTGCAGAGGGTACATTTTTAGGAACAAATACCATTACACCGTTTTCAGGATTAGATTCAATTTCAGAATAAGAACCATCATCATTTTTAATAATAAATATTACATTTCCATGGATACAGGAAAAATAGCTATTTCTTTTTGTATGTGTATGTGGACCTTTAATTTCATTAGGATTCACTGAACTAACATACACCATTTTGGGATTATTTTTAATAATAGCATCGTAATCACGCCATATTACCGTAAGAGACCCATTTACGTGCAAATCTGTGATGTCTTTTGTTGGGTGTGTTTCTAGATTAATGCTAAAATCCTGTGAATCCATAATTTTCATGAATGAATTAGTGGATAAAAGTTTAGATTGATTGTAACTATCAAACTAGCATTAGATCTAATATTTTATTAATATTGAAGATTTTTGAGGGATATGAAATTACTTGTGACTGGAGGATTAGGATTTATTGGAAGTAACTTTATCATTCATGTACTTAAAAATTATAATGATTTTGAAATAATTAATTTAGATGCAGAAATTGAAGGTTCTAATCATGAGAATCTAAAGGATTTAGAAAAATCTGAATGTTATAGGTTTGTAAAAGGAAACATAACAAATAGGAAATTACTTGATGAGTTAATTCCTCAAGTAGATTGTGTTATAAATTTTGCAGCAGAAAGCCATGTTGATAGAAGTATTGCAGATCCAAATCCATTTTTAATTTCAAACTTTAGAGGAGTTTTCACAATTTTAGAAGCATTAAAAGATAAAAAGAAAAAATTTATTCAAATTTCCACAGACGAGGTGTTTGGAACAATAAAAGAAGGTAGTGCAACAGAAGTTACACGTTTTAATCCATCTAGTCCTTATGCTGCAACAAAAGCTTCTGCAGAATTATTAATTAACGCATATATAGTGACATACAAAATTGATGCAATGATAACTAGATGTACCAATAATTATGGTCCACGTCAATTTTTTGAAAAATTAATTCCAAAAACTATTTCACTATCTACGAATGATAAAACTATTCCAATATATGGAAATGGGAAAAGCATAAGAGATTGGATTTATGTCGATGATCATTGTAAAGCAATAATGTTAGTTTTAAAAAATGGAAAATCTGGTGAAAGTTACAATATTTCTGCAGTAAATGAAATTTATAATTTACAAGTTGTTAGTGGAATACTGAAAATTCTTGATAAATCAGAAAAATTGATGAAATTTGTTTCGTCTAGACCCGGAGAGGATACTAGGTATAGTTTAGATTCAACAAAGATTCGTAGGGAGTTGGGTTGGGAACCAGAAATTTCTTTTGATGAAGGGATTAAAAAAACAATTGAGTGGTATCAAACAAATAAAGATTGGGGTGCAGATACATCAAATGAAGTTTTTAGTGAAACTCCATGGAGAAATAAGGATTGAAATAAGAATATGAAGGGAATTATTTTACATGGTGGTCATGGGACTCGTTTAAGACCATTAACACATACAGGACCAAAACAACTTTTACCTATTGCAAATAAACCAATGTCACAATTTTGTTTGGAAACAATTAGAGAAGCAGGAATTGATGAAATAGCAATAGTCATCGGTGGCGTAGGAGCAAATAAAGTTCAGGAGTATTATGGTGATGGGGGGAAATTTGGAGTAAATATTACCTATATTGAACAAGATAAACCTAGAGGAATTGCGGATGCAATTAGACTATGTAAGGAATTTGTAAACAATGAAAAATTTCTTGTTTTTCTTGGGGACAATATTATACAAAAATCTATTAGTGAATTTGTTAATAATTTCAAAGATTCAGACTATGATGCAACTGTTTTGTTATGTGAAGTAGACAATCCATCAAGATTTGGTATTGCAGATGTAGAAAATGATAAAATTTTGAAGATTACAGAGAAACCAAAGAAACCAAAATCAAATTTGGCTGTAACTGGGATCTATCTATTAACTCCATCAATTTTTGAAATTATAGATGATTTAAAACCATCATGGAGAAATGAATTGGAGATAACTGATGCATTAGATAACTTGTTGAGGAAAAATAATAACATTAGTTTTGAGAAAATCACAGATTATTGGAAAGATACCGGTACTCCAGATGATATTTTGCATGCTAACGCGGAGATAATCAAAAATTTACCTGAGAATTTTCATAGTGAGAAATCATATAATGCTAAGATTTCGGGTAAAGTGTTAATTGGAAAAAATTCAGTTATAGAAGAAAATACGTCAATTCAAGGGCCAGTGATCATAGGGCAAAATTGCAGAATTCATTCAGGAGTTATCATTGGACCTAATACAAGCATTGGAGATAATTCAATTATTAAGAATGGAAATATTAGAAATTCAATTATTATGGAAAACTGTGAGATAGATTCTGTGGTAAAAATTTGTAATAGTATAGTTTCAAGTAATTCAAAAATTATTCAATCAGATAGACAAACTGATGAAAAGATCTTTTTACTTGGAGAAGGAACTAGAATTTTTCTCTAATCTAATTTTTTATGATCATAGCTTGTGAACCAGTTAATTCTATTACATGTATTAGATTTTCAGTTTTAAATTCTCTAAAGGCTTTTTGGATTCCATCTGAATGATAATCATGTATCAAGATTATACCTCCAGATATCATCCTAGGAAAGAAAAATCTTAACGAGTCTATTGTACTTCTATACAGATCTACATCCAAATGAACAAAACAAAATTTTTTATCGGTAATCTCTTTTCCAGATTCAGGAAATATTCCTTTAACAATATCCACATTATCATATTTTTTTAATAGTTTTTTGATAGATTCTACACTTGTATTACTAAATTCATTATCATACCAATGTTTTTGACCAAAATGAGTATCATCATCAGATACTTCTGGAAGTCCGGTAAATGTATCAAAAAGATATAATTTTTTTTCTTTCTTTACTTCACAAATCAATTTAGCAGATCCGCCCTGATAAACACCAACCTCTGCCAAATCACCTTCAAGAGCTGTTTGAGTTTTAACAATAGAATAAATCATGAAAGCTTCATAAGGATAAAATGCAAAATCAACTTCTTTTTTGATCTCTTTGATTAGATCTACAATCTCTTTATCTTTGTAGAAAGACAGAAGTTTGAATTGAAAACTAGTCGCAAATTTACCTAAAATGCTACCAATACTTTTTGAATTATAAACAATTTTTCTTGTTTTATTAGCCATGATATATCCAGAAATTACAATGTAATTAATAATTTAAC
>Ga0315328_10001823_pt1 | contig 9990 bp, 6 predicted proteins | sample M120032315metaG_FD_203462 | JGI IMG/M metagenome (GOLD analysis project Ga0315328, IMG submission 203462) | Ammonia-oxidizing marine archaeal communities from Monterey Bay, California, United States - M1 200m 32315 | ecosystem: Environmental > Aquatic > Marine > Intertidal zone | place: USA... | reverse complement strand
CACCAAGGGCCGGGAAATGTTCGCGTGCAAATCCAACGTCACGACAACCGGCGTTGACTCCCCCACAACCTCACGCACCCGCCTCACAATCTCGGCCTCCGCATCTTCGAATTCTTCCGTCACCATGGCTCCATGCAAATCGAGTAATATCCCATCGGCGGGTAGAGCCGCAGTGATTCGCGATATCATTTCCCCAACAAGCTCTTCAAAACAACTACGAGTTACCATTCCCGCTGGGCAGGCATGCACATTAAACAACGGTACGAATTCAAAACCGGCGTCTGCTGCCCCCTCAAGGTAACCACCGTGGATCGTGTTGGTGCCCTGATAACGTATAACAATAGCATCGCCACCGATAAACTCATTACCCAAATGACTGTCACGGGCAAAATCCGCCGCCGTGGTTAGCGTGGTGGCAAACGTATTGGTCTCGTGTTGAATCCCTGCACTAAGAATACGCATCTATTTGTATCGCCTGCTTATCACCTGATCAAATTATTTAACACTAACGACGGGTCCAAAAACTCGCAAATATCGACGCCGCAACCGTTGTTGTAATCCCACACTATAAGCAACTCCGTTGAGCAGGCCCTGAGGATCATCGTATACATAATAGCTTTCCGAATTATCCTTAACTGCCTGCACTCGACTGGCACATTCCACAGCGACATACCATGTCCCCGGAGTCAAGCGAACCCGCATCGTTTTATTGCCCCCCACACCGGTAGCGAGATAAGTACGGTCACCCGTCGTTATTTCTGGTAGATCCTGACTCAAGTATAGATTCAATTGCACGTCAACTTCAGTGTTAAGATCAATCACCGTCTTTGTAACGCAAGATTCTACCTGAAAAGAGAAATAATGAATTTGACCATCACCAATTTTGGCAAATGCTGGGGTTTTATCCGTCGTATCGGCGAGCATTTCTCTCGTCTCACCTGCCACAAGTTTCCCCTTGATAGTTTTCACTCCGGTGCCATCCAGGGAATACAAAAAACATGCTTCTGTCAGGGACAAGCGATCACCTGTTTTAACACCCTCAGGGTGAGAACCTATATTCACAACTCGCCCCGTCTCAGGCTTCACCTTGTAGGCCCAAATTGCTGCTCCCTGATCGGGGCGTTTTCCGGGTGTATCGTAAATCGCTAAGATCTCCGTATTCTCAAGATGCTCTCCTTTTTCAAGCGACATCCAATTCCCGTTATTGTGATACACTCCCTCAACGCGATTTTCCGTTCCAAATTGGCGATACTTCAACAACGGCGAGTCGGCTGGAATAACATGATCAAGCTGTTCTTTCTTGAGCCCAGTGTTGAGCGTGTTGTACGGAAAAATATGTAGATAACCAAGACGTCGATTGCTGGATGTGTCGACATTGCGTCCGCTCAAAAAAGAACCCGCACAACTTCCACAATAACTACCACCTGCATTGAAAAACTGTCGTAGTGTTTGGCGTCCACTCAACTCCAGTGACTTTCCGTGATTTGTTGCACCGCCACCATTGACATAGATCATCCGAAATCGAGGCGCTCCGTCCGGATATAGCAACACACCATTGGTATCGTATTGATCGCCTGTCATCAGCCTATTTTGAATCTCGGCGTCCTTACCGGCATAGTACTCATACGACAAACCCAACGACTCTGCGGCTGGCAGTGATTTACGACTACTTAAATTAACACCGCTACTCATAAACAGATCTTTATAGAATCCGCTTGGTGACGAGCTTGAATCGGAGTCAGTCTGAGCAAACAGGCTGACAGTGGCAACCAACACCAGAAAACAATGTACAGCCGCAATACGCAATAACAACACGACAGTTTTCATATCCTGTATTCCTTAGGACAACAGTCCATCGATGATATTTCCAGGCGAGATTGGCGTGGGGCGCGCGAGTCGCGGCAAGTAGGTAGAGTGGGGGTCAATTCCCATTGCTTGATAAACCGTCGCTGCAAAATCCTCAGGATACCATGCTCGAGTGGAGGGTTCCGTTCCTTTGGAGTCCGTCGCACCGATTACAATGCCTCGCTTCACGCCGCCGCCGGCAAGCACGGCACAGCCCGCACCGGGATAGTGATCGCGCCCGGCAGTTTTATTGATTTTAGGTGTACGGCCGAACTCACCCATCGCCACTACAAGTGTAGTGTCAAGCATACCTTTGTCTTCCAAGTCGTCCAGTAGCGTCGACAACGACATATCAAACTGTGGCAGGTTACCCGGGCCACGATAGGAGTGCCAAGTTGAGTCCTTGGGGACGGCACTAGGTCGCGACGCAAAAGACATCATGCTATCGAACAGCCAGCCATGATTATCCCATGTGCCGTTGGTCGTACCGTCACCAAACAACCCACCCTGTACCGCATGGTTGATCGTTACAAATCGAGCTCCCGCCTGTATTAATCGCCGAGCAAGCAAAACTCGTTGTCCATAGATATTCAATCCATATCGTTCACGCAGCGCCAATGGTTCAGTTTCGATATCCATGGCTCGTTGCATCCGCCCACTGGTCAACAGGTTAACAGCATCCGTTGCGAACTGTTCTTGCGAGATAATTGAGGCGTCGGAACTCTCTGCCAATTTACCGAGGTTATCCAATTGAGCGAGCATCGATTGACGACTTTCAAAGCGGACTTTTTCCAACTTTAACTTACCCACTCGGACTTTAGGTTCCACTGGGTCACCGGCGATATCAAATGCGGCATGCGCTGCACCGAGATATCCTGTTGGCTCGGTATAGCGTGCGGCCCTTGGCAGCCCAAAGAAAGATGGCATACCGAGTGATTTTGGGCCAAGTAAGGTGGATAACAAGCAACCAAAGTTGGGATAGTGTTGTCCCGTCGCTGGGGGAATCATTCCACTGGCAACATGCTGCGAGCCTGCGGCATGCGAACCACTGCGACCACGCCACGATCGAACAACTGCTACTTTATCCATCCGTTTGGACATCAGGGGTAACTTCTCGCAAATCTGCACACCTGGCACGTTTGTAGAAATCGGATCCCATAGCCCTCGAATCTCAGCAGGAGCACCTGGCTTGGGGTCAAACGTCTCGTAGTGACTTGGCCCGCCAGCCAAAAACAAAAATATACAGGACATCTCCGACTGCTGACCGCTAGCTGCTTGAGCGCGGAGCAATTGTGGCAAATTCAAGCCGAACATTCCGGCGCCGATTTGTAATGCGGAACGACGTGACAAGGCCGAACCTTGATATACTCGTTTTCCCTCAGCACAAGACATTGCCCTACTCCTTTTCTTACGAGCGAACTATCCCGACACTCCACTTAAGCACGAACACATTCTAGCCTATTATAGCACTTCCACTACAATGCCAATGGTTAAAACCGAGTTGTTAGCACAGCTAATCCTGCAGTGATATGCCGATGATGACCGGCAGATGATCTGAGGGAAAGCGGCCCTTGACTTGAGTTGGATCTGTCACATGGGATGCAACCTTCATCGTCTTATCCACAAAAACAAAGTCGATTCGTTGCCCTGGCACGACTTTTTTGAAGCCACACCACGTAGAATCGGGACCGGAATATTTTCCGACACGACTACGTGAATCCACCAGTGCGGACTTCGAAATCAATTCCTGAAAAGGTGGCGAATTTTCTCGGCAGTTGAAGTCTCCCATCACTGTCACCGTTGCCGGATTGATCTTTTCACGCACCCGTTGCAACCACTGTACGATCACTGTAGAGCTTGCTTTACGCGCCATACTGCCCCGATGATCGTAATGAGTATTGACCAACAGATGGACTTGTTGGTTGGTTTTATCCCTTAGCCAGGCAAACGTGGCAATTCGAGGTAGTGCTGCATCCCAACTTTTGCTACCCACCTGTTCCGGTTTTTCGGATAACCAAACGGTTTTATTTCCCACTAATTCAAATCGCTCCCGACGATAGTAAATCGGTGAATACTCGCCTTTTGTTTTCCCGTCGTCACGTCCTACTCCCACTGTCGCATAGCCCGGCAGCAATTCATTCAAACGCAGTAACTGTCCATGCTTCACCTCCTGCAGACCAGCAACATCCACCTTATGTTTAGTAAACATTGAGGCAACGACATGGTCCCTGTATTTCCAGTTATCCAGACCATCATTTGGATTGTCATTGCGGATATTTAATGTCATCACACGCAGTTCATCCCCGCACGCAACTACGGAAGTCAGCGTCAGAAATAGAAACATAAAAATATACTTTAGCATCGTTTTATCCTCGTCTTAATAGGTTCTCAATCGTGATGGTGAACCACGTGGTAATTCAGTCCTCTAATAGGACAGCGACGTCGACATTCTTTGTCTGGTCCAAATCCACTGCATAAAAGGCAGCACGCTTATACCCGAACATGGAGGCAAACCAAATTTCCGGTACGCGCCGAATCCTTGTATTATAGTTTGCGGTGGCTGCATTATAAAACGTACGTGCAATCGCTAGCCGATCCTCGGCATCCGTTATCGCATCTTGCAAGTCCGTCATCGTCTGATCTGCTTTCAACTCGGGGTAAGATTCTTTTAGTGCGAACAGTCGCTGAATCACGACCTGCTGGGCCTGATTGGATTGCTCCCCAGCTTGAACTTCTGATGCCGACGGCATCTCACTCACGCTGCCGCCCCCTGCCCTTGCCTTGCTAACCAGTTTTAATGTTTCCTGTTCGTGCTGCATGTAGGCCTGACAAACCTTAACCAAATTCGCTATCAAGTCATAGCGTCTTTTGAGTTGAATATCGATTAGACTCCAAGCTCGAAATAAACGCTGTTGCGTCGATACCAATCCATTAAACACCAAGACAACGTACATCAGCATTGTCAACCCTACACTTGCAACCCCTGCCAGAATCATCCAACCCCAGGTCGCGGACGCTGCATTCACCAAATCCTGATTCATTAATCCATAGATAACCATCGGCAGCAGCGTACCGCAAACAACAATGCCAAATGCCGTTAACCAGATCCGCCATGTATAGCGAGACACTAATTCTGACTCGGACTTCGTCGAAATCATAAAGACATCGTCATCTTCATCAAACGCAATTTCGACCTTCGCAGCAACCTCCGACATCCTCGCCGATCCTAACAAATAAATATCGTCATTCTCGACAATCGCCGACTCTGTAAATTTGCGGCGATGGTTGGAACCGCTGACACTAATCGTCGGACCTTTGCCGTAGTACAACGGATCGCTAATCGAACAACGTTGGCTAAAGACCTTTTCCCCCTCCATCTCGGCTTGATTGGGAAGGACGTGTACTTTTCCCGTCTCGTCCACAAGATTGAATGATGCTCGGTCTGTACCTGAATCCACCGTTTCCCAACCGGAATAGGTTTCCGTCCGCGTATTGCCCTTGCTGTCGGTTACTGTTCGGGTCCGCGTGTAATGTTCCTCAATCGAATATTTATACCAACAACAGGGTGATTCATTGAGATAACTTTGCAAGGGATAACGTAATTCAACCGTTCCTTTGACTTCATTGAGTCCAATAAAGACTCCTTTAACTTTTGAAGTGGGCGTATCTTCAATAAGTCGTTTTCGTTTTGTAGATTTCCAGTAATACACTATGGAAACAACAAACAAGACGGCAGGTACGCCCACCGCCAAAGCCATGGCGACGAACTCATCTCCGTCATCTGCCAACAGTAATACGTTCTGCAATAATTCCATTCTCTACAGCCCTTTATGCATCTGAATTCAATAAGCTGGGAAAAAAATCGTTCCGGTTGATTTCTATTGCCCGCGAGTTTCGTTCTAATATAAATAAACCAAATCCGCACTTCATCATACCGGAAATGAGCATGCCCGACCGCCTCCACATTAAATTCTGTTTCACTGTATGGCCCAGGATCATGATCCAGCCTACCATGGCAAGCTTGCTGTTTTGCATCGCAGCGCTCGGTGCCGAACCACCGCAACTGATTACGCAGCAACCTCAGCTAAATGCAACTGCCGGTAAAACCATCGATTCCGACGCGAATTCCACTGTGAGTTTCTATGCCATGGGTGATGTCCCCTACGCTCCGGAAGAAGATCTACTATTGCCCAAACAAATAACGAACCTGCCGACCGACGGCCGTTTTCTGATTCATGTCGGCGACATCAAAGATGGCGCCACCCCCTGTGATGAATTAATTTATACCAAAGTCGCCTCAATGCTCGGCAAATCAAAACTCCCCACATTCATTATTCCAGGCGACAACGAATGGAATGATTGCGAGAATCCTGCACAGGGCTGGAAGTATTGGCTGAAACACTTCAACAACTTTGATGCCAAATGGAAATATGATTTTGTGGTCAACCGCCAAAAGGTACGCAATGAGAACTTTACTTTCCATCTCGACGGAGTCCTGTTCATAGGAATTAACCTTGTTGGTGGCCGAGTACATGATGCAACGGAATGGAAAACCCGTCACGCTCAGAACATCACATGGATCGAATCGACCCTAAAATCCCGCCACGGCAAATTCCATGCTATCGTTTTGTTTGGTCATGCACACCCGATGATTAACCATAACGATTTCTTTACACCGCTGTTGCCAATCGTAAAAACGACCAACGTCCCACTACTATACCTTCACGGCGATGGTCACAGGTGGATCCAAGACAAACCGCTAGGTACTGACTTAATTACTCGAGTCCAAGTGGACCAGGGCAGGATCGCCCCGCCTGTTAAAGTCACGGTGACACGCGACCCCAACGAACCCTTTACGTTTGAACGACGACTCCCAAAAACTCCATGATATCTAAATCATCTCTACTCACCATCGTCGCTCTCATTGCTTGCTTGGCATATTCCAGTAACGCTGCAGAACGACCGGCAACGCCTATACCAACCGCATGGTCTTGGATTAGCGCGACCAATAACGATAGCATTGAAAAGGCTGGAAGTTGGCAAGACGATCAATTCAGATACGCTCATTCGGCTCATCTAAAGAGTTATCAAGACGGGGCTGAATTGACTATCCCATTTTCAGGAACGGCCATCGGTATCCGACTCGCCGGACAAAACACACCAGAGTATTCAGGACAAGGTGCCGCCAGTCAGGGACGACTTGTATGCAGCATCGATGGTACGGTTGCAAAAACGGTGCATTGCACGCATTCGGGTCGCGAACAGATCCTAGCGCATGGCCTCAAGCCTGGCGCTCACATCCTAAAAATCCGCCATGCCGCCGTGAATAACCAAACCGGATGCCGTATCGACGGTTTTTGGACACTCCCCGCTGCAACGGGCAGTGTAACCTTCCAATTGACAGGTGAACGATCACAGTTCCTCACCGACTGTCGCCTGATTGTTGTTCAAGGCGACAAAATCATCCGTTCCACAATCGCTCGAAATTGGATATCGGGAACCTGTTCACTGTTGCTACCAGCAGGAACGAACTATCGAATTGCAATTCAAGCGTCCGGTTGGCAATCCGTAAGCAGTTCAGCATTTGATATTTCGGCTGATACGGAAACAACTCTCACGATGCCATTTTTAAAGCGAACCCCTAGCACAATTCCATATCACTTCCGCTATCCAAGCATTAACAACCAAGCCATACGCACTCGCGAATCAACTTTTCGTGCTAGGTTCCTAGGATTTACCGCAACGATCAAATCTGTCCGTATCAAACGTGAAATCGGTAACAAGACAATTTCGAGATTACTCGAGTTTCGTGAATTATCCGATCGTGCACATTACTACGACCGTGAAATTGAAATACCGATCCCTGCGGATACACCGGTTGGAATTTATGACCTAGAAATTGCCATCGAGGGCAGTGGTCGTACCAGCGTCGCCAGGTCACCTCGGTCTGTAGCAATTATTACAAACTACACCCAAAACCCACGCTTCGTGTCGTGGGGGCACCTCGATACCTCCGGGCAGTACCAAGCAGAGTATCTACAACGACTGTGCACCATGGTAAACATCATTGCCCCAGATATGGTACTTTCCAGCAATTGCGTAAACCCAGCCTATATTTCAGGTGCCATGGCCTCACTACGATCCCCCTATATGGTGAATTTTGGCAACCACCAAATGCCCGGTCACAAACATTGGTACGGGGCGGATATACAGATCGTTCCACTCACGCCTCATATCAACGTTCTCAACTACGCACTGCCATGGTTTCATGGCACCGAGACAGCCAGTGGACTTTTCAAACGGTATCCCGACGCCACATACAACATCATCAATGGCTTCGAGTCCAACGCACCCATCGAGTTCCTTAATCAACACAAAGTCCGCTTGATTCACGACGCACACGGACTCGGGAGCAAAGCCATGATAATCGACGGCACCCAAACACAACGAGTTGGCAAGACAAATTCCAACAGTTTTCGAGTCATCCAATTTAAGGATGGCAAGGTAGAATCTTGCACCTACAACAATCATCCGACAGCTGCAATTCCGTTTGCTCGCACGCAAGTCATGCCGTTACGGGTCAAGCAAACCGTTGACAACGACACCTACACCGCCACGGTTACAAACGAACTTAAGATGGATTTTAAAGATGCTATGATCCGCTTTCTCGTTCCCACAAATCCTAACTACCGAACTAGTGTAGGTAAAGTCACATCAACCGCCCTTAGTGATGATAAATCAACACTAGAAATCATCGTTTCCCTCGACATTCCTCAGGAAACCACGTTTTCGGTCCAACTCAGCCCCAATTAGCCACAACAGTTGGTAAGTATTGCTAATTGATGTTATTTCGCAGCCCGTTTTTATCTATAATATAATTAAGACTTGCAAAACAAATCCTCGATCACCCATTGAGTCCTCGTATGGCAACGCACACAAATTGTGAATCAATAACTCGCCGAGACTGCCTGCAATTCGGATTAGGTGGCATGCTTGGCGGCGGTTTAGCCAACTTATTGCATGCTCAAGCAATCGCCCGAGATTCCTCACAGCGTGACGCCACCGCCAAACGTTGCATTTTAATCTGGATGGACGGCGGACCCACTCATTACGAAATGTTTGACCCTAAGCCAGGTGCACCTCAAGAGATCCGCGGTGAATTTGGCGCTATCCAAACAACGATCGCTGGGGTTCATTTTAGTGAGAAGATGGAACAACTCTCCAAACTAACTGACAAATGTTCCGTCATCCGTTCGATCCGCCACAACCAAGGCAACCACGGTGCTGGCAACCATTATATGATGACCGGTGCCCCGCCGCGTATTCCAGTGGGCTGTGGAGCGTTTGTTAGTTTCCACCCCAGCATGGGATCCGTCGTCAGTTATCAGCATGACCAACGTCACCCGCAAAGCCCCATGCCGGGTTATTTCAGCTTGCCGCGAATGAGCCGTAGTGGTGGCCCGAATTTCCTCGGCGCCAAATATGCCCCGTTCGTTGTCCCCGACGATCCGAACAGCAGTGGATTTACAGTTCGTGACGTTACGGTTCCCAGTGGAATTGATGACAAGCAATTTCAATCTCGCTCAGGCCTCCGCAGTCGTCTCGACAATCTTCCGCGTCTTAACGACAAAACTTCCGGAGATCCGGCGGCAGCAATTCAACAGTACTACGAACAGGGATACGATTTGGTCATGTCCGCCGAAGCTCAGATCGCCTTTGACATTAGTCGTGAGTCCGATAAGATTCGAGACCGCTACCAGCGTGACTCCTTTGGGCAACGATGCCTGTTGGCACGTCGACTAGTAGAGGCCGACGTGCCCTTCGTCACCGTATACGACGGCGGCTGGGATCATCACCGGGACATTTTCACCGCACTCAAGCCACGCCTACCATCTTGGGATCAAACCGTTGCCGCGTTGATTGAAGACTTGGGTGAACGAGGGATGCTCGAGGAAACACTTGTCCTAGCACTCGGCGAATTTGGGCGTACCCCTAAAGTCAACAGTCGCGGCGGGCGCGATCACTGGTCCAATGCGATGAGTGTCTTAATCGCCGGCGGTGGTACTCCGGGCGGTTTAGTCGTTGGGGCAACAGATCGCAACGGTTATTCAGCGGTGGACAACGTTAAGAGCCCCGAGAATTTTG
>Ga0315328_10001822_pt1 | contig 9991 bp, 10 predicted proteins | sample M120032315metaG_FD_203462 | JGI IMG/M metagenome (GOLD analysis project Ga0315328, IMG submission 203462) | Ammonia-oxidizing marine archaeal communities from Monterey Bay, California, United States - M1 200m 32315 | ecosystem: Environmental > Aquatic > Marine > Intertidal zone | place: USA... | reverse complement strand
GCTCCCGGCTCGGAGAACAATTGGCACCACGCCACCGAGCCATCGAAGATCTCGGGTACGTAACGATCGACCTGCTCGGGGGATCCATGCACTGCGATGGTCGGGGCAGCCAGCATCAGGCCCAGCCCTGTCGGTGGACCGACCACGTTGGCCTCTGCTAGAGCGGTCGAGACCGCAGCCGTCAGATCACGTCCATAGCCACGACCACCCGCCTCGGTCGGCATGGCCGGTGAAGTCCAACTACCGGCGGCCAGCCGGGCCCACCACTCCGCGACGGTGATTTCCGGATCCCAGTTCTCAGCGAGCCAGGCATCGAGTTCAGCGCGGACCTCGTCAAGAGTTCCGGTCGTCGCCACGGGGCTAACGGTGTCAGTCATGGGCGGAGTCTGGCACGGGCTCCCGAGCCCTCACCCACCGGGACCCGCCTCACCCGGTGGCCGTCGGTAGGGTGTGTCGTCACCCCGATCGGCCTAACAGCCGGAGAGGAGCCGGCCGGTGCGCTGGTCGTCCCTGTTCATCCCCACCCTGCGCGACGCCCCAGCTGAGGCCGAGGCGGCCAGCCACCGCCTGCTGGTGCGCGGCGGCTTTATCCGCCAATTGCAGTCCGGCCATTACTCGATGCTTCCGCTCGGTTGGCGGGTACATCAGAAGGTGGCCCGAATCATCCGTGAGGAGATGGACGGCATTGGAGGCCAGGAGTTCCTGCTACCTGCCATGCACCCCGCATCGGTGTGGCAAGCCTCGGGGCGCTGGGAATCCATGGGCGAAGAGATGTTCCGCCTGACGGACCGCAAGGGTGCGGACCTGGCCCTCGGCATGACCCACGAAGAGGTCTTCGCCACCATCTCCCAGGAGCTCAGCTCGTATCGGGAGTTGCCTCAACTCTGGTACCAGATCCAGTGGAAGTTCCGAGACGAGCCCCGCCCCAAGTCCGGTCTGCTTCGAGTGCGCGAGTTCGCCATGAAGGACTCGTACTCCTTCGACCTGGACGACGAGGGCCTCGACCGGTCGTTCGACCTGCACCACGATGCCTACCAGCGGATCTTCCAACGCTTGGATCTCGACGCTCGACCGGTGGAGGCCTCCTCGGGAGCGATGGGAGGAAGCGCCTCCATTGAGTTCATGGTGGCGTCCGACGCCGGCGAGGACGACGTGGCGATCTGTGACGGCTGCGGCTACGCCGCCAACGTGGAACGGGCTTCCGCTGCCCTGGATCCACTGGAGAACCAGCCGGCCGGCGACGCCCCGGAGTCCTTCCCCACTCCCGGCGTGCGGACCATCGCCGCGCTCGCCGAACTCGGGCACCCCCCCGTCCACCAGATCAAGACGCTGGTGTACCGCATCGACGGCGTGCTCACTTTGATACTGCTGCGCGGCGACCACCCGTTCCTGGAGCAAAAGTTCACTGACGCCACCGGGGCCGCCGAGGTCATCCCCGCCGAGGTCGACGAGATCCGAACGGCCCTCGGGGCGTCACCAGGCAGCCTCGGAGCAGTCGGGGTAGTCGACCTGCCCATCTACGCGGACGAGGCACTTCGGGGTAGGTCGGGCATGACCACCGGCGCCAACGTGGACGACCAGCATCTCGAGGGGGTCGACATGGACCGCGATGTCGCCGTGGACCACTGGGTGGACGTCCGAGGCATCCTCGACGGCGAGGCGTGTGCGACCTGCGGCGAACCCCTCCAGGTGGTCCGGTGCATCGAGGCCGGACACATCTTCAAGTTGGGTCGGAAGTACGCCGAGGCCGTGGGGGTCACGGTGCTGGACGGCGAGGGCGTCAACCGGGTTCCTACGATGGGTTCCTACGGCATTGGCGTAGGTCGGGCCATGGCCACGGTGGCCGAGACCCACCACGACGAGCATGGCCTCCTGTGGCCCATGTCGATCGCTCCCTATGAGGTGGTGCTGACCGTGGTCAAGGTGGATCACGATGAGTCGATGGCCGTCGCCGAGCGGCTCTACGACGAGTTGCGGACTGCCGGCGTCGACGTCTTGCTGGATGACCGGGACGGTCGCCCGGGTGTGAAGTTCGCAGACGCCGAATTGGTCGGAATCCCCCTGCGGGTCGCCATCGGGCCACGGGGTCTGGACAACGGCCAGTTGGAGTTCACCGTGCGATCCGACGGCGAGAAGGTCGACGTTCCAATCGATGAGGTTGCCGCCCGGGTGGTCGACGCAGTCGTCACCGGGCGCACGGCCGGCCGGTAGCGTTGCGCCAGCCGAGACCAGCCTCCTGACACCTGATATCGGGGATTCCCATGGCCAAGACCATCGACCGCACGCTGCCCATCAAGCGCTACAAGAAGATCGTGGCCACTGTCGACCTGCCTGGCGTTCCCGAGGGAACGACCGGCAAAGTCTTGGTAGCCAACGGCGTGACCTGGTACCGCTACTGGGTGGACTTCGACAACGGCGTGAGGCTGGGCCAGGTAGGCCACCAGCAGGTCTGTCTGGCCAACGACTGGGACTCCTTCCGGATCGACCGGGCCGAGGCCGAGCGGAGGGCCGCCGAAGCCCCCGAGAAGTCAGACGAGTCCGACGATGGCAGCGATGGTGGCGGCGCGGCCGGTAACCGGTTCGGTGTTCCCGAGCACTTGCTTGAACGCAGCAACGCTGCCCGTCAACGCCTCGGCGCCTAACCGGTTCAGCCTCGCCCAGACCATCCCTTTAACGTTCAGGGACCGCCTCGTGGCGGTATCCTGATCCCTTCCCAGCGGCCCCGGAGGCTCCTTCGATGTTCAAGCCCGGCGACAAGGTCGTCTACCCGCACCACGGTGCGGCTGTCATCGTCAAGAAAGAAAAGAGGAAGGACTTCGGCGAGAATACCGAGTACCTGGTGCTCGAGATGGCCCATGGCGAGTTGACCCTGTCGGTCCCGGTGGACAAGGCCGAGGACGTGGGTATGCGGTGGCCGATCGACAAGGACGACGTAGAGGACCTGTTTGAGGTATTGCAGAAGCGGGACATCCGCGAGCCGGCCAACTGGTCCCGGCGATTCAAGAACCACCAGGAAAAGCTCAAGAGTGGCGACGTGTACCAGGTTGCCGAGGTGGTTCGGAACCTCGCCCTACGCGACCAGGCCAAGGGCCTGTCTGCCGGCGAGAAGACGCTTTACACCAAGGCTCTCAGCGTGCTGGTCTCGGAGTTGGCGTTCGCCTTGAACACGCCCGAGGAGAAGGCCATGGCCAAGGTCGAGGACGCCCTCTCCTAACTCCTGCAGCGCTGTCCTACACTCGGCAAGGGTGGCCAACCGAGGAGCGCCTAATGGATGACCAAACCGAGCGACGGATCGTCGTCGGGGTTGAGGGTTCCGGGTACGCGCGCGAAGCCCTGATCTGGGCCATTGAGGAGGCGCACCACCGCGAGGCTGTGGTCGAGGTGGTTACCTGCTTCTCCCCCACCTATGTACCAGCCGCTCCCGATCTGGGCTACGTGCCGCTGGACTCGTTCGATCTGGCCACCGAAGTCGAGAAGATGCAGAGCGAGGTCATCGAGGCTGCACTGGCCGCCACCGAGTTCGACGATGAGGTGGAGATCCGACGCAGCCTGAAGAAGGGCCGGCCAGCCGACACCCTGATGGCAGCAGCCGCTGGGGCAACGATGCTGGTGGTCGGCAATCGAGGTCGCGGTGGCTTCGCCGGGCTGCGGCTCGGCTCGGTGAGTCAGGCCATCGCCCACCACAGCCCATGCCCGCTGGTCATCGTCAGATCGGGCCTCGAGACCGACTGAACGCTCGTAGCGGGCAACACGATCCGGTGGTGCACCTCGCTGGCCATCAAGCCGGTCCAGTCGAATCTCTCCGACGGTGTAATGCGCATCAGACCGTTTTGCGCGAGAGTGTCTACGACACGACCACGACCCGTGAAGGGGGACCTACATGAGGAGTACCGAGGAGGAGGTTGACGGCAAGCCCGTCGACGAAATCGCAAAGATCGCCGGACCGGTCGGAGGCCTCTGGGTGGCCTGGAATGACCACGGCATCTCCGGAGCGAGCTTCGCGAACACCACCACCTTCGCCCGGTTCCGCGAAGAGCACCACGATCGCACCGGCCGCGGAGCGGCACGTGCCGATGCCATGCCGGACGACCTATTCGACCTCATCGAACACTCCTTCAACACCGGCGACCGCAGCAGTCTGGACTTTGACCTGCGAGGCGCCACCCCGTTCCAACAGTCGGTCTGGAACGCCTGCTTGGCCATCCCGGCGGGCACGACCCGTACCTACGCCGACTTGGCCAAGGCAGTCCACAGGCCCAACGCCGTACGTGCCGTGGGAACCGCCCTGGGGTCCAACCCCATCCCGGTGCTCATCCCCTGCCACCGGGTGCTTCGCACCGACGGCAGCCTCGGAGGCTACGCCTTTGGCCTGCCCATCAAGGAGCTCCTGCTGGAGCGCGAGGCGGTCCGGGCCGCCGCCTAACCCTTCCCGCTTGGGCGGCCATACGGCCGTCCGATCATGTAGCCGTCAGCCGCGTCGTCCAGACTCAGGTGGTTCGCGCCTCAGCGGGCAGCGCTTCACCGGGAGGACCCCATGACCCAATTCGATCCTGCCGAAGGTGGTATCACCACCGAGGTTCGTGGACGGATCCTGCTCATCGGGTTGGATCGGCCGGCCAAGATGAACGGCTACACGCCTCAGATGGCCCGCCAACTCGTCGAGGCCTTCGAGTACCTCGACACCGAGGATGACCTCTGGTGCGGTGTGCTGTTCGGCCATGGAGCCCACTTCACCGCCGGCTTGGACCTACCAAAGTTCCACGCCGGGATGAAGGAGGGTCGCCGGTCCACCAGTGGTCGGATCGATCCGATGTCTCTGGGTCGTCGGTGCCGCAAGCCGATCGTGACCGCCGTACAGGGCGTGACGTTTACCCTCGGTATCGAGATGATGTTGGCCGGCGACATCGTGGTGGCTGCCGACGACTGCCGCTTCTCCCAGCTCGAGCCGATGCGCGGCATCCACGCGGCAGGTGGCGCCACCATGCGATTCGTAGATCGGGGCGGCTGGGGCAACGCCATGTACCACCTGCTGACCTCCGACGAGTTCGACGCCACCGAGGCTCACCGGATTGGGTTGGTTCAGGAGGTGGTCCCCGCCGGCACCCAGTTGGAGCGGGCCATCGAGATCGCCGAGGTGATCTGCACTAACGCCCCCCTGGCCGTTCAGGCCACCAAGGCCTCGTCGGCCCGTTACATCCGCGAGGGCGAAGAGGCCTGCATCGAAGCCCTCGGCTCCACTCAGGCCGAGTTGGCGGCTACCGAGGACGCCGCCGAGGGTGTGACTGCCTTCCGGGAACGACGCCCGGGGAGTTTCGTCGGCCGCTGAAGCAACGACCACCTACGGCCAGGGAATCTCCGCCAGGGCGTCTTTGAGTTCGTACTTGAGGATTTTCATGGTGGCGTTACGTGGCAGCGACCCATCGTGAACCACCAGCTGTTCAGGCACCTTCTGGCGCATTAGAGCGGCCCGGTCACATGTCTCGATGAGTTGCTCGATGGTCAATGGCTCGGCACCTTCGGCCGTCTCGACCACGGCACAGACCCGCTCACCCCGCTCGACGTCGGGTAGCCCGATGACTGCTACGGCACCGACGGACGGATGGGTGTAGAGGACGTCCTCTATCTCCTTGGCGGCAATGTTCTCACCTTTGCGGATGATCACGTCCTTGAGTCGTCCGGTCAGCGTGACGTGCCCGTCCTCGCGCATCACCGCTAGATCGCCGCTCCGGAATCGACCCAGGTCGTCGAAGGCCTCGGCGTTCAGGGACGCATCTCGGTAGCCCTTGAAGAGCTGTGGACCCGAGATCCGGACCTCCCCCTCCTCGCCCCGGTCGCACTCGGTGCCGTCGGGCCGACAGACGGCTACCTCGGCGGCGTACACCGGATGCCCCTCGGTATGGGCGAGCTGGTCATCGGTATCAGTCGGCGAACCCTGACAGATCATGGGGCTCTCGGTCATCCCGTAACCGTGGGCCACAGGGATCCCCATCTCGCCCTGCACCTCGAAGAACACCTCGGGCGGCTTGGGAGCCCCCCCACCGGACAGCAGGCGCAGTGTCGGGATGATCGGTTCATCGGGTTGCTGGCGTTGGACTCCGAGGAACATGGTGTAGAAGACCGTGCTTCCGCCGGCCATGGTCACCCCGTGGCGGCGATAGGCGTTGACCACCTCTCCCAGATCGAACTTCTCGACCAGCACGGCTGGGAAGCCGCTGGCCAGTAGACAAACCAGATAGTCCGGACCACCGATGTGGGCGTACGGGAAGGCGATCGACCCGACGTCGGTGGGCTGCATGTCCAATGCCCGAGCGAGGCCTACTCCTCCAGCCATGAGACTGGCGTCAGTGTGTAGCACGCCCTTTGGGTCCGAGGTGGTGCCCGACGTGTAGTAGATCCACCGGACGAGCGGATCGGCGTTCGGCCCGTCAGGTGGTGATCCCGGGACAGGGGGGAGGTCTCCGGGATCGCCCTCGGGGAGAGTGTCGTAAACGTCCAGCAAGGTGGGCGGCTGGTCCAAGTCGGCGGTGACCCGCTCGGCCATGGCCCGGTAATCGAAACCGTTCCACTCTCCCGGTGTAATGACCACCTCGGCGGCAGTCTGGTGAACACAGAAGCCAACCTCGCGGTCTCGATAGATGTGGATGATCGGGTTCTGGACGGCGCCGAGCCGCGACAGGGCTAACGATGCCACGACTGTCTCGACGCGGGTCGGCAGCACCCAGGTCACCGGCGTGCCCTCGACGACACCCATGGCCGCGAATCCGGCGGCCACCCGCTCTGCCCACGCCTTTGCCGCGGCGAACGTCACCGTGCGCTCGGACCCACCGCCTCCCCCCGGGTCGATGAGAAAAGCCCGGTCCGGGCTGTCGACGACCCGCCGTTCGACTAGTTCCCAGAAGGTCCCGGCGTCGTAGATCGGTTCGCTCATGATGTCGGGGGCCTCCGGGAACGCGTCGTCTGCGGTACCAGAGGATCGCGCACCGCCGGGGGCGTCGTCATGTTCGGACAACCCGACATGGCCACGTTGGCCGACTACCTCTACTCGTACACTGGCCGCCGACCCGGGATGTGGCGCAGCCTGGCAGCGCACCTGCTTTGGGAGCAGGGGGTCGGCGGTTCAAATCCGCCCATCCCGACCAGTAGTACTTGTTTGACCTGGGGTTATGCGGGTCTGGTGGCTTTCAGACTGGTTGTCTGAAAGCAGCTGGTAGCCAAACTGTGTTTTCACGCCTGTACGTATCTACACCTTGGGCTCGAAAGTCGCCCACCCCAAAACGGTGGCGAGAGGCGCTCCGCCTACCCCTGAGCGGTTGGATAACTCCCAAATCGGGGGCTGAAACACCGTTCGATGGGGCGCAGTCACGCCTCTCACCAATAACTCTACCCATCCCAGACGCAAGTCGACTCTCAAAGTTAGGACACCTGCGCTTATCTACACCTAGGACCTAAGGTCAGGCGGCATCAAAAGGACAACAGAAAGTTGGAGAGACCACCATGGCTGGCAAAGACAAGGGTGGCAGGGCAAGCAAGACTCCTGCCTCCAAGAGCGCCAAAGAAAAGCGACAGGCAAAGAGAGACAAGAAGGCAGGAAAGGGCACCCTCTCAACCTGATGGGACTGGGCTGGGATTATTAACCCCTACTTCCTCGGGGGTCCTTTCGCGTTCCTGTATCTACATGGAGTACGCCAGAGACACCCCCCGGGGAAGGGGCGGTGGACTGGGGCCATGAGACCGGTTGGTGCGTTCGTAGCGGTGTTGTTGGTGGCGTCGGTCAACCACGGGGGTGGTGCTAGCGGCTAGGGCCTAGCAGTTGTTACCTCTGTTGTAACAGCCGCTGCCATCTCAGCCATCGAAAAGAAGATGCGGTCCGTTCTCACGAACGGTGTGGAAGATCCAACTTCACCCCAGTCCGAAGTTTGCGACGTCCGATGCCGATCGATCCACACGTTGGCGAGCCCCAGTGCGCGTGCAGGTACATGGTCGTGGCGGACGCTTTGCGCTGTATGTATGAGATCCTGTTTTCGGTGCCCAAGGTCCAAAGCCAAGTGGGCCAGCATGAAGTCAAAGTTGGCCGGATCAGGCTTGTAGGAGCCGATGTCTTCGGCGGTATAGATCGCATCGAACTCAACTCCAAGCTTCGCATTCGAAGCTGCGAACCCTGCACGATCGACGTTCGACAGGATCACGAGGCTGAAGTGTTGTGAGAGGAGATCGAGCGCTTCACTCGAGTCAGGAAATGCTGGCCATGACGGGACCGACGAACTGAACGCCTCGGCTAGCTCTCGTGAAGTCTCTAATCCAAAATGATTGGCGAGAGAGTGGTGGACACACTCGAGAACCCCCGGATAACTCATCTTGGGAGATGCGGCCTGCTGACTCGCTTCGAACTGGTTGAACATGCGGAGGGCTTGATCGCGACTGAGCCCGGATGGCGAGTTCTCACTGACCAGTGGCTGAAGAGCAGCCCAGATGCCTGACTCCCAGTCGATAAGGGTGCCGTAGCAGTCAAATGTCAGTACCGAATAGTCGGTGAGACGACGCATCACACCAGGAGACTAGGAAACGGACACTCGGTCACATCGGAACTCTAGACCTCAGTGATTTTGGCTAACCCGCCTGCACGTATCTACACCTAGGGCTCCTGAGATTGTCCCCTTTCCCCTGCCAACGATTGAACTGCCACAATGGAACCATGACACGTCTCGGGATCCTCTTGGCCGCCCTGTTGGTTGTTTCAGGATGCGGGGGTGGCTCCGAAACTACGACACCGACCACCACCGATACGCCCCCAACCACCGCCGAACCAACCACCACCACGAACGCACCAACCACCACCGCAGCGCCGACCACCACGATCGCACCAACCACCACCGCAGCGCCGACCACCACCGCAGCGCCGACCACCACCGCAGCGCCGACCACCACCGCAGCGCCGACCACCACCGCAGCGCCGACCACCACGATCGCCCATGAGCCGTTCGAGGCCGCGCCAGCCGACTGGGCGTGGGGCGGTGTCGAGGCTCGCTTCGATCCCGGCAAGGTGTTCGAAGACCAGGAATGGGGGGGCTACATGATCAGCTCTGGCTGGACCCCCGGGGAAGAGGTGTGGGTAATCCCGTGCAAGGCCTCATACGACGACTTCGACCTCGCGAACTGTGACTACGAGGATCGGAAGCCGAAGATCATCGACGACGACGGCTTCGTGCCGAACTACTACTTCCACATCGGCGACGTCCTGATGTTCTGGGGGCCTCGGGGTTGGGGACACGGCGACTGCATCCTGTACTCCAACCGCGGCCCGGACGGCGAGTTCTGGAGCGGCGACGAAAAGGAGGTCGTCCTCTGCGACAGCGGGACCGGAAAGCCCCCGGCCCGTCCGGAAGCACCCGGTATGGCCGAAACACGGGTCTACGACTTCTCGGCGACAGACGACTACATGCAGGGATTCGTCGACCAGCGGGGCCTCAACGGCGCCACGGTGATCGTGGTCGACCGAGACGACGGCATCGTCCACCGGGCGGACTTCGGCGAGTTCGCCCCCGGGCGGATCTCGCTCCTCGGGAGCCTGAGCGACACGTTCTCGGTGGGGATCCTGATGAAGCTCCACGACGACGGCCTGCTGGACATCGACGCCCCCATATCGGACGCCGTGTCGTGGGGTTCGGGCATGCCCGACGTGACCGTCGCCCAGCTGCTGTCGCACAGTTCCGGGATGCTTGGCGGACCAGCGAGCTCCTGGTACGGCCCGTACCAATGCGCGAACTCGTACACCGAATCGCTGCAGGCGTGTGGCGAGGAGATCGTCAATACGCCTGACGACGACGCCGACCTGGTCGCCCCGGACACCGCGTTCGGGTGGCCCGCCACCGGCGCCGACCTCCAGGTGGCCGGAGCGGTCGCCGAGGCGGTGTCGGGGAAGTCGTGGGCCGACCTGGTCGACGAGACCTGGGTACAGCCGTGCGGCATGGACGCGCTGGCCTACAAGAACCCG
>Ga0315328_10001809_pt1 | contig 10001 bp, 10 predicted proteins | sample M120032315metaG_FD_203462 | JGI IMG/M metagenome (GOLD analysis project Ga0315328, IMG submission 203462) | Ammonia-oxidizing marine archaeal communities from Monterey Bay, California, United States - M1 200m 32315 | ecosystem: Environmental > Aquatic > Marine > Intertidal zone | place: USA... | reverse complement strand
AAGCCGACCTCGTAGAGTGTCGAGCTTGAGGCGTAGGTGGAGATGTGGCCCCCTAATCCTTCGAGTCGGCGGTTGGCGTCAGACACCGTCACCGCCGCATTCCACAGGATGGTATTCTGGATGGATTCCTCCAAGCGAGGGTCGCCTGGATAGGGCGGCTGTTGCTCGAGCGGGATGGAATTGACGTATGGGGTCCGCGAAGACGGTCGAATAGGGACTGATAGGGCGTTTGCCTCGGCCAGCAACTCATGCAGTAGGAGACGTGCTCTTTCGACACCTTGCGAGGCTACGACCGAGCGCAGAGCCTCCATCCACTCGTCGGTCTCCTCCGGATCGCTGTCCGGCAGGCGTTGACGGGGGCCAGAAGGTGCCATTCTCACTCTACCTGCCCCATGGGGGCAGAATTCCGACCCAAGGGGGTTTTTTCAATGGGTCGCACCTAATTCAGGCATTACTCCGGTCCTCTACCCGGGCCAATGGTAACCAAGTGGCACTCGTGAGGGGTTCTGACTCCAGCGACAGTTATCGCCGAATCTCCATCCACGCACCTCTCTCCGGTCCACTCTCGGACAGTGCGCATCACAGTGCTACGCCCTGCGGGGTTGTGAGGGTCGACTTTGAGCTCCACTGACGACTTCTCGGACTCTCCAAGCCAGCGCAGGGATGCATCGATTGCCCGACGCGCTAAACCATGCTGCTGCTCGGAGCTGCGCACCCAGTATCCTAAATTCCAAACAGCCTTGCCCGAGCGGGTCACCCGGTCGAATCCTATCAGACCGAGGAGGGCTCCATCCCACGGCCTTACCATCACCCAGTGATGCAATAGGCCGGCCCTGCCCATCCTTTCGGTCTCAGCTAGAAAATCTTCAATCTGAGTGTCGAAGGGAAGGTCAGGGTTGATCCACGGCATCGCCCTGCTGACCTCGGGCCAAGTCTCCTCGAAGGCCTCGACCAAATTTGAGTGGAACTCACTCGTCGCTGGCCTCAGAATCATTCTGTCATCGACCCGTATGGTGGTGGTCGCACGCCTCAGCACACCCTCCGCGGCTGGGTCATGACCAATCAGGGCTACGGACATCTCAGGGACGCAGTTTCGCCTTGGCAGTGCCCACATTGGGGTCGTTAGGTAAGGCCTTTAGAGCGGATGCTAGCATATTGTCGACGGTTTTGCCGCGTCCTATCCGCTGAAGCAGAGCACCGATTGGATAGATCAGTTTGGAACGGTCGCCGAGGTGAGGGCCGACCTCGTCAATGAGTACGGTAGCCTGTGCGATGTCCCTCGAACGGGCCGCCTCCATCGCGGCCTTGACCTGTCCCGCGACCTTACGATCCGACCATTTCTCCTGTTGCGACCATGGCCAGTAGTTCGGGGTCTCTGGAAGTTCTGGGATTTTAGGGATAGAGGGGATGACAGGGGGAGGAGGGATTGGCATTGGCTCCTGGTCCTCTTCGACCTCGGGCGGAGATGGCAGTGTGGGAGGAGTCGGAGGAGCCGGCAAGTCGGCAGGAGGGGGTGGTATCTCGACCTTCGATTCGTCTTCTTCAGTCCACCGTTTATCCTCTGATACAGGTTCCGGTTCGGTCTCGAGCAGGGTAATCAACTCGGCTTTCTTGAGTTTCGAGTAGCCCGAGAGACCACGCTCGCTGGCCATCGCCTTCAATTGGTCTACTGTGAAATCGGAGTGACTCGGTTCCGCCGGTTCGGGCTCGGGTTCGCTCACGAACTCTGGTGCTGAGCCGTTGGAGTCTGGCACCTCGTTAGCAGAGATGACTTCGACCTTCTCGGGGGCCTCCGCGGTTGGCTGAACCAGTTCAATCTGCTGGGCCTCGATGACCTCGAGCGGTTCGGGTTCAACCTCAGGGACTTCGAACTTGGTGACGAACTCAGGGGCGTCCTCGGGCTTGAGTTCGTACTCCTCCTCTTCGGCGTCGTTTGGATCCGGAAGGTCAACGGTGAATGCGAAGCTGGGCTTCTGCTTGGTGACAACTGCGTCGTCCTTGCCGTACTGCTTGACGTCGATGGTGACGTCGTCCATCTTGAAAGCCGCGTTGCTCCAGTCGATGGTGTCTCCGTCGTCGTCATCCTCCATTTCACCTAGGAGTTCGTCGAAGAGGTCGGTGGCAGTCTTGTCATCGATAGTGGACTTCTGTTGGTGGGTGGACTTCTGCAATTGATAGGAGCAGCGTGAGCAGTTCTCAGCGTCCTCAGGATTGTGCTGTTGGCAGAGTGGGCATTCGACACCCTTGTCCTCCTGGTTTCGCCACGATTTGAACCGGTCGAACACCCTGAGCCCCCTTGGATATTCAACCTCGCCGAAACACTCCGTATAATCTTCACCCGGAGTTGGTCGCTCGCCGTCGTAGACGGCGGAGCAGGAAATCTAGGGAATCGTGATGTGATGCGTGTGCACCGCAGGGGTGTGACAGACGAGTCCGAGGAGTTGCCTGCTCGCTTCAATCGCAGTCAAGACCATCACGAGGCTTATCTGAATCTGATAGGATGGGAGCTAGAGGATGAATTGTCAATCACCGAGAAGAGATTGCGCGAGTGGACTGACGGCAGGCTCTTAGCAAACGGCATCGCACTGTTCGATCTAGTGGCGAAGACCGATGGCTGGTTGTTCGGTCAGCGCATCGTCAAACTGCAGCGACGAGATCGTCAAGCCTTCGGAATGCACCGCTTCAGGCAGGGTGACATCGTCATGTTGAGTCGCAGAAACCCACTCTCTGAGAAGCCTGTCGACGCGATAGTCAGCAACCGTTCCAGACACTTCATCCGCATCGTCCTCCCGGAGGCCCCGACTGATCTACGGAAGGACACTTGGAGAATGGATAGGGGCGCCAATAGAATTGCGCATGACCGGATGCGTGACGCTCTGAACTCGATATTTGAGGAGGATGGTGGTGCTCCGTTGCGTGACCTCCTGCTCGGCGTGGTCCACGATCCGGCTGGCACTGCCTCACTTCCCCCTCAGCTCGGTGGCGTCCGGGCACGCCCGATCTCTCTGGCCTCAGATCTGAATGAGGCGCAACGCAAAGCCGCTAAGGCGGCTGTGGACAGTCGTCTGACCTTGATTCAGGGTCCACCTGGAACCGGGAAGACCCATACCGCAGTGCGTATACTCGAGGCTTGGGCCAAGCAGGACATTGGGACCATTCTAGCTGTTGCTGATTCTAATGTCGCTGTGGACAACCTGCTGGAGGGGCTGCTCTCCCTAGGCGTACGGGCCGTACGTCTCGGACAGCCAGTCAAAGTCCGGGAGAATCTGCGCGAAGCCACGATGGATGCCATGATGGAGGAGCATCCACTTCGACGCGATCTCGATCACTGGTTGGAGTCCAACGAGAAGCTTTCTCGCCGCGTCAAGGGGATGAAAGGTAAGGAGAAGGGGTTGGCGCATCGCGATCTCAGCAGAGGGTGGAAGGAGGTTCGTAAGATAGAGTCGCAGATGCGTGACGATATTCTCGACCGGGCGCAGGTGCTATGTTGCACCTGCATCGGATCGGGACACGAGCTCCTCGATGGACGCAGATTTTCGCGTGTTCTGATCGATGAGGCCACGCAGGCCACCGAGCCTGCCGCACTGGTGCCACTGGTCCGCGGAGCGCGTCAGATTGTACTGGTCGGTGACCACAGGCAGCTTCCCCCTACTGTCATCTCGCGGCGCGCAGGGGATGGAGGATTGGGTCGCTCGTTGTTCGAGCGCATGGTGGAGATTGGAATCATCCCCCATCTACTGCGCATCCAATACAGGATGCACCCCGCAATCTCGGCTTTCCCTAACGAGCGTTTCTACAACGGTAAACTCGAAGACGGTGTCGAGGCCTCAGAAAGAGCCACCCCTGCAGGCCTTCTGTGGCCCGATTGGGAATGTCCGATAGCGTTCCTCCCGGTTGAGGGTGGGGAAATCAGGTCTCCCGATGGCACCTCAAAAGAGAATTTGACCGAGGCTTCCTGGGTGGCTCGCCTACTTGAGGGGTTGATGGATGGTGGCGAACTCAGTCAAGGCGACATCGGTATCATCACGCCTTACGCCGGTCAGGTTAGGGCGATCCGTGACAGTGTACCCGATAGGTACGACGGAGTCGAGGTTCGCACCGTGGATGGATATCAGGGCCGGGAGAAGGAGATCATCCTGTTCTCGTGTGTGCGCTCGAACAACGATGGTAACGTCGGCTTCCTCTCTGACTCCCGTCGGCTCAATGTCGCCCTGACTCGGGCCAAACGTGGCCTGATTGTCATAGGAGACCCGGGGACGCTGCGCTGCGACGAGGATTGGTCGGCCTGGCTGGAACACGTGCGGAGTCGTAACCTTGAGGCATGGCACTTGCTCGGAATGGCCTGAGGGTGCCTATGTCGGACCATGACTCGCCAATACAATTGAATCTTAGCGGCGGAACGCTGGCCAAGCAAATCGTCTCGTCAGAAGAGGGTCACTGGTCGGTTCCAGATGGAGCGATTCTGGCTTCCGGAGTCAGGAGAACTGCGTCGTTTACAGTAGACGTAGTAATAGTCACGACGATACTGATGGTCGTTACTGGCGGGAGGGTCATCGACGCCTGGAACCTCACCCTGTGGTCCTCCTACGACTTCCACTACGCTCTTGCCCAAGCCTTCGTGGTGCTGGTAGCCCACTGGCTGTACTGGCGGCTCACTGGCGTCACCTACTCACGCTCTCTGGGTCAGCGCATGCTAGGCCTCGCCGTGGTCGTAGAAGACGGCTCGGGCATGACCAGTCAAATGTGGGACGAGCGGGCCGCGCGCAAGCTGCTCTACCTCATACCGGTGCTGAACCTGTACTTCGGAGCCTACGAATTGGCTAGGATTTCGCAACGTCACACACATCAGTCCAACGTCGATCTGAAAGTCGGCTCAATTGTGGTGCACGCCGATTCTCTGCCGCCGGCGAGCAGGCGTCACATCAAGTAGGTGAGATAATGGATGAAGCAGTCCGACGCGCTTTAGCAGGAGACTGTATCGTCTATCCTACTACCACCCAACCTGCGCTCGGCTGCTTGCCAAAGTCCGACTGCCTCGATCGGTTGTACCAATTGAAGGGGCGGGCGTCGGACATGCCGGTTAGCATCGGTGTCGCCAGCCTGACTCAAGCAGAAACGCTTGTCGAAGTCCCTGATGAAGTCAGGGAACTCCTCGATGGCTTTCCCAAGGGTTCGTTGACAGTGGTCCTCAGAGCACACAAAACTCTGGACTCCCGTCTCGGCGGTGATAACATCGCAATCCGAGTGGTGGCTAACCGGCGTGCTAAGCGTCTACTCGAAGCAACCGGTCCGCTGACAGCGACCAGTGCCAACAGGAGCGGTGAGTCTCCCGAGACCGATTGTGACGCGGCCGCGAGACTCCTTTCTTCTGACGGCGATGCTGTCGGATTCGTGTCAGGAACCTGTCCGGGCGGAAGCCCCAGTACATTGATAGTGTGGTATTCAGTCTGTGATTCAACCGAGTCAAGGGATATCGAGGTTCTCAGAGAGGGAGTAGTTAGCGAATTAGAGGTCAAATCATGGTTGAGGAAGAGGACCTGAAGCAGTGGCGGGACGCCGGTCACGTCGCACGCAGGACCTTGGACGGAATCAAAGGAGAGATTGTCGCTGGGAAGCAGTGGAACGAGGTAATTGATTCCGCAGAACGCTTCATCAGGCGGCATGGTGGTCATGCTGCGTTTCCAGTCACCATATCAGTAAACGACATGGCCGCGCACTACACAACTAACAGTCTATTGGAGCCGCCCGAAGGATTCGAGGGAGAGATGATTTTTGAGAAGGGGGACTTGGTGAAACTCGATGTTGGAGTACATATCAAAGGCGCCATCGCCGACAACGCCCTGACTGTCGAAGTAGGAGGGGGTGGCAATCACACCGAGCAAATTCGCGCGGCCGAGGAGGCGCGCGACGCCGCTATCGAGAAGATGTATCCCGGCACCCCTTGGCACGAGATAGGGGCTGCCGCCGAGCAGGTTGCCAAGGACGCTGGCTTTGAGCCGATACGCAACCTGTGTGGACACCAGCTGGAGCGTTGGAATCTGCACGCCGGGACCTCGATTCCATCATACGCCTGCGGTTCCAAAAACCCCGGTTTCAAGGGCTCTTGCGAAATCGGCGGGATATACGCCATCGAGCCCTTCAACACAACTGGTGAATCGGGGATGGTGGAGAATGTACCTCCATCTGACTCGTCTAACATCATGAGGGTCACTGGGAATGTCAAGATCCGCAAGGCGTTGGCCAAGGGCAAACTCAAGCCTCTCGGTGCGACCATGGCTAGATACATCGAGGATCGATACAACACCCTCCCTTTCGCAGAGAGGTGGGCCTATCCGCTGCTAGAGAAGCCGTTCCCCGAGGAGGATGCGGAATCGCTGCGGCGTAAGTGGGATTCATTGATCAAGAAACTCACTACTATTCGCTTCTTGGAACTCTACGCCGCGTTGCGCGACGCAGACGGTGGGAATGTTGGTCAGTTTGAGCATACGGTGCTCGTGACAGAGGGCGGACCGGAAGTGCTCACTGTACATTAATAGGCTCGCAATACATCGTTTTTTACATAATTACGTCGGTTTCTCACAACGATTATCTATTGTCGACTCCGATGAGGCCCCGTACAGGGACGACAGGTTCTCGCTGAGTGCATCCCATCCCCTCGCTTTTATCTCTCGCCCTGTACACCTCAATCAGGCTGCTGCGAGGCTATACAAAAATTCGAGAGGGGGGTTAATTTCGGCAAAAGTTCCATTCGTACCACCCTCATCTCGCAATGTGGAGCCCATAGACGAGTGGACGGTAGCCGAGCTCAAGGCCGAGCTCAAGGACCTTGGACTCTCGAACGGGGGGAACAAGGAGGATTTGTACGATCGTCTACTTGAATATGAGGAAGAAGAGGAATGGAGTGAGAATGACTGGGAGGATGAAGATTCTGGCTTCGACGCCTCTGAATTGATGGCTTCACTAGCGGGAATTGCCCTAAGGAACCGTGTAGCCATCGGAGCGGTGCTCGCTGTAGTCATCTTGGTTGCGGCTGTAGTTGTGGCTGGGCCGGCCGTCCTCGATATGCTCATGCCGGGCAAGGAGGCCGAGCCTGAGGCGAATGTGTGGAGCTTTGCCCTTGAGGAGAAAAACCAGACCGATGTCCAGACCTTCTTCGTGAATGATGACACCACCGAGAATGTGGTCCTGAGCATTTCACTGCCACGCAACATATCGAGTGTCTACATCGGAGCCTACTGGGGGGAGGAAGATGAACAACCGGGGGGCATAGTGGGATGTGACAAGGTGACGGTGGAAGTCTACGACTCCTCAGTCAACAAGTCGAATCAGTACTCGTTGTCGAACACCGATGCCATGAGTCAAGACTGCGATGCCGACAAAACCGAACCATGGGACAAGATCTGGTATCAGTACACTCTGGACCTTCCCAACATGACAGGTTTTGAGGGAACTGAGGAGGAGGCGCTCGCCCTGTGGGAGCAGTACAACGGGATTGGCACGGGAGAGTGGCGAATCGATGTGACTGTAGATGTCTACACCATCTGGGGCACCGTGTGTGACTGCGAGGACGGGGAGGACGTTCAGTTGACAATCTCCTACATCGAGTACGAGATCAATTTAGCGAAGGTCGCGCCCCCTGAACCCACCGAGTAATCAGTCCGCTTCCGAGCTGCTCGCTGAGCCATATAGCGTCACTGCAATGATAGCAGACAGTACAAGGAAGATGCCGATGACTTGGTTCTGCGAATGGCCCTCCTGATGCAGTATGGCATAACCCCAGACGAGCGTCAGTACAGGCTGCAGCAGGATGGCGAAGGAAGTGTGTGCCGCTGGTAGACGCGGAAGAGCGTAGGCAATGGCCAGCCAACCAGCTACCTGACAAAGCAGTGCTAGAACGATGAGCCATCCGTGGCCGGGCCAGGTTGGCTGTAATTCCATTGGCTCTATGGCCAAGCTGCTTAGGGGCAACAAACCGAGAACGAGTAGTCCTAGAGCGGCGCCTGCCGTAGCGTCCAGTTGTACTGATGAGGATGGCGCTAATTCTCTGTTAGAATACCGGAACAAGATTAGGAATGAGGAGTAGAAGAATGCCGCCATCGTACCGAAAACGACGCCTTTGACGGGGTCTTCCCCATATGGGTCTGCATCAGCGATGCCTGATATCAGTGCCAATCCGATGATGACCACTGGAAGGGATAACAGAATGGCTTGGTTCGGCTTCTCTCCGAACAGTTTCCAAGATGCCAGAGTGACTATGATGACTTGCGAGTTGCCAATTAGTGTAGCGATTCCAATGCCAATGAAAATCATCGAACTGTGATAAGATAACATATCCGGCGCAAGAATTAATCCGGCGCCGAATGCTGTCCATCGTGTACGCGAGGAGCGGGTGTCAGACTTGCGGACGAGATACGCTAGTAATGCAAGCGCTGGGAGCGCATACAGCATCCGAAAGAATGCCCCTGTAGAGGGATTGGTGTTTGAGTAGACGTAGAACACAGGAGAGAACGAGATAGCCACAGCGCCAGCCAGCGCTATCAGCATGGTTCGACGGTCTGAGTCGACCGACAAGCCGGTCACCTACTCTGATTCGCCGTCTGCGAGCATCTGCTGGAGCTCCCCACTCTGGTACATCTCCAGAGCTATGTCAGAGCCTCCAATGAGCTCGCCGTGAACGAAAATTTGGGGCATTGTGGGGAAATCCGACCACGTGCAAACCGAGGGGATGGCTCGGTGGTCGGAGAGTATGTTGACGCTGACGAACGGCTGTCCGAGCTGCTGCAACACCGTCGCGGCGCGGTTGGAGAATCCACACTGCGGCTGCTCCGGTGTCCCTTTCATGAAGAGGACTAGTTTGTTGTTGTCGACTATCTCTTGCAACTCCTCTGGTGCCCAATTGAATTCTGCCATATCATCACTCCTTGTCCGGCCGGCGGATATGCACTCCAAAGAACTCCACTTCTTCACCATGAGGGTCAAAAGCGGTGTCCCCACTCTCTCCTGCCTGCTCGGGAGTCATGCACTTCAGATCCAACGCATGCACGATGTTCTGCGCAATGAAGGGCTTGAAGTGATTCAGGATTGGTCGCTGCCTCTGCAGCGGTCGTACACCCTCGTAAGCGGCAGAGACCACGCGGACATGGAAGTGGTCACCACTGCCATGCAGGTCAGATGCCTCGACCTCGGCGTCGGGAACGACCTTGCGGACCTCCTCGACCATCCACTGCTCTGTGACCATCGAGACTCCCTCGGGGCTGAGTGCTTTGAATGCTCGTCGGGGCGCTACTAGCCGAGTGCCGCGTTGATCGCAGCGAGGTTCTCGGCTATCGTGCCACGGTCGTTGATGAGACCTGATCCCACAACCGCGATGTCGATTCCCCACTCTGCAATCATTGCGGCGTTGTGGTCCTTCACGCCGCCATCTATCATCAGCTTGGTAGCGCGCCCGCCGGCTGCAGACTGAGTATCGATAGCTGCGCGGAAGGCGCGTACCTTGTTCTCGACCTCGGGCATGAACTGTTGTCCGCCCTTACCAGGGACAATAGACATCACCAAAACGAGGTCCAAGTCCTGTAGGAAGGGGAAGATGTCCTCGGGTGGAGTGTCGGGGTTCAGCACACAGCCGGCTTGCACTCCAGCGCTGTGCAGATCCTCAATTAGTGCGGGAAAGTCTTCTACGGCCTCGATGTGGGCGATTACCATGTCTACCCCGGCGTCGACGTACTGATCCCATGTCTCCTCAGCATTGGTAATCATCAGGTGGCAGTCGATGGTGACTTCAGAACCGAGTCGGTCGCGCACAGAACGTATCAGAGCAGGACCGAATGTGACGGTTCGATTGACAACCCAGTTACCGTCCATCACGTCCATGTGGATCCAATCAATACCTGCTGCAACTGCTTCTTCAAGCGTCTCGCCGAGCCTTGTGAAGTCGGCTGTGAGGATGCTCGGCGTAATCTCCATGAATCGCCGGGGTGGCTTTCGGTTCTCAATCTCTCGGC
>Ga0315328_10001808_pt1 | contig 10001 bp, 9 predicted proteins | sample M120032315metaG_FD_203462 | JGI IMG/M metagenome (GOLD analysis project Ga0315328, IMG submission 203462) | Ammonia-oxidizing marine archaeal communities from Monterey Bay, California, United States - M1 200m 32315 | ecosystem: Environmental > Aquatic > Marine > Intertidal zone | place: USA... | reverse complement strand
AAATGACTCCTGAGGATGTGCTTTGGGGAATGCGTCTCGGAGCATCGGAGATGCTACGAGCAGGCGTGACAAGCACCTGTGAGATGTACCTCTTCGAAGAGTCGGTAGTCGAAGCCTCCACTGATGCAGGGATCCGGCTCGTTATGACACCCGGCATCATCTCGGCGCTCCATGCTGATGATTTCGGTTCGACCGAAAGTCGCATAACCACGATCGCTGACTTCCATCAGCACCACCACAACCCGGAAAATCGGGTCACTGTTGGTTTTGGGCCGCATTCGGCGTACGACCTGCCGCTCGAACTCTGTGGAGAGATAGCTGCAGCAGCTCGAGATCTAGATGCGCTTCTACACATTCACGTCTGCGAAACTCAGGACGAAGGAAGCGAACTCGAATCAACACACGAGGGCCGCTCGACTGTTCAGCTACTAGCTGAACACGGCATTCTTGATGGACGAGTTCTGGCAGCACACAGCGTTTGGCTCAATGACGCCGACATCGAAATGTACGCGCAGCACGAAGTCTCCGTCGCTCATTGCCCCGTCAGCAACATGAAGCTGGGATCCGGTGTCGCCCGGGTCCATGCAATGCGTTCACGAGGAATCGAAGTCGGATTGGCAACCGACGGGCCGGCCTCAAACGATGACCTGGACCTGTGGCAAGAAATCAAGTTCGCACCGTTACTGGCAAGAGTTTCAGCACTGGATGCTTCGGCGATGAGCCCACAAGATGCGCTTCGGATGGCCACTGCTGAAGGTGCTCGAGCTATTGGCAATTTCGACGTAGGGAGCCTCGAAAAACGGCAGAGAGCTGATTTTATTCGCATCAACTTAGATGACCCGACCTTTGTTCCTGTCACCTGCACCGACGACTTAATTGCGCACCTGGCATGGTCAGGTAGCGGACGACATGTCACCGATGTCTGGGTGGGAGGTGAACAAGTTGTAGCCGACCGGCAATGCCTCAAAGTCGATGTGGAACAAGCTATGACTGAAGTGCAATCTCGCGGTTTGCGTCTAGCGCAAAAGTCCGGAACCTGACGACGAAACGATAGACCACCCCTCAGTCAACACATGGGTTGCCAGTAGCGTGTCACGATGGCGTCATGATCGGGATCATCGCAGGCAGCGGCTACTACGAACTTCCAGGGTTACTTCAACGAAGAGACAAGACGTTCGCTACTGACTACGGAAACGCATCGGTGTCTACAGGACTCTGGCACAACGTCCCCGTCGCTTTCGTCGCCCGCCATGGCGGCGATCATTCGATACCCCCTAATGCCATCAACTATCGGGCCAATATTCGTGCTCTCGCCGACTTGGGAGTCGACTCGGTGTTTGCCGTCAACGTCGTCGGATCAATGGTTCCCGAACGCGGATCAGGGTCACTGCTTTTGGTTGACGATTTCATTGAGTTCACCCAAGGACGCGATTGCACCTTTTTTGACCAACCAGGCGAAGTCACGCATACGGATATGACGTCGGTATATGACCCCGAACTTCGATCCGTCTTACTCCGGGCCGCTGAGATTGAGGGCATCGACATCGCCGAAAAAGCTACTTATGTGTGCACTAACGGACCGAGATTTGAGAGCCCCTCGGAAATTCAGATGTATAAAAAACTTGGGGCACATGTAGTCGGGATGACTGGCTACCCGGAAGTAGCGCTAGCCCGCGAGGCAAATCTTCCCTACGCGTCAGTCGCTGTGGTGTCCAATCCAGCAGCTGGTATGAGTGATGAAGCCATAGAAGAGGAAAGGATTTGGGCCACCTTAGAAGCGACAAAAGAAACAGTATTTCGACTTCTCAGCCGATCTGTTCAACTGCTGCCACTGGGTGAACGTTGAAAACACCGGCTTGGAAAGCAGCGGACCTAGTTTCGGTCGACCCTGAACCGTTCAAATGGCGGATGGGTGTCAGACCCCTCAATCTTGACCAGTGGCTATTAGTCGACGAGGACCGCGCCGCCGACCTCAATGAAATCGGCGCGCTTATTGACAACCACCGCGACGAAATCATCTATTGCGAGCCGAGCGCGGTAGCGGCTTGTCAAGAACTAGCGGGCGAAGTCGTCGAACACCTCAGAGGCGTGTCTGGACTGAGAACCATCGAACTGGACCAACAACCAGGCATCCATGTAATCGAATCGACTCGCCGACTAGTGCAAGAAGATATTTGTCTGCTCCAACGACGACCGGAAGGATGGGTCATGACGGCATGTGCCGTGGCAATCCCAACACAATGGGACGTTCCTTCGAAGTTCGGCACCACTCTTGATTCCATCCACGAACCGGTACCTAGATACGACAGTGACCTCTCCCGACTGATGGGAACCTTTTTCGACCGCCTTCGCGTAGATCGACCGGTGTGGAGAGCGAACCGCACGTTGACCGACGACCCCAGCTTGCGATTAGCACCCCATCGACGACATGAACCTCTGAGGCAAGATGTTACGTTGACGAATATTGCTGAACGGGTCTGGCTAAGGGTGGAATACCAGACACTTCGTCGCCTTCCACAAACGGAGGCCATCGTCTTCACCATCCGAATTCTGCGACAACAAATAGCGTCTGTTGCTGAACACCCCACGGCTCTAGACGAACTCGTCCAATCGCTATCCAAATTGCCCAAAGATGTCCGAGGCTACAAAGACAGCACGGCCGTGTATGGATCACTCGTGAAGCAATGGGCAATCTCAAACGGTTACCTCGATCCCAAAAAATACGAATAACACCAACGAACGTTCGTTTGTATAATGGAGTTGTGCGTAACTGGCCAAACATGGACGAATTCGAGGAGTTCCTCGATGAAGGCGGCATAGTCGAGCCCAACGATGACATTCCAGAGGCCTACCGGAACGCCGTTTTTAGCTTTATCGAGATGCACGCAAACAGTGAGTACATGGGTGGGCTTACCGAAAGAGACTGGATTCCAAAGGCTCCCGGGCTACACCGAAAAATGACCGCGCTGGCGAAAACTCAAGACGAAATTGGTCACGCCCACTTGCTCTATATGGTTGCCGCCGATCTAGGGGTAAAGACACGCGAAAAAATGATCACGGACCTGCTGGAAGGACGCACCCATTTCCATAATGTTTTTCACTACCGAGTTCATAGCTGGACAGATCAGATAGCCGTCGCGTATCTCGTCGACGCGGCAGCGTTAGCGAGCCAGCAAGCAGTTTTCAAAAACTGTTCCTACGGTCCCTATAAACGAATATTGCGAAGAGTGATCGCTGAAGAGGGATTTCACATGCGCAACGGTGAAGAAATGTTGCTTTTGATGGCCCGTGGCACCGACGTTCAACACCAGATGATGCAAGAGTCCATTGACCGTTGGTGGTTGCCTTCTATCCAGCTGTTTGGCCCCGATTCTCGACCTGACGACGAGCTACTTCGGTGGCACATCAAATCGGAACGGAACGAGGATTTGCGAGATCGATACATTCAAAAATTCGTGCCCCAATTGCTTGGCGGAGGGTTCACTATTCCTGACCCAGGGCTTCGACAAGACAGCGAAGACGGTAAATGGAAAATCAGCGAGATCGACTGGCAACCACTAAAAGAAATAATGAGAAACGGTGGTCCAGATAGCGCGCGAAGAATTTCGGACGCTAGACGAGCCTGGTACGACGCCGAATGGGTTCGCGTAGCACTTGACGACGCCGCGAAGGCTGACGCGTGAGGATCACTGATACGGCCATCAATGCCGTTCGAGCTGCCGTTTCGTCCGTTACGGATCCGGAGTATCCAGATCTCAACATCCAACAATTAGGAATCCTCGAAGACGTGGTCGCCGATTCGGTATCCATCCGCGTCGACCTAGTGCCCACCATCCTCGGATGCCCAGCTTTAGACGTCATCGAAAAAGACGTAGTGGCTGCTGCTCAAGCATCGGGATATGACGTGACTGTTCGTTTCTGCATGTCTCCGATATGGACCCCGGATCGCATCAGCGAAGACGCGCGCCAAATACTCGCAGAGGAATACACCGTCACCATCCGTCCTCGGGAGGGGCCGACGAAGTGCCCTTTTTGTGGAAACACAGCGCTACAACCTCGCAGCGATGTTGGTGGCACAGCTTGTCGATCCGTCGAATGGTGCCCGGATTGTCGCAATCCCGTCGAAGTAGTTCGGTCCCGTCAAATGGGGGAGCGATGAGCCGAAAGAATCGAACTGACGTGGTGGCCGCGGCCCGAATCATGTTTGCCGAACAGGGGTTCCACGGAACCTCGATGCGTGACTTAGGCAAGAAGCTGGGCCTCATGGGTTCATCGTTGTACAGCCATGTCGTCTCCAAAGATGAACTGTTGGTTGACGTCGTGCGCGAAGCATCTGCACATTTCCAAGCACTGGCTGACGAAGTAGCAGCCATGTCAGGAACGGCTAACGAACGACTGTCTCGGCTGGTTCACGGCCACCTCCACATCCTTGTTGAAGACCCGCATCAAGCCCGAACTTTTCTCAACGAAACTCGATTTCTTCCGGCACCAGAGCGAGATAAGGCGGTCACCATGTTCGACCGTTATCAACAAGTTTTTCGCGATGTTCTCAGCAACGGGTGTTCCAGCGGTGAATTTCGATCGGATCTCAACGTCCAGTTGGCCGCGAATTTGGTCCTTTCACTACTGAATGGCACCCAACGGTGGTTCAACGCTGATGGCGCGCTAAACGTCGACTCTCTTGCCCTGGAAATCCACTTTTTGTTGACGCTTGGCCTGAATCCAGACCCGGAGGTAAACACCACATGAACACCTACGAAGTTTTTCTCAAAAAAGCTGGGAAAGAACCATTTAGCCATGCAGGATCACTCGACGCGCCAGACGATGAGCTAGCGGTCGCGTACGCACGAGAAACTTACGGTCGTCGTAGCGAGGGTGAGCAAATGTGGGTGGTTGACCGATCCGCGGTTCTCGTCGGAGACGAAATCAACCTCGCAATGGCCGACCGCGACCACAGACACAACGACGGACACCTCGTTGTAGAACTTCGTCGATCCGACCAAGGACACGCGAGGTAAATGAAGTGAGCCCCGACGAGACCGCAAAAGAGTTAGTTCTGGCTTTTGCAGATGACGAACTGTGCGTAGGCCAAAACCATTCTTGGTGGATCGCCGTCGGCCCGTTCTTGGAAGAGGATCTGGCGTTCACCTCTATTGCGCAAGATGAACTCGGTCACGCAAGAGCCCTTTATTCGCTCGTATCCAGTGACGTGGACCGAGTGGCGTATGGGAGGCCGCATTCCGAATACCGCTCAGCACATATAGCGGAACTCCTCTGTCACGACTGGTCCAGGGCGCTTGCCCGCCATGTTCTGCACGACCTGGCAGAAGAAATTCGATGGACAGCCCTGCTTAATTCGAGTTGGCCGGAACTTAAAGCTGTCGCTACACGTGCTTTGGCTGAGGAGCAATTCCATGTTCATCATGGTGTCTCACTGGCAAGGCGGTTGCTTTCCTCTTCGGACGGCTACATGCGCCTTGCACCAGTCCTCACCGAATTAGCTCCGCTCGGAAGAGAGTACTTCGCGGGCTCCGACGTCGGACTTGTCGCCTCGGATGTCCTTAACGCGTCGCTCGCTGATCAGGAACGGACCTGGATGAAGCGAGTAGAAGACGTCTTCGACGAATTTGAATTGAGCGTCGACTGGGGTACCACTAGACCTTCACAAGGACGAGCGGGCGTTCGTTCCCAAGATTTTTTAGCGCTGCATGATGAGATGGTTGCAGTGCTTCAAATCGACCCGTTAGCTACCTGGTAGCGATACTTCTGCTGCCTTAATCGACCGCCATACTTTTTCCGGTGTCATCGGCATGTCCAGATGCCGAATCCCTAAATGGCTTAAAGCATCAACTACTGCGTTCTGAATGGCTGGCGTGGCACCAACGGTTCCGGACTCGCCGATGCCCTTGGCGCCTAACGGGTTGATGTGCGTTGGTGTTTCAAGGACAACGCGCTCAAACATCGGTAATTCTGCCGCTGAAATAATGGCGTAGTCACCTAAGTTGCCAGTTAGAGGGTTCCCATCTTCGTCGTATCGGAACTCTTCGAGAAGAGCTTGTGCTGCGCCCTGAGCCAGACCGCCGTGAACTTGCCCGTCGGCGAGAAGGGGGTTGAGAATTACCCCGGCGTCATCGCAAGCGACTAACCGTTCCAAATCAACCTTGCCCGTCTCGGTATCAACCTCCACCACTGCTACGTGGGTACCAAATGGAAAGGTAGGTCCCTCAGACTCGAATACCTCTTCGGCGTGTAGCAGCCGCGGCCCAACGCTTTGTTCCCCCAAGTGATCCGCAACGTGCTCCCAAGAGACCCCGATGGATGGCGTCCCGATCACATGGAACTTGCCTGTCCCTGTATCGAGTGAAAGATCAGCCTCGGAAGCCTCAAGCAATTCCGCAGCAATCTTCTTTGCCTGCTCGACAAGCACCTCAGACGCGTTCCACAAGGCCGCTCCTGCTAGCTGAACTGAACGCGAGCCTCCGGTAATTCCGCCCTGGGGAACCTCATCAGTGTCGCCATGCACTATTTCTACCTTGTCGAACTCCACTCCAGTGGCATCCGATATGAGCATCGCCCAAGCTGTGTGGTGCCCTTGACCGTAAGGCGATGAGCCAGTTCGAGCCAAAATTCTTCCCCCGCTCAAAAGTTCGACACCCCCGTATTCGGAACGCCCAGCTCCCGCGGTTCGTTCAACATAGGTCGCTAACCCAATACCGAGAAGACGCGTATCGCCCGTGGAACGTCGGCGCGCCTGTTCAACCCGAAGATCGTTGTAGCCGCTGACATCGAGTGCTGCATCCAAGCTGGCCTCGTATTCTCCGCTGTCATAATCGGAACCGGTCTTGGTTGTCAGAGGAAAAACTTCGGGTGGGTGAAAGTTACGTCGCCGAACTTCCGTCGGATCCATACCGATTGCTTTCGCGAAAACATCAACGGCGCGCTCAATAGCTGCGGCGGCTTCGGGACGGCCTGCCCCCCGATAGGCACCCGTCGGAGTGGTATTTGTGACTACAGAAACTGAGCTGAATCCGACACTAGCGATGTCGTAACAGCCTGTAAGCATCGCCCGCGCGTTAGCCGGCAAGCCCGCTCCGCCCGCCGGGTAAGCGCCCGCCTCCTGGACCACGTGGAGGTGATAGGCAGTGATATCACCCTCTGAACTGCCCCCGATACGGCAGTACTGAATCTGGCCTCGACCGTGTCCGAGGCCGACCATGTCGTCGCTGCGCGATGGAACCCAAACGACAGGACGATTCACTCGTTTTGCCAGCCAACCCAGTAACGCCTCTTCAGGTGAAGGGCGCGCTTTGGCCCCAAAACTTCCACCAACATCGCGAGAAACAACGCGCACTTGGTCTTTCTCGAGTCCCAATATTGAAGCGATGGCAGCTCTGACAGGGTGAGGTCCTTGTCCGGCGTTGTAACAGTGGAGACGACCATCTGCACCCCATTCAGCTGCAGCAACTCGTGTTTCGATAGGTGCCGGTGCGAGTCGGTTATTCACTGTTCTTACTTCGGTCACGATGTCACACGTTTCGAAATCTGCGTGAAGGCCTTCGGCTTCCATGCGACAGACCACATTCCCCTCTGCGGTGTCATCAAACAAAATGATGCTGGAATCCAGGGCCGCCTCAGGATCGATGATCGCGTCGCGCGGTTCGTATCTGATGTCGACAAGTTCAGCGGCATCTTGAGCCAGTGCGGACGATTCCGCAATTATGGCCACGACTGGTTCACCGACGAATCGCACCCGATCACTGGCCAGTAATGGTCGCACCATCGCTTCATCGAAGATTGGATTCGCCGCGGGGTACGGCCCGATGTCAAGGTCCGCGTGTGTGACGACGTCAATGACTCCGGGTGCGTTCTTGGCGTCATCCACGTTGATCGAAATAATGTCAGCATGAGCCATTGTGGAAGTCAGGTAATACACCTGAGCTGCGTTCAGTAACGAGATGTCTGCAACAAAGGTTGAAGTTCCTCGGAGCAGTGGGTCGTCCTCACGCCTTCGTACCGCCGTTCCGCGAAGAGCCATAGCTGGTACATGCCTTTCTGGAAAAGAAGTGTTCCCCCTCCAACTGACTCTGATTGTGCCAGGCCAGCTATCATGTGCGACGTACGGTGCAGAGATTCAGCGAAGTCCGGTGAAAATCCGGCACTGTCCCGCAACGGTGATGTCCTTCAGGGGAACGAGTCCGGACGCCTGGATCAATGCCTCGCACGACGATTCTCGAGGAAGAAGCGTTGTGTGGCAGATCTCCTGCCGCTCCGCCCTCGGACAACAGGAGAGGCCTGATGAATCCCGTCAAGTGTTTGGTCCTGGCACTCCCATTTGTTGTTGCCTCATGCGGAGGTGACCCAGAGATTGGCTCATCAGCTACCTCTGAGTTTGAAGACTGCATAAATAGCGAGTTCCCGCAGGCCATTGTGTCCATGTCTCCAACGGCGACCGAAATGATATTTGCGATGGGCGCCGGTGAACAAGTAATCGCCGTCGATAATTACAGCTATTGGCCGCCCGAAGCTCCGGTAGTCGAAGATCTCGCTGGTTGGAATCCGAGTGTGGAGGCAATAGCGGCGTTTGAACCCGACCTAGTCATCCTTAGTGATAGCGGAATCCAACAGGAATTGGAGTTGCTCGGAGTCAAGGTCTACGTGGCCGCCGCGGCCGTTGTATTAGAAGACGTATTTGAGCAAATGCTCGAGATCGGTGAAATTACTTGCCAACGGGCGGGGGCACTCGCAGCCGTCACCGAAATGCGCGAGAAAATCGGTGAAATTCTTGATGGGATAAACCTGCCTGAGAAGCCCCTGACCTACTACCACGAGCTTGACGACACGCTGTATTCAGTGACGAGTGCGACGTTTGTTGGACACATTTACTCGCTCGCAGGATTGGTCAACATAGCTGACCTAGCGGACGAAGATGGATCATCTTGGGGGTACCCACAGCTAACACAAGAATTTGTGCTTGAAGCAGATCCAGACATCATTTTCTTCGCTGATGCTCAATGTTGTGGGCAATCGGTTGCAACTATCGCTTCGCGGCCCGGGTGGTCGGAGTTGAAGGCCGTTCGAAATGGAAACGTCATCGAAATGGACAACGATGTGAGTAGCCGATGGGGTCCCCGCCTTGTTGACTTTCTTGCTACCGTTTCTGCCGCAGTTTCCACAGTGAAGGCAGGATAGAACTGTCGTGGCTCGAGGTGCTCGCTCTGAAAGTACAGCGGTGGCCTCCGAGAGGCTTCGCGCTCCATGGTTCCTAGTGGGGGTCCTCGCGATTGTGTGTGCGGCGGCAGCTGGCTTACTAATTGGCCCAGCAGACATAAAAATTTCCGCAGTCATGCTGGAGTTGACCGATCGATTACCGCTGGTCACTGCCGATAGTGGGCTGTCGTCTATCCATGCCAACATCATCTGGGAGGTCCGACTCCCACGGGTTGCACTTGGTGCGCTTGTAGGCGCGACTCTGGCCATCAGCGGCGCTAGCTACCAGGCAGTATTTCGTAATCCGCTGGCTGACCCGTACCTATTGGGAGCCGCGGCAGGAGCTGGCCTCGGCGCGACGATCGCCATCGTGACGGGATCAGGCGACGGGATAGGAACCTTTGACACCGTTCCACTCCTGGCCTTTCTCGGTTCCCTGGCCGCCGTAGCTCTCACGTATTTTCTCGGCTACAGCTCCGGGGTTCGACGGTCGCCTGCAGCCTTACTTCTTTCCGGTGTAGCGGTCGCTAGTTTCCTTACCGCGATTCAAACCTTCATCCAACAACGCAACGTAGAAACAATCCGGCAGGTTTACAGCTGGATCCTCGGACGGCTCAACACCGCTTCTTGGAGTGAAGTATCGCTCCTAGCGCCGTATGCACTATTAGCGAGTTTGGTGATCTTGTTTCACCGCCGAACCCTTGACGTGATGCGTTTGGGAGACGCGGAGGCTTCGTCGGTAGGGATCCGACCCCAGGTTGTTCGCCTTACCGTGATCATTGCCGCTTCTTTAG
>Ga0315328_10001806_pt1 | contig 10005 bp, 8 predicted proteins | sample M120032315metaG_FD_203462 | JGI IMG/M metagenome (GOLD analysis project Ga0315328, IMG submission 203462) | Ammonia-oxidizing marine archaeal communities from Monterey Bay, California, United States - M1 200m 32315 | ecosystem: Environmental > Aquatic > Marine > Intertidal zone | place: USA... | reverse complement strand
TGGCCATCATATGTTCGGCCTCTTCAACAGTGACCCCGTCAACATGGTCGATTTTCTCGCCAATCTGGTAATCGCTCCAGCGGTGGGCTTCGCCGGCCTGCACGAAATCATAAGCAGAAAAATCCAATCCCTCAGGCACCACCAGGTTGGCCGCAGACACTGCTGCGGCCAGATCGGGCACCACCGGCGCATCCGCCGGCGCGTCGGGATCGCCTTTGCGCACCATCACCCAGCGCACAAACTCAAGCACCGGCTCGCCGCGCTGGTTTTGCCCCTGCGTGCGTACATACACCACCCCGGTTTTGCCATTTGAGTTTTGCTTAAGCCCGATCACCTCTGACGACGAGCGCAGCGTATCACCGCCATAAACAGGCCGCAGCCAGCGGCCTTCGGCGTACCCCAAATTGGCCACCGCATTGAGCGAAATATCCGGAACGGTTTTGCCAAACACCACATGAAACGCAGCCAGATCATCCAGCGGTGATCCAGGCAAACCGCAGCTTCGGGCAAATTCATCTGACGAATAAAGTGCATGGCGCGCCGGATAAAGCGCATGGTAAAGCGCCCGCTCTCCGGCGCCCACAGTGCGCGGCACCGCGTGCTCGATCACCTCACCAAGCTGGTAGTCTTCGAAAAATCGCCCCGGGTTGGTTTTGGCCACTTATTGCTCTCCTAGCTTCATATCACGATCGTAGGCGGCCGAGACCTCTTTGACCACCGCCTGCCCACAGCGCATTTTTCCGCTTGCTGCATCAAAGGCATAGGTCGGCGCCCCATAAAGCGACCACCCTTTTGACAATGCCAGCGACACCTTATGGCAAAAGGCGGATGTATCCTCTTCGGTCAGCAAACGATAAAGCGTGCTCATCCACGCGCACCAAGCGGCCAGACCCCTAGCCCCCAATGGGCCAACACAATCACGCCAAAGGCAATCACCGCGGTGGCCAAAAACTGCCAATCACGGCCAGCGCCTGTGAAATCCAGCGGCGTCCACTCTTCCGCGCGGTTGATCTTAATCACCGACCATAAGGCCCAGCCAAACATGCTGCCAAATAGTATGATTGAGGCCAGATCACCGTTCACGAGCAAATGCGCCACTGCCCATGTTTTCACAGCCGTCAGCATGGGATGGCGCATTTGTCCACTCATCCGGCCCTTGGTTGTCGACATTGCAAACAACACCACGGCCAAAACCATCAACAAATTGTTCACATGGGTTAAAAAGGCTGGCGGCGTCCAAATCGCGATAAAATCTGCGCTACGATACCCGATGATCATCAAGATAAGACCGGCCAGAATACCGATTGCCACCGGGCCTTTGCCTTTTTCGCCCATAGCGGCCCGCCGCTCAGGCGCAAAGCGTTTAAAACCATGCGCTGCAAACCACAGTGCTATTCCAAGAATTAAATAGACCATTTTCTTACCCCACGGTTAGCTCGGCAATTAAACTTGCCTTTTCCAATAGCTGTTCTGCCCTGTCAGCATGCAGATTTTCAACAATATTTCCATCCACAACCGCAACGCCCTGCCCCGCGCGTTGAATTTCTTCAAAAGCCACTATCTGACGGCGCGCCAGATCAAGCTCCGCCTCTGACGGCGCAAAGATCTGATTTGCCTTTTCTATTTGTGCGGGATGGATGAGTGTTTTACCGTCAAAACCAAGCGCTTTGCCTTGCATGCACTCGGCGGTCAGCCCCTCTTGGTCTTTAAACCGGTTATAAACGCCGTCGATCATCGCGCATCCTGCCGCGCGCGCTGCCATGACCATCGCCTGCAGGCCAAACTGCAAGGCGGCGCGGTCATTACCCGCTGCGCAGCCCAGTTCTTTGGCCAAATCATTTGTTCCGGCCACCATGCCCTGCAACCGCGGATGATCGGCAATCTCGGCGGCATTAAGCACCCCGCGCGCGGTTTCAATCATCGCCCAAAGCGGAATATCACCCTCGATCAACGCGGCGGCGGCCTCTAGATCCGCAGCGCTGTTCACTTTTGGCAGTAAAATCGCATCGGCCCCAGCAGCCTGAAGCGCGGCAATATCACTTTTGCCCCAAGGGGTGTCCAACCCATTCACGCGCAAAAGCTTTAACCGCTTGCCATATCCGCCCTGGGGCAGTTGCCGTGCAAGCAAAGCGCGGGCGGCATCTTTGGCATCTGGCGTGACCGCGTCTTCAAGATCAAAGATCAACGCATCAGCGGGCAATGATTTGGCTTTTTCAAGCACCCGCTCTTTTGAGGCAGGAATGTAAAGAACCGAGCGAAGCGGCTGTGTTATGTGGCGCATAAATTTCCTCAGCAATAAAGTTGCGCCAAACTAGGCCATTTCTAACAGAAAACTTCAACCCTTTTTGCCGCATTGCAAAAATTTATATCAAAGCCACCCAGATTAGCCGCAAACCGGTCACCATTAAAAGCAGATAGGTCAGGGCGAAAAACAATTTCTCGGGGATAAGACGATGGCCTTTCACCCCGATCCAAACCCCTAAAACCGCAAACGGCGCCAACATTATATCCAGTTTTAAGCTGTCCGCGGTGAACAAGCCCAAAAAAGTATAGGGAATTGCTTTGGCTATGTTTATTGCCCAGAACACAATCACTGTCGTGGCCTGATATTCGGTTTTTGAGGGTTTGAGAGATAGTAAATAAACCGCAGCGGGCGGCCCGCCTGCGTGGCTGACAAAACTGGTAAATCCGGCAGCAATACCCGATACGATCCCCGCCCAAGCAGGAAGTTTTTTCAAACCTGCCTTTATCACACCGCGGCTGTTTAATATCTGCCACAGAACAAACAGCACGCTAATCACCCCAATCAGCAATCGTAGCGCGTTCGCATCAGCCAAGGTATAAAACCACGCACCCAGCGCCACACCGGGTAGACCACCCAAAACAAGATAAAGCGATTCGCGCGGCAGCCATTGCCGCCAATAAGGGCGCAAACTGGTGACATCCATCAACATGAGCAATGGCAGCATGATCCCTATCGCTTCACCGGGATCAATAATCGTCGCCAGAATCGCAGCCGCGGCAAAGGCTGCACCAGAGCCGAATCCACCTTTGGAAATTCCGGCAAAAACAACTGCTCCCGCAGCAACAAGAAAAAAAACCATATCAGGCAATGTGTCTGTCCAGACCTAAAATTTCATCTGCTGTGTTAGTTTTTACGCAATATTTTTGCAATACTTCAGCAACTGCGGTGGTTTCGCCGCATCGCAGCACTCTTGCCTAATGCGCCGGAAAAGACTAGCCATGCGGCATATTAATAACGGATAGGAGAGAATTTTCATGGCCAGAGCAAAAATTGCGCTGATCGGCGCAGGACAAATCGGCGGCACCCTTGCCCATCTTGCAGCAATCAAAGAACTGGGCGATGTGGTTCTATTTGATATTGCCGAGGGTACACCTGAGGGCAAATCGCTCGATATTGCGGAATCTGGACCATCGGAAGGCTTTGATGCCAATCTCAAAGGCACGCAATCTTATGCTGATATTGCCGGCGCAGATGTGTGCATCGTTACCGCCGGGGTCGCCCGCAAACCAGGGATGAGCCGCGATGATTTGCTCGGCATCAACCTCAAAGTTATGAAGTCCGTTGGCGAAGGCATTCGCGATCACGCCCCCGATGCTTTCGTGATTTGCATCACCAACCCGCTGGATGCCATGGTATGGGCGCTGCGCGAATTTTCCGGACTGCCCCACCATAAAGTCTGCGGCATGGCCGGCGTGCTGGATAGTGCCCGCTTTAGGCATTTCCTCAGCCTAGAGTTCGAAGTATCGATGAAGGATGTCACCGCGTTTGTTTTGGGCGGGCATGGCGATACTATGGTGCCGCTGGCGCGCTATTCAACAGTGGCGGGCATTCCGCTGCCTGATTTGGTGGACATGGGCTGGACCACGCAGGAAAAGCTTGATGCAATCATCCAACGCACCCGCGACGGCGGTGCCGAAATCGTCGGTCTGTTGAAAACCGGATCGGCTTACTACGCCCCGGCAACATCGGCCATCGAAATGGCCGAAGCGTTCCTGAAAGATCAAAAGCGTCTTTTGCCCTGCGCTGCGCGTTGCAAGGGTGAGTTTGGCCTCAAAGACATGTATGTAGGCGTGCCAACTATCATCGGGGCCGGCGGTATTGAAAAAATTGTCGATATCAAATTAACCAAGGATGAACAGGCAATGTTCGATAAATCTGTCGATGCCGTCAAAGGATTGGTCGAAGCCTGCAAAGGGATTGATAACAGCCTGTCTTAACAAAACATGGCCTCTGAAGCACCAAGATTGGGCTATAAAGCGCGACTGAAGGCGCTATTCAGTTGTGCCCAGAAGCAATCCCGCAAAGCGCAATTGCGGGTAAATGCAACAAGACATTGGTGAATTTTAACATTGACCATCCAGGAAATAAATTTGTGATCACAGCTTTAAGCCTGTGATCACAAAATCCATTAAATTGATCATAATACATAATTAATGAAAGAATCACCTTATCATTTAATCCTAATCACGCATAAAACTGTCCAACGAAATCAAATGGGACAGACTTCATGAACATCCATGAGTATCAGGCAAAAGCATTGCTGCGCTCTTACGGGGCGCCGGTTTCTGACGGCCGCGTTGTGCTAAAGGCAGAGGATGCCAAAACCGCCGCAGGCGAAATGGACGGTCCGCTTTGGGTGGTCAAAGCGCAAATCCACGCAGGCGGACGCGGCAAAGGCAGCTTTAAAGAAGCCGATGCGGGTGAAAAAGGCGGGGTCAGATTGGCAAAATCAGCCACCGAAGCCGCCGAAGAAGCCAAAAAGATGCTTGGACGGACACTGGTCACCCATCAAACCGGCCCAGCGGGAAAACAGGTCAACCGCATTTATATCGAGGATGGCGCCGGTATTGAAAGCGAGCTTTATCTGGCATTGCTGGTCGACCGACAAACCAGCCGGATATCTTTCGTCTGCTCGACCGAAGGCGGCATGGACATCGAAGAGGTGGCCGCCGAAACACCGGAAAAAATCCTGTCTTTTGCAGTCGATCCGGCAACCGGCTATCAGGCCTACCATGGCCGCCGTATCGCGTTCATGTTGGGGCTTAGCGGCAAGCAGGTCAAACAATGTGTCGGCCTGATGGGCACGCTTTATAAAATGTTCACCGATAAAGACATGGAAATGCTCGAAATCAATCCTTTGATTGTGACCGATGGTGGCGATTTGAAATGCCTAGACGCTAAAATGGGCTTTGACAGCAACGCAGTCTACCGCCATGCGGATATCGGCGAGTTGCGTGACACCACAGAAGAAGACCCCAAAGAGCTTGAGGCGTCTAAATACGATCTGAACTATATCGCGCTGGATGGCGAAATCGGCTGTATGGTGAACGGCGCGGGATTGGCCATGGCCACCATGGACATCATTAAGCTTTATGGCGCCGAACCGGCCAACTTTCTGGATGTAGGCGGCGGCGCGACTAAGGAAAAAGTCACCGAAGCGTTCAAAATCATCACCTCTGATCCCAACGTAAAGGGCATATTGGTCAACATCTTTGGCGGCATCATGCGCTGCGATGTAATCGCCGAGGGCGTGGTTGCCGCTGTGAAAGAGGTCGGGCTGAAAGTGCCGCTTGTGGTCCGGCTCGAAGGCACAAACGTCGAGCAGGGCAAAGAAATCATCAACACCTCAGGGCTTGATGTGATCGCCGCCGATAATTTGAAAGACGGCGCAGAGAAAATCGTCAAAGCGGTAAAGGGGTGAAACCATGGCAGTTTTAATTGATGCAAATACCAAAGTGATCTGTCAGGGATTTACCGGCTCGCAGGGCACGTTCCACTCAGAACAGGCCATCGCCTATGGCACCAAAATGGTTGGCGGGGTAACCCCCGGCAAAGGCGGGCAAAGCCATCTTGATCTGCCGGTGTTCAACTCGGTGCATGAAGCAAAGCATGTCACCGGCGCCAATGCCACGGTGATCTATGTACCGCCGCCCTTTGCGGCTGATGGTATCCTTGAGGCAATCGATACCGAAATGGAGCTGATCGTGGCCATCACCGAAGGCATTCCGGTGCTGGATATGATGAAGGTCAAACGGGCACTGGAAACCAGCAGCTCAATTTTGGTTGGTCCAAACTGCCCCGGCGTTATCACCCCGGACGCCTGTAAAATCGGTATTATGCCCGGCCATATTCACCAACGCGGCTCGGTTGGGGTTGTGTCCCGCTCGGGTACATTAACCTATGAAGCTGTGAAACAAACCACCGATGTGGGGCTTGGCCAATCCACCTGCGTCGGCATCGGCGGCGATCCGATCAAAGGCACCGAACATATTGATGTGCTGGAATGGTTCTTGGCCGATGATGAAACCCAGTCGATCATCATGATCGGTGAAATTGGCGGCAGCGCCGAAGAAGAAGCCGCGCAATTCATCAAGGATGAAGCTAAAAAAGGCCGCAGCAAGCCCGTTGCCGGCTTTATTGCCGGCCGAACCGCGCCTCCGGGCCGGCGCATGGGCCATGCTGGCGCTATCGTTGCGGGCGGCAAAGGCGGCGCTGATGATAAAATCGAAGCCATGCGCAGCGCCGGAATTATCGTGGCCGACAGCCCTGCCACGCTGGGCGAGGCTGTTTTGGAAGCGATTGGGTAAATGCAGCGGGCCGCTATAGAACCTGGCCGGACGTGGTCCGGCCACCAGCTGAGGGCTGCGGCCCTGAGCACTATGGATCCCTGTTCATCCCATTTGAGTTCAAACAGCGCACTCTTTTCAAAAAGCTCAATCCTATACCATACTCATGTTGGAGCGTTCCAATGACCGACCAATCCCCAAATGCGCAGTTTCACGCCTCAAGCTTTATGCAGGGCCATAACGCCGAATACCTTGAACAGCTTTATGCCCAATATGCCAATGATCCCACTGCCGTAGATGCCGCTTGGGCTGAGTTTTTTGCGTCCCTTGGCGATGCAGAGCTTGATGTTAAAAAAGAGGCCGAGGGGCCCTCATGGGCGCGCAGCGACTGGCCGCCGCAACCCGATGACGAGTTGACAGCCGCGCTTGACGGCATGTGGCCCGCTGCGGCCGAAGCCAAGGGGGCCGGTCAAAAAATCGCGGAAAAAGCCGCCGAAAAGGGTGCAAAAGTCAGCGACGATGCCATCAAACGGGCGGTTCTGGACAGTATTCGCGCCTTGATGATTATTCGTGCCTACCGCATTCGGGGCCATCTGGCCGCCGATCTAGATCCGCTGGGCATGCGCGAAAAAACCAAACATCCCGAGCTTGATCCACAAACCTACGGCTTTAGCGAAGTCGATATGGATCGGCCTATTTTCATCGACAATGTTCTGGGGCTGCAAATCGCCACCATGCGGCAGATCATTGAAATCGTCAAACGAACCTATTGCGGCACTTTTGCCTTGCAATACATGCATATTTCCGACCCTGAGCAATCGGCATGGCTAAAAGAGCGCATCGAAGGATTTGACAAAGAAATCACCTTCACCCGTGAAGGCCGCAAAGCGATCCTGAACAAAATGGTCGAGGCCGAAGGTTTTGAAAAATTCCTCCATGTAAAATACATGGGCACCAAACGCTTTGGTTTGGACGGCGGCGAAAGCCTAATTCCGGCGCTTGAACAGATTATCAAACGCGGCGGCGCGCTTGGGGTTGAAGAGATCATCATTGGCATGCCGCATCGCGGCCGACTATCGGTGCTGGCCAATGTGATGCAAAAACCTTACCGCGCCATCTTTAATGAATTCCAGGGCGGGTCTTTTAAACCCGAGGATGTCGACGGTTCGGGTGATGTAAAATATCACCTTGGGGCATCCTCCGATCGGGTGTTTGACAAAAACACCGTACATCTTTCACTAACTGCCAACCCAAGTCACCTAGAAGCGGTCAACCCGGTGGTCATTGGCAAAGTGCGCGCCAAACAACAGCAGCGGGGCGATCATGATCGCACCTCGGTGATGCCGCTGCTGCTGCATGGGGATGCCGCCTTTGCCGGACAAGGCGTTGTGGCCGAGTGTTTCGGACTTTCAGGATTGCTTGGTCACCGCACAGGCGGCACCATGCATGTGGTTGTCAACAATCAGATCGGGTTTACCACAGCCCCGCATTTCAGCCGCTCATCGCCCTATCCCACGGATATTGCTTTGATGGTGGAAGCCCCGATTTTCCATGTCAACGGTGATGATCCGGAAGCTGTGGTTCATGCGGCTAAAGTGGCCACTGAATTTCGCCAGAAATTCCACAAAGACGTGGTGATTGATATATTCTGCTATCGCCGGTTTGGACATAATGAAGGCGATGAGCCGATGTTCACCAACCCGATCATGTATCATAAAATCAAACACCAAAAAACCACGCTTTCACTTTACACCGAACGTCTGGTCAAAGACGGGCTGATCCCTGAGGGCGAAATAGAAGATATGAAAGCCTCGTTTCAGGCGCGCATGAACGATGAATTTGAAGCCGGCAAGGATTACAAACCCAACAAAGCCGACTGGCTCGATGGGCGGTGGTCGCATCTTGATAAACGCGGCGAGGATTATCAGCGCGGCCAAACCTCGATCTCAACCGACCTTATGGCCAAAATAGGCGCGGCGCTCACCCGGGCTCCAGAGGGCTTTCCGCTGCATAAAACCATTGCGCGGCTGCTGGGAAACAGACAAAAAATGTTCGCCGAAGGGGCTGGCTTTGACTGGGCAACCGGCGAAGCGCTGGCCTTTGGCTCGCTGCTTACCGAAGGATACCCTGTGCGGCTTTCCGGTCAGGACAGCACCCGCGGCACCTTTAGCCAACGCCATTCGGGTCTGGTTAACCAACAAACCGAAGAACGCTATTACCCGCTCAATGCGATCCATGAAGGACAAGAGCAGTATGAGGTGATTGACTCAATGCTGTCTGAATATGCGGTGTTGGGCTTTGAATATGGCTACTCGCTTGCCGAACCCAATGCGCTTACTCTATGGGAAGCGCAATTTGGTGATTTTGCCAATGGCGCGCAGATTATGTTTGATCAGTTTATCAGCTCGGGCGAAAGCAAATGGCTGCGCATGTCCGGTCTGGTGGTGCTCTTGCCGCATGGCTACGAAGGTCAGGGACCCGAACACAGCTCCGCCCGGCTTGAGCGGTTTTTGCAAATGTGCGGCCAGGACAATTGGATCGTGGCCAATTGCACCACCCCGGCAAATTATTTTCACATCCTGCGCCGACAAATGCACCGCAATTTCCGCAAACCGCTGATTTTGGTGACCCCCAAATCGCTTTTGCGCCATAAAATGGCCGTTTCAAACGCAGATGATTTCACCAACGGGTCCTCGTTTCACCGGGTGCTTTGGGATGATGCCCAAAAGGGCAGCTCTACAACCCAACTGGTGGCTGACAAAAAAATCAAGCGTGTGGTCATGTGTGCAGGTAAAGTCTATTATGATCTGCTCGAAGAGCGCGATGCGCGCGGCATTGATGATATCTACCTGATGCGCTTTGAACAGTTTTACCCCTTCCCGGCGATCTCGGCCCTTAAAGAGCTTGAACGCTTTTCACAGGCCGAAATGATCTGGTGCCAGGAAGAGCCTAAAAACCAGGGTGCGTGGACCTTTATGGAACCCAATTTGGAATGGGTCCTAAGCCGGATGAAGGCCAAACACAGCCGCCCGGTCTATGCAGGGCGCCCTGCCAGTGCCTCCACTGCCACCGGCCTTGCCGCCCAGCACAAAGCCCAACAAGAAGCGCTGATCAATGACGCGCTGAGCCTTAAAGGAAAGTAAGCTGATGACAACCGAAATTCGTGTCCCAACCCTTGGCGAATCCGTTACCGAAGCCACCGTGGCCACTTGGTTCAAAGCCGCCGGCGACAATGTCGCTGTAGATGAAATGCTCTGCGAGCTGGAAACCGACAAAGTGACCGTCGAGGTCCCAAGCTCGGTGGCCGGAACGCTGGCTGAAATCATTGCTGCCGAAGGCAACACCGTGGGGGTCGATGCCTTGCTTTGTGTGATCGGCGATAGCGCCAGCGCCGCGCCAGCGGCCTCAAAACCC
>Ga0315328_10001800_pt1 | contig 10019 bp, 8 predicted proteins | sample M120032315metaG_FD_203462 | JGI IMG/M metagenome (GOLD analysis project Ga0315328, IMG submission 203462) | Ammonia-oxidizing marine archaeal communities from Monterey Bay, California, United States - M1 200m 32315 | ecosystem: Environmental > Aquatic > Marine > Intertidal zone | place: USA... | reverse complement strand
CGACATCACCAACTCCGGCCTGTTCAACCGCCTCGAATGCTACGGCACAAGCAGCCTCATCGCATTCGACTAGAACCACCTGACCAGCACCCATCAGCGCGGCCCCGATTCCAAGAATTCCATTGCCAGCACCCAAGTCGGCGACCACTGAATCAGCATCAAGGTCGCCGAACGCGGCGATTTGCGCCAACCACGATGCAGCCAAATCGCCACTAGTCGAATACTGCTCCAAGCCAACATCCGAGCAAGGATGCCCTGGAAGCGAGGAGAGTAACATAGCGAGACGACGTTGGCGCACGCCCTGCGTAGGCTGTCGCTCTATTGGCGTGTGCGGTTGTCTCAAAGTCAAGACTCAAAGAAGAGAAATTGTCAATTTTTCCCTCGCGCTATCTCCAAGTTAAAATACTCCCGAGACCATAGAGATAGTATGAACAGTCCCATCTCTAGTGAATCGGAGGGGTATATGTTACATATTCCAGAGAACATCCTAAACCAGATTCATGATGACATTAGAAATGATGAGGACCGCCTGCGAGGACACTTGGTTCGGGCTATAAAAATTGGTTTACTTGCGATTGAGGGTGGTGAATTCACACTCTCTACCGAACGGATTGAGACTGTCCTCAACAACACTGCGATTCAAATGACTAACAAGTATGGAGAATTCGATAGCAACTTCACACAGTCCCTTGACCAGTTAATCCAAACTAAATTGACAGGAGATGAATCTGTACTTGCCCATCGCCTTAATTCCACATTCGGTGATAATGGACAATTGAAACATCAGTTGGAGTCCATATTCGATGATATATCCAATCCTGAAAAGAAAAAAAGTGTCCCTAATCGTGTTACAGCGGTCATGGAAGAGAAGTTTGGTGACATTGAGACTGAGGTCACTAGGGCGCTCGATGTGGCAGATGAAAACTCCCCCTTGAGTCTATTTTTGAAGAGGCAACAGAATACAATTAACACCCTGAAGAACGATATTGACGTTCAAATGGGGGCGATTCGTACAGCACTAAATGTCGATGAAATTCTACAGCAAAAAGACGATGAGATCAAGGAACTCAAAGACAAGAGTACCCACAAGGGAATCTACTTTGAAAATGATACTCTTGAGGCACTCAAACAAATCGCGGCGGCATCAAAGTGGAATGATGAGATTACCCACACTGGAGGCAATGTCGTCAAGGGCAGCCTCGTCAAGGCTGGAGATATCTTAATCCGGATTGACAACCCAGGGAATCTCACCATCGCAATCGAGGCGAAGTCAGGGGGAATAGGCATGACAGCAATATCTGCAGAGGCAAAGCGAGGCAGGGAGGCACGCACAGCCGATGCAGGTATCGGATTGATGACTCGCAAGGCAAGAGGCGCTACCCAGAGTATGCTCTCTAATGTCAATGCTGGAAAGGACACCATCACGGTAGTAGATTGGACTGCTGGTGAGGAAAACGACGATCTCTCCGCTTGGGTGGCACTTGAGGTCGCATATGTTACAATTAGAGCGAAACTCATCGCTGAACATCTAAGCGCCACCAAGACCATCGATGCGGATGCAATCAACAAGCAGGTCGATCAGGTCATCACTGATCTCAAGGGGTTCTCAGACCTGAAGACAAAGACCACGAACGCAAAGAATAGCGTGCAAGCCATTGAAGATTTAGTTGAGAGCTTTGAAGACAAAATCAAGAAATCCTTGGATGCTCTGAAGGATCTCACCAAGGTGTGATTGCCTCAGAACCCAACCCGGTTCAGGGATGGAATACGTGCTTATGGGTTGATGGTTTTTTCTTCGATTTCAATTTCAGTGTCCTTGACACGCACCTCGACCCACTCGATTCGCTTCGCCGCAACAGCATCTCTGATACGACGCTGATTCTTGTTGAGTCTGGATTTTCCAGACTTGACCTCGATGAATTTAATTTCAATTTCATCATCCCCATCAAGACCCTTGAATCCGACAAAATCAATCGGGCTTCCCATGAAGTTCAATTCCTTTACACTATTCACTGATTTGATGGACCAAGGTGCAATAATTTCACTAATATCTCCTTTGATTATAGATCTTTGACGAGCGGCCGTGTCTTTTCTAGCATCCTTAATTGCGGCTTTTTGAGTCAATTTCATTTTGATTATGTTCCACAATAGATACAGAATAATGATAGTTGAAATAATAATTACAACAATAGTTTCTAATTCGAGTTCCACCATAATTTGTCCATCTTGTTATAGTCTGTAAGCTTATTTCCTGAAACTGATTAGCCACATCATGTTGAACTGGCGGAAGGGAAGATACCACCCTGTTGTTCATCTCCCTGATGAGTACGAAGTACGAGACTTCACATCGGGTGACGACTCGCCCTCAAAATATGAATATGACATCGGTAGATACGATGAACTACGCCCTGGGATGTATTCCACAGACCTCTTTGAAGGAACCCGGTTCCTCCATGTAGGAATCGACATCGGTGCACCTGTCGGCACGCCGTGCATGGCTTTCGCCGACGGAGAAATCTCACACTTCGGCTACAATCCCGCCGACGGCGATTATGGTAATGTGGTGATTACCAAGCACTTGCTCGACGGCGTTTCGCTCTGGGCCCTATACGGACACCTCGATGCAGCCTCGATTGCTGGTAAACGAGTCGGCCAATCAGTCTCTGCGGGAGAGGTAATCTGTTGGATGGGGGATAAGCACGAGAATGGAGGTTGGGAACCACACCTGCACTTCCAACTCTCTCTGGTCGAGCCTGAGACTCATGACCTCCCTGGAGTGGTCGCGCCCGAAGACAGGCAACAGGCACTGCTCGACTACCCGGATCCAAGGCTCGTGCTGGGTCCACTCTACTGAATGCTGGACAGATGCGCCTTTAGTGAGTCGATCGCAGCCATCTCAGAGGGATTGGTTCCGTTGACCAAAGCTAGAGCAATCGAGACCCAGTCAGTGACATGGGCAGCATAGAGTAGGCGCTCTAGCAGGCTCTCTCCTTCGCACTCGATTCGCCATACCACCTCATTCTCGATATTGTCCAGCATCCATCCTACGCGCGCTTGCGTACGCGGATGCATTCCCTCTGAGGTGAGCACTATGAGAGCACGTGAAGCCCCCTCGGACGACCATGCTACGATTTCGTTGTGGTTCATCTCGGGCACTGAAGAGGGATTGGCGAAGCCATCGGAGTTCTCGTTGATCTGGCAGGAGAAGCGGTACCCAGCCGAGCCGAGTTCGGCAGGAGAAACGATTCCGATCTCTCTGCCCTGCATGGATCTTGCCATCGTCTCGGACATCCCGTCACCTCCAATCAGATCCGCTCCCAAAGAAGTGGTTTTGAGACGGCCTAGCATACCGGACATCTCGCCAGCACTGGGCTCAGGCAGGAGTCCCATGGCCCAGCAAGCAGCAAGCTGAGTTCCGAAGATGTGCCCAAAGGCAGAGCGGGGCGCTTGGCCGTCCGGCACAGAAAGTAGGGCGCACCCGTCACTGTCATCGAGCATCTCAGCCATCTGTCCGCCTGAGGATACTCCAATGACAGTTCCTCCGGACTCAAGAGCCTCGCGAACTCCGTCGAGGGTCTCCTCTGTGTTGCCTGAGTAGGAAGTTGCGAGGACTAGCCAATCAGGGCCCCACCAGCTTGGCAACCCGTAGTCGTTCCAGACTGCGAAAGGTAGCCCGCCCTCAGCATCAGCCAATGACTTGAGGAATCTACCTCCAGCGCCCGAACCCCCCATTCCGAGGCAGATTACTCCGCTCCAGTCTGAATCTACCTCGATGCCTACATCCATGGTCATCGCCGCTTCGAAATCGTCCACAAAGCGGCGGGTGAATCCGGCCATATCACTGATATCGAGTTTGGAAAGCAGAGAGGACATATTGGACTCAGCCATGCTACTACTCTCCTGTTGCTCCCGGCAACGCCAGCCATGCTCCATCTATGAAGCCGATGCGCAGGCGTGAGGACTTTTCATCGTCATCATAGGGCAGTGCCACCGTCACCATCCTGAAATCGGTGGGATCCATTACCTCGGCAGCCGAGCTGTCGCGATTCATTACCTCCACGAGGTGCTGCTCCGTGGTGGGGCAAACCACTGTTGACTTCTCCATATCCCTCCAGCTAACTCCAGTTCGCTCGAACCTATCCATTCTGCGAAGACTGGGGCCATCCTTCTGCCAACCGTCGACCAGCCACAACTGCTTCCTGAATCGAATCACATCGCGAAGCCCGTACGCTGGCTTGCGATAACTGAGTGTCAGTCTAGTCACGTCGATTCCATCGTTCGAGCCGACCACTGTCGAGGTCTCCTTGATAGTTCCTCCGAAACTCCTCACGAGCCTCCTACCCCAATTCTTAGCCATAGCCTTGGAGCCCAGCTGGAGGTCCCATCCTCCTGTCACCGACCCCTCCTTGGTGACGAAAAACATGGAGTCTGGTTCCATGTTCTCAAGCATGTCATCGAGTGTTTTCCTGAGTTGCTTCAACTCGATGTCATCTAATCTTCGGCCGGCGGAGCGGAGTTGCACAGTGGCCTCAAAATATGAACCGGCCTTGCGCGCGCATGAAGGACAAACGGCGTTGCTGGTCTGCAACAATACCTCGTGCTGGTCCTCGAAGCCATGGCCCTCGATGCTGCCAGAGACCTCGACATGGAGGCGGCTGGTCCTGTCGTCGATGGATTCCACCGAAAATGATACGTCGACCTGCTTGGCACGCTCCTCGGCGATAAGATTCTCGCGGATACGCAGATCAGCGACAGCATCCGGGTCCATCTCAGACCAACGTCCCCTTACTTCGAACGAGTCGCACTTGGCGCAGCGAAACTGCTGAATCCTCTCTGGAATCTTCGATAGTGTGGTGCGCTGCCTCAGGCAGCCCTCGCACATCCTCTCAGAAGTCAACGGAGGCGGCGCTCCGCAGGCGATACAGAAGGCCCCGACTGACATAGTTCTCCCTACCTCCGCTTGACCACTCCGTTTCAAGGATTCCCGAAGGGAAAAAATGACCAAATCACTCATTTTCATCAGATGAGAGTGTGTTTTCGGCGGCTGCCAGACGGCTATCGACATCGGCCAGTCTGCTCAGCAGTCTGTAGACGTAGGCACCTATCAGTCCAATAAAGGCAAGATACGCTACAGCGAGTTCAGTCATCCCGGTCAGTGTACTGCCTCCTTGTCTAACAGGCGCTGCAGATGACTCAGTCTTGACTCCATCTGATGGAGGGTATCGCTGAGCAGAGCAAAGCCGGCGAACAGTACGAAAAACGATGAGAAACCGAGTAGAAGGACTGTCATAATCTCTGGAGCGAGTCCTGCCTCCTCGCTCTCCACAATTATGATTCCAGGGTGGCGTTCCTGGTACCATGTTGTCGCTAGTGCGGTAATTGGAACTAGGGCGAATCCGAACAGGCCGACTGAAGCGATGGTGTCCCGGGTGTCATGACCCTCGGGCTGCGAATTGCGAGCGAGGACGAGGAACAGGGCTACGGCGGTGAGCAGTCCGTAGGTGTTCAACCTCAAATCACCCCAATCCCACGGAACTCCCCACTCCGCGGAGCCCCAAATAGGTCCGGAAATCACCACTCCGAGGCCAAACAGCAAACCAAGATCGGAGCCAGTGCAGATGAGTCTCCAGCCGAACTCCGAGCGACGGGAGTACCAAGCCACAGAGCCGATGAATAGGACGCAGAATGCTAGGAATGACGACCATGCGAACGGGACGTGCCAGAACAGAATCCGATATGCTTCAGGAGCGTTCCAAGCCTCAGGGTCGACCGAGGGCGCCCAGAGTAGACCAAGTAGCAATGTCATAGCGGCCCCGGCCAGGCCCAGTGTGGTAAGCGCCGCTCCAGTTGCTCTGACTGATGTCATGATACGCCGAGGCTGCCATTCGTCATCAATGCTGGTCTTCATGCGTCTGGGAGGTAGATTGCGACCGCCCAGACTAGGATGGAGATTAAGCTCGCTATAATACAGGACGCCAATGGGTCACCCATCCCGAGTCCAAAGGACATGCCATCTGTCATGATGACTGAGAGAGCATCGGTCAGTTGCAGGAACGGCCAGACCAGAACCAACAGAAGCAGTGATGCGGCTGCTGCGCTGGCTCGACGGAGGTCGGCCACCAGAAGATGCAGTGCAGCAGCGGCTACCGCGACATCGATCATGATGACTGCGGGAAGCCAGAGCCATCGAAGAATCTCTGATTCCGAGGTGCTGTCAGAGGGCCCAGCAAGGATGAACCAAGACAGGTAAGTCAGAGGTAGAGGCAGAAGGATAGAGGCGCCAATCAGCGAGTATGTGGGCCTTGCAGACGGGCCGACCACTGCATTCCACCACCTCCCACAGTCTGCTTCGGCGAGGCGTCGGACCAAAGCCGGAGAGACTACGCCCGTGATGAAGGCGGGAACGAGTACGAGCGCTGCGAGCAGATCACTGCCCGCGTGACCCAAGTCAACCTCTCCTACTAGTGCGTATGCGAGGAGCAGGGCGACTAGGGCTGGTGTTGCACGGCCGATTGTGTCTACAGGATTGCGTGCCTCCATTCTGATGGCCCAGCGTATCAACGAACCATGTGTGCTCGGTTCAATCGATTGGCTGGGCTCGGGTAGCTTCGAAGGCTCGCCCTCGGATGATCCGGAAGATTCCAGTAGAAGACCATCCTGTACTACTAGCACTCTGTCCGCGCACCTGACCACTCCCTCGTCGTGTGTTGCTACTAGCACACTGTGACCGTCTCGAGCAATAGCTCGCAGCCAGCCTGTTAGAAGGGCTCTTCCAGATTCGTCGAGTCCTTCCGAGGGCTCATCCAACAATACAACTCTCGAGTCCTCGCTGAAGACCGCTGGGGCGAGTCCGCAAAGAACTGCCAGACGGCGGCGTTGGCCTCCGGAGAGCTGAGAGACACGGTCAGCGCGTCGGTGCTCCAACCCCCACTCCGATAGCACCTGTGAGACGGCGTTTCTATCAGGACTTCGTCCGGACGCGCTGAGCGAAATCCGCAGCCTCTCCTCGACGGTCTCCTCGCCGCACATCCCGTCATTCTGCAATGTCAAACCCATCGGAGGAGGTTCGTTCCTGCGTCCATCGGAATCGCGCACCACTCTCTCCTCATCGGCGTCCGTGCGCCAGATGACGCTTCCTGAAGTTAGTGGGAGTATGCCCGCACATGTCTCAAGGAGTGTGGTCTTGCCTGAGCCGTTGGCCCCCGCTAGAGTTACCACCTCTCCTCGTCCTATATGGAAATCGATATCTTTCAGAACCACTCGGGAGCCACGATGCACTTCGATGCCCGCAACCTGCATCATTGTGCCGTGTTCCACGTGATTCCGAAGGTGGGTTATCGTTTGAGTAATTCCGTCGGCCAACGAAGCGGCTATGCGCTCGGACCTCACGGCTAGGAATGGACTACATGGGTGTTGAGTGGGCTGACTTGGCCGGCGTTGACCTGCTGGTGCTTGGGATTATGGTGGCGTTGGCCACAGGACCGTATGTATCAGCATCCCGAGGAGATACCAGTCTGGCTCTCGCAACAGTGCTCTCCCTGATGCTCGTGGCGTTTGTCCAGTTCACTTATTCCGTGCTCTACGGAGTGCCGATGCAGTTCTCGTGGATGATTGACCTGCTCGGTATCAAACCCGGCGTCATGGGAGATTCTTCAGAATCCTACAGGATGCTCTCTGCGGCGTGGCTTCACGCGGACTGGATTCACGTACTGAGCAACATACTGGTGATTGCACTTGTCGGAATCCCCCTAGAGCAGCGGCTGGGCGGTCGGAGATGGCTCGCAATATACTTCCTCGGCTTCCTCGGTGGCAATCTAGCCTGGGTCCTGTCACATCCCGATTCATTGTCGCCTGCCATCGGTGCCAGTGGAGCGGCGTTCGGGTTGTTGGGGGCCTACATGGCATGCTGGCCAGAAGACAAGATTGAGTTTCCTCTGTTGTTCTTCATCCGAGCCTGGCCGGTCTGGCTCATCGTTTTCATCAGGCTCGGACTAGAGGTATGGCAGATGTATGATCTGCAATCGGGCACCACTGGAGAGTCGAATGTCGCTCACATGGCACATGTAGGGGGATTCTTCCTAGCTTACCTGCTTGCTAGGCCAATTGCTCGAGGTGCGCCCAGCTCACTTGATTCGATGGAGAGTTCAGCAACCCATTCGGAGCGGACGCAAGCCCTTCGGACGCAAGCCAAAGGACGCATGGGGAGCCTCGATGACGACCCATGGTTCGCAGCTGACAAACCGCTTGACGGAAGGGCTGCTAGCATACTGAGGAGATTGCGTGAGGAAGGCGACGAACTAGAAACTAGGAGAGCTTGGCTGGAAGAACTCTCGGAGCATACCATCTGCCCGGTCTGTGACGGTGAGATGATTACTGAAATGAGAGGTGAGAACTGCCGTATTCGCTGTGCCATTTCCGGCAGCCATGTCAAGTGGCCTTGAACCGATGTCACAGATGAACTATGACAGGTTGAGATTATACCTCATCTGAGTTTGGCTCTCTTAGAGAGCCATGAGTCATAGTAGGAATCCGAGACTATCTCTGATAGTGGTCGCACTGTTCCTCGTGATGGACTTCTCGCTAGGAGCCAGTGCCTTAGTACACGTCCCAGAAGACCCAAATGAGGTTGCTGAGGTTGCAGTTCTATCGGGCCCCGGACTACCTTCGCCACTGATGTGCGGGGATGAAGAGTGTCCTGAGAAGGACCGTTCTCCAGGCATCCGTCCTGGCGATTCGGGTTGGCCGGTAGAAGACCCTGGATGGTGGTTCGGATACTGGTATGACCTAGACTCCGACGGGATGGATGACAGACTACAGAGAATCATCACCGGAGAGAGGACATCGGTTTCGACAACCTCAATCACAGGATCGGATGGTCTGCCGACTGTCGCCATCGTCGTCGATTATTCTTGGCACCCCGGACAGAGTGACATCGATGCCATCAGGAAGGTGCTGCTCGACCACGGTTGGGAGGAAGAAGGTTCGTGGTTTGACCCTCTCCGAATCCTCGACTCCATAGTAATCGACCACGTCCCCGTGGGCTCGCTGATCGAAATCTGGTTGCTTGACGGAGTGGTGATGATTGAGGAGCAGACCGTGATAGTACCTCTGCTCGACAAAGCATCTCGAGGCTCGAAGGTCAGGGACTCCGACGTCTTCGACGAGACGATGCGGGACTTTGGCTACGACGGTTCTGGAGTCGTAATTGCCATCCTTGATACTGGTGTGGACAACGAGCACTTCTCACTGGACGATTTCTCGGATGACAACAACGACAACGAAAAGGAACCAGATGAGCTTGCCGACCCAAAGTGGGTGGGAGGATGCGATGCGACCTCATGGAGTTCTCAGGATTGTGACGACGGCAGCATTGACCCAGACGATGCTGACGGACACGGAACTCACGTGGCTGGAATAGCCCTCGGAACTGGTGACGAGAGACGCATAAATCAGGGCTATGCTCCTGGCGCCTATCTTGTCGACGTCAAGGTCATGAGTGATGCTGGGGCAACAAACTCTGCAGCAACGCTCAGAGGTATACAGTGGGTCATGGACAACGCTGATCACGACTGGGGGAACAACGAATCAAGTGAGGGCATTGACGTGATGTCCATGTCCTTCGGATCCGCCTCTGACCCCCAAGGAGATGATCCCGGTGACAACGGTACAAGCGCTGAAGCTAGAGCTGTTGACGAGGCAGCGGATGCCGGCGTGGTTCCGATCGCGGCCATTGGCAACGACGGTAGGAGGAGGATAACATCTGTCGGTGCTTCCGACAGCGCCATCACCGTCGGAGCCATAGACGATGAGAACACTATTGAGAGAGGGGATGATATGATCGCCTCATACTCCAACTCTGGCCCTAGAGAGGACGATGGAGATGATAACGAGTGGGAGGAGTTGAAGCCCACAGTGGTAGCTCCTGGATCTAACATAATGTCCTCTCAGCACGCTGCCTCTAGCAGCACCCTCCCAGGAGCCCCCAAACCTCTGGCCGAAGACAGTTACACCCAGATGTC
>Ga0315328_10001789_pt1 | contig 10051 bp, 8 predicted proteins | sample M120032315metaG_FD_203462 | JGI IMG/M metagenome (GOLD analysis project Ga0315328, IMG submission 203462) | Ammonia-oxidizing marine archaeal communities from Monterey Bay, California, United States - M1 200m 32315 | ecosystem: Environmental > Aquatic > Marine > Intertidal zone | place: USA... | reverse complement strand
GTCAGCGTGCACATCATCGGCTTCGCCAAGGTGATGGGCGACGTCCGCGACGGGGCGCTCAACGTGGTGTTTTTCTTTGGCGTGACGGTGGTGCTGACTTCGCTGCTGGTTTGGATTTATGCGCAGTCGTTTTGGTTTGCGGCGTTGCCGCTGAGCTGCTCGATCTCGGCGGTTGCGTGGCAGCTTGGCCTGTTGAACCGGCTTGGCTACGGCATCGACCCGATGTCGATCCTCGTGCCGTTTCTCATTTTTGCGATCGGCGTGAGCCATGGCGTGCAGATGGTGCGGGCGTTTCGCGCCGAGCTGTTTGCGGGCAGCGACTCGCTCGAGGCGGCGCGCAGTGCATTCCGGCAACTGCTCGTGCCGGGCAGCGTGGCGTTGATCACCGACACGATCGGGTTTGTCACCATCTTGCTCATCCCGGTGCCGACTATCCGCGAGCTGGCTATTGCGGCCAGCATCGGCGTGGCGGTGATCATCCTGACGAACCTGCTGCTGCTGCCGCTGCTATTGTCGTACCAGAAACCCCGCGACGGCTACCGTGAGAGCGTGGCTAGGCGGAAGGTGTGGACGAGTAAAATCTGGCACGCGGCTGCGCACTTGTCGGGGCCAAGGGTGGCGGCTGCGCTGGTTGCCGTCTGTGCGGTTCTGTTTGCGCTTGGTTTCTCGCAGGCCAAGCGGGTGGAGGTCGGCGACCTGCACCAGGGTGTGCCGGAGTTGCGGCCGGACTCTCCTTACAATCTAGACAGCGCGATGATCACCGGCAACTTCAACCTTGGCGTCGATATTTTCATCGCGTTCACCGAGACGGTGAAAGACGGCTCGGTGGACTACGCGGTGATGGAGTTGCTCGACCGTTTCGAGTGGCACTTGGCCAACGTCAAGGGGGTGAAAAATGTCATGGGCCTAGCCGGCATCGCGCGCACGATCAATTCCGGCTACAGTGAGGGCAGCCTCAAGTGGCGTGTGCTGCCGTACAACCGCGCCATGTTGGCGCAGGCGGTCGGGCGCGTGGAGACTTCGACCGGCCTGACCGACCTCGCCGGCAGCGTGTTGCCGGTGATGGTGTTTCTCGAGGATCACAAGGCGGACACGCTTCGCCGCGTCGTCGCTGCCGTGAAGGGGTTCGATGAAAAACACGGAACTGAAAAAACGCGATTTCGTCTGGCCGGTGGCAACGCCGGTGTGATGGCGGCGACCAACGAGGTTGTCGAGGCGAAGCAATTTCCGATCCTGATCTACGTGTACGTCGCCGTGGCGCTGCTGTGCCTTGCTAGCTACCGCTCATTTCGGGCGGTGGTGTGCATCGTGCTGCCGTTGGCGCTGGTTTCGGTGTTGGCGCACAGCCTGATGCACGCGCTGGAGATCGGCCTAAAGACCTCGACGCTTCCGGTGGTGGCGCTGGGCGTGGGCGAGGGGGTGGACTATGGGATTTATCTGTTCAGCTGCTTCGTCGCGCAACGGCGCAAGGGGCTTTCGTTTGCCGAGTCGATGGACGCCACGATGACTCAAGTTGGCAGCGCGGTGGTGTTTACTGGCCTGACACTCTCGATCGGCGTCGGCACATGGGCCTTCTCAGCGCTTCAGTTTCAGGCCGACATGGGCATTCTGTTGATGTTCATGTTCCTGATGAACATGGTTTTCGCCATCCTGCTGCTCCCGGCAATCGCGCGGCTGCTTTTCCGCTCATAGCGACTTCATTCGTTCCTCGACGAATTTCCGGATCACCGCCACCTCGGCTTCACCCTGGATGGTGTGTTCCTTCTCGAAAACTTCCCACTGCATGCGGATGCCGCCGGTCTGCAGTTGCTCCATCTGCGCCTTGGTCTTTGCGAACGGCAGAAGTGGATCGGCCGTGCCGTGCGTGATGAGGAACGACTGCTCCTTGGCCACGGGCGATTGCTCGGCGACGAGTTGCTCTGGCTCGTGCGCGTAGCCACTTATGCCGATCAGGCCAGCGAAGCGATGCGAGTAACGCATCCCCACCTCGAGCGTCATCAGGCAGCCCTGCGAAAACCCGAACAGAAACGTCTGCCCGGAGGCAAAGCCATCTGCGCGTTGCCGGTCGAGCAGGTCGAACAACAGGCCGCGGCTGCGCTCCACGCCGGATGCCGTGTTGTTGTAAATATCGTACCATGAAAAGCCGCCGTAGTAGTCGTCCGGCGCGTTGACCAGGAGGGTGTTGAGCTTTGGGTTTTCCAGCGTGCGGTGCAGCCAACGGTAACCTTCCATGCTGTCGCCCAGCCCGTGCAGCACCATCATCAGCCATTTGGAATCCGCCTCGGTGGCGGGAATCAGTTCCGTGTCCAGCACGGCGGTAGTGTAGCGGGTGGTCGGCGCGAGCCAAGGAGAGAAAAAAACTAAAGTTTTTCCAGCTCGAGTCGACAACTGTAATGAGTATGCAGATAGCTGCTATCCAGTATTCCGCGCAGAAGTTGTTCCAATCGGCTTGGGGCGACCTGAGTCAGTCTTTGACGGCTGACTCAGCGGAAGCGGCGCATCTACGTATAAAGTCTCGGGAGCAGTCAGCTATTGCGGCCAAGCTACTTCAGACCTCCAACGAGAACGACAAGCGCATTCTCGACTTGATCGCTTGAGTGGGGCTAACCAAGACTATCTTTGTAGCCTGCGTTCGCTAGTGCCGCTTGGCCAAGTGCTTGGCCAAGCGGATCGATCTCCACGGCGCTGAAGCCAAGGTGCGAGTGGCGCCGCCAGCCCTCGGCATGCTGAAACTCCCCCGACATCCTACCAAGAGCCAGCGACATCTCCTCCATCGTCAGCAGGTACGAGTCCATCCCTTGACTGGCATCGAGCCATTCCCTTTGGCTGCGATGCGCGGCGAGTGCCTGCCGCTTCGTTTCGAGCACACTTGACGTGTCGATGAATAGCCCGGGCACGACTCGCCGCCGCATGGTATCCCGCAGGCCGTGAGGCATCCCGTGATAAACGGTCACCTCACCGTCAACCGGCGGTTGATCGGGCGAAACCTCAAAATTGGGCATGCCGCGCGAGAAGGTGGCTGTCACGGCTAGGCGCGAGGTGTTGGTGTGATCCTCCATGTAATCCTCCGGCGAATGTGTCAGTACCATTGATGGATTCACTTCGCGGATGACCGAGGCCAAGTGCCGCAGATGCCGGAGGTCGTAAAAAATTTCGAGATCGCGCGAGAAGGGCGGGTGGAATGTTGCGCCGAGAAAATCAGCGGCTTCCTGCGACTCGGCCAGGCGCTTGGCTTCGGTTTCTGACGCACTCAAGCTGTTGCTGCCGCAGTTGCCGCTCGAGACATTGAGATAATGAATTTCCCAACCGGCGTCCCGTAGCAACAGCAGCGTGCCGGCCATCATGAACTCGATATCGTCCGGGTGCGCGGCGATGGCGATGGCGACTCGCCGGGGCTGGTCGGTCGGGTCAGGCACGCAATTCGGAAAGTTTCACAGGCCGGTTTTTTTTCGCGGACAAGTCGGCGGCGAAGATGACCTCATGCGATTTGGCCGCCGTGGCGAAGTCAGTCAACGGCATCTCTTTGCCTTTGGCCAAGGTGGTAAAAAATGCCTCGAACTGCGTCTGGAACGGGTGATCGCTCACATCGCCCGAGTCGACCAGTTTCATCGACAACTCGCTCCATTTGTTTTTGTCGAGGCCGCTTGCTCCGCCGAGTTTGTTCGAGTGAAACTTGTTGTCCAGCAGGCTGCCCTCGCTCCCAACGAGGTGCGTGTGAAAATAGTACGGCTGGATGCAGTCGATGATCGATGCAGTCTTGCCGACGCGGCCATCCTTGAACTTGAGAATCGTTACGCTACTCGTGTCGTACTCGTATTTTTTGAAATCCTTGTTTGCCGAGCCGGTGGAGTAGCTGCTGACGCTTTCAACCTCGTCGCCCATACAGAGCAGCAGCGCGTCGAGCGCGTGGCAACCGGCCGAGAGCAAACTGCTGCCGCCGGCGTTACGCTTGGTGTTCCAGCGGAACTGTCCGTACCACGGGCCGATGCCATGGTAGTAGTCCACCTCGCCGTAGTGGATCTGTCCCAATAATCCGCGATCAATCACCGCCTTGGTGGCAAGGAACTGGCTTGAGAAACGGCACTCGAAACAGACGCAAGTCTGCACGCCAGCCTTGTCCACCGCCTTCTGCATGGCGCGGAGATCTTTCAGGTTCAGCGTGAGAGGCTTCTCGATGATCAGGTGTTTGCCTGCCTCGGCTGCCGCGATGACTTGGCGGGTATGTTGATAGGGGTAGCTGCACACCGAAATCACATCGATCGAAGGGTCAGATAGCATTGTTTTAAGGCTGGTGTGGCATTGGATCTCGCCGCCGTGCTTGGCGCTCAGCTCCGCGGCGTCGAGTTTGCGTGAGGAGCAAACCGCCGTGACCTGTCCCTGACCGGTGGCGTTGATAGAGTCGATGTGCGCGCCGGCCACCCACCCGTAGCCAACCACGCCGACGTTGAATTTTTTCATATGTTCGGAAATCCGCGGATGCACGATGCCACAACGAACCCGCTCAATTGTCAACTGTTGCGTGTCGGGGCAAATCGTGGGATGTTTCGCGCTCGTCAGGTTTTGCGGTGTAACCGATTATTCGTTTGCGCCGTCTCGGCCTGTTTGCGCAGAAACACGAATCAAGCTCATGTCAAAACGAAAAAAGAACTCTACCCTCGACTGCGGTTGCTCACCCGGCGAATGCCAGCCCACACGCCGCCAGTTTTTCAGTCGTGGCGCCCAGTCTATTGCTGCCATCGGTGTGGCGGTGCAATCCGGCGCGGCCGTCCGGGCGGCTCGCCCCAAGCCAAGCGGTTGGCTGCCGACCGGCCTCGAGCAGACCCGTGACATGACCGTGGCCGGTGGATTGGTTTACGTCGCCGGCGACTCGGCAGTGGCTGTGCTCAAGCCGGGCGGCTCGCCGGTGCGGCGGATGGAATTTGCCAGGGCGCCGCGCTGCCTCGCGGTGGCCAAGCGGCGGCTGATCATTGGCCTTCGCGACCGGGTGTTGCTCTGCGATCTCGACGGTAAGACTCAAGTCGAGACTAAGCGCTTGGCCAAGGGCGCCGCGTTGACCAGTCTGGCTGTGGCGGCGGACGGGACGATCTTTGCGGCGGACGGCGGTAGCAGTTCCATCTGGCGGATCAGCCCCGATGGCGAGGTGCTCGACCGTCTGGCCGGCGGCAAGGGCGGACAGTTCTCCGTGCCCAAGTCGTTCTTCCCGATCACTTGGGCCAACGACAGTCTCGTCGTGGCACATCCAGGTAGGCACCGCGTCGAGCGTTATGATGCCGACGGCGAGTTGAAATCGCGCTGGGGCAAACGCTCCCGCGGGATCGACGGTTTTTCCGGATGCTGTAACCCGGTGAGCTTGGCGGTGACCGACAGCGGTGAATTCGTGACCGCTGAGCGCGGGCAGCCGCGCATCAAGGTGTTCGACAAGGACGGTAAGTTCCGTGCAATCGTCGCCAGCCCGGAGGCGTTTGATGCCGAGGAACATGAGCAGGTTGATACTGACGCGGATTTGGTCACCTGCCAAAACGGCGGTCTCGAGGTGGGGCTGCTTGGCGACAAGGTCGTGGCACTTGACCACACCATTGCGTCGTTCCGTCTATTTGACCTTGTGTAAATAGCCTCGATTTCCGACGTGAAATTCAACACGAAACTTTCCGTGTGCCTCGTCGCTCTTGGACTTGGCGTCGTGTTTGGCTTCTCTGCGGAGGAGGAAGCCAAGCCGCAGGGCACGCACACCGAGATCGAGCCGATTCAGTTCGGCACACACTCCAGTGGAAAGCCGATCACCATCAAGACAATCGCGATGAATCGTGACAGCGATTTGCTGGTCGGCATTTCGTGGGGGGAAGGCGAGATGGAGTTCGCCCAGCCTCGGGGAAATGATGGCGGTGGCGGTCGTGATCGACGCTTCCGAGGTTCAGGTGGCGAGCGCCGTCCCGGCGGTTCCGGAGGTCTAATGCAGATGCTGCCCGTGTTGTTGGCGTTGGACGAAGACGCAGACGGAGAGATTTCGAATGACGAAATCGAGAAAGCTGAGGTGGCCTTGGTCAAGCTCGACAAAAATGGCGACGGCAAGTTGACCGGTGACGAACTACGGCCAAACCGGGGCCAAAGAGAACGGCCGTTCGGTGGTGGTCAAAGGGATCGCCTGCCAGTCGCTCGTTCGGGGAGCCAAGCGCAGAACACCGATAAATCTAGTGATGAAATTGAGAACATCCTTGAGTTTGGCACCGAGGAGGAGATTGCCGAGTTGGCGCGAGAAATTGATACTCGTAGTTTTTTTGAAGCACTGCGCGGGATGGATTCTGATGATCGTCGCAAGGTAATGGGCGCTTTGCCGGAGGAAATTCGCAGCCGTTTTCGCAGCCGTTTTGGCGGTCGGCGTCCTGGTGATCGCGGCGGCGAACGCGGCCAGGGCCGCGGCCGGGCCGGAGGTGGTGGAGGTGGTGGTGACCGGCCGGAGCGCCGGGGCAACCGTGGGCCGCTCGCGATCGATGACCTGTTCAAGCACCAGTACGGCATCCGCGTCATCAGCCTGGACGGCCGTGTCAAGGCCGAGTGGCTGATGCCGGATGACGGCCCGCACCCGAAAATGATCCATGCCTGCGACGACGGCACCGTTTACGTCGCCGGCCACGGCAAAATGGCCTCCTACGACAAAAACGGCAAACGCCTTGCTATGACCGACATCGACAAGCTTAGCGGCGAAAAGTCGCTCGCGGCCGGGATGTTCGTTAGCGACAAACACGTGTTCCTTGCCGTTGGCATGGGCAACAGCATGCGGGCGACGGAGGACATTTACCGTTTTAACCGTGACCTCACCGAGGCAAAAAAAATCATTGAGCAGCAGTACGGCTGCTGCAGCCATATCGACATGCAGGTGATGAACGGCGAGTTGTTGATTGCCGAGAACTCGCGTCACCGTGTCAACCGGTTCGATCTCGATGGCAAATCTCTCGGACGCTGGGGCAAGCGCGACCGCACCGGCATTGAGGGCTTCGCCGCCTGCTGCAACCCGGTCAATATTGACATTGGCCCGGGCAACATCCTCTACACCGCGGAGTCCGGCATCGGTCGCATCAAAAAATACACACCTGAAGGCGAATACCTCGGCGTGGTGGGTTACGTGGACACGACCGAGTTCGACAGCGGTAGCCGGCTTGCCGCGCAAACCTGCTATATCCCGATTGAGGTCAACAAGGATGCCAGCCGTGTTTACGTGATGGACGTCCGTGCCAACCTCATCCGTGTACTCGCCCCAAGGAAAAAGTGATTCGGCTCACAGGTCTTTTGTTTGCGCTGGCACTCCCGCTTGGTCAAGCGGAAGAGTCACCGGTGCGGGTGGTGGTGATGGATCCGCTGGCGCTGCCGCTGTCCTGCTCCTGTGTCGCTGGCGTCGGCCAACGCCGTTACGACCAACTTGCCGCCCACCTCGAACAGACGACTGGCCGTAGTTTCAAGCTGACTTTCGAAGAAAGCCTCGATCTTGCGCTGCGCCGCATTGGATCGGAGCCGGACTTCATCATCGGCAAGGATGCGATGGTGCGTTTCGACGCCCACCGGTTCAAGTTGTCGGTCTCGCCGCTCGCCGACCTCACCGACCGCGATGGCCGCACGACCCAGCGAGGCGTGTTTCTCGTTCGCACCGCTGATCCCGCCAGGCGGCTCGGCGATCTTTCCGGCCGCGCTGTCATGCTTGGCCCGGCGGAGGAGGCCGAGACGCATCAAGCCGCCAAGGCTATGTTGCAAAAGGCTCGCCTGGCCAAGCCGCCGAGGCTCGACTCGGCCGGGGCGATCGATTCCGGGGCGTTGGCGTTGAGCGACGGTGAGGTGGACGCCGCCGTGGTGCCGGACTACCTGCCACCGTTGCTTGTCGGCTGCGGCAAGGTGGAGGCTGGCGCGATGCGCGTGCTGGCCAAGACGTCGCCCGTGCCCGGCGTTCGGTTGTTCCGCACCGGCACGACCGATGAAGCCCTGGCCAGGCGTATGGCGGCGGAGGTCACTGCTTTGACCAAGCGGAAGGATTTACTCATCGCGCTCGAGTCGGCCAGGGGCTTCGTCAAGCCGCTTGGCCAAACGGGGGCGTGGGCGGACTGGCGTGGACCGGGCCGCCTTGGCCAGGCGCCGAGTTTGCCGAAAAAACTGCCTGGGTCGCTGCACAGAATCTGGTCGGCCAAGCTCACCGGCCCGGCTGTCGCCGGGCCGGCCGCCACGGCGACGCGCATCATCATCCCCGACAAAAACAAGGATGCCACCCGTGATGTGTTCCGCTGTCTCGCCGCCGACGACGGTTGTGAAGTCTGGCGGCTGGACTACGCCGCCGCGGGCGACATGGATTACAGTAACTCACCGCGCGCGACGCCGGTTATTCACGACGGCCTGGTTTATCTGCACGGTGCGCTGGGCGACCTGCACTGCTTGCGCCTCGATACAGGTGCGATCGTTTGGCGGACCAACTATTACCTCGACTACGGAGCCAAGCTACTGACTTGGGGTTCGAGCTCTCCACCGCTGGTGGTGGATGACAAGTTGATCATCAACCCCGGCGCCCGCAACGCCTCGGTGGTGGCACTCGATCGGAAAAACGGAAAATTGATTTGGAAAACGCCGGGCCACGCCGCCGCTTATTCGGCGTTTGTGGTGGGAAAACTTGGTGGTCGAAAACAGATTATCGGCTACGACTCGGCGAGCGTTGGTGGCTGGGATCCGGCCACCGGCAAGCGGCTCTGGCAGCACGTGCCGCGTGAGGGTTCGGATTTCAACGTCACCACGCCGCTCATCCACAGAGGTCAACTGCTGTTCGCCACCGAGAATAACGCGACGCGGCTGCATCGGTTTGCGCAAAACGGAATGCTTGTTGCCAACCCGGCGATGGCCAATCTCAACCTCGCGCCGGACACCTGCTCGCCGGTCATCGTCGGCGACCGCGTGTTCGCCACTGCCTACGGCGAGATGTATTGCCTCGACTTGAAAGACGGCATGAAAACCGTGTGGGCGGCGGAGGACGACATGTTTTACGATCACTCAAACATTATCGGCGGCAACGGCCGGGTTCTGGTCTGGACGAATAGCGGCGACCTGCTGCTGCTCGCCGCCGCTGCAAACGAGTTCAAGCCGCTTAGCCGCCTGCGCCCTTTCGGCGATGGCAAGGTTGACTCCATGTCCCATCCCGCCATCGTTGGCAACCGCCTCTACCTCCGCGGCTCCAACGAACTCGCCTGCTTTCAGTTTGAGGGAAAATAATTAGCCCAACGACTTGAGCACTTCGGGGTCGCGGATGTCGATCCAGCGGCCTTCTGTTTTCACGCCGGCGATGCGTTCGCTGGCGGCGATCATGGTGGCGATGGCGTCTGTCAACTCGTACTCACCCCGGGGGGACCTTTGAAGCTTGGCCGTGTGATTGAAGACAACGGGACGAAAGATGTAGATGCCTGCGTTGTACCACATCGGGTCGCCTTCCTTCAGCCAACCGTCGGTGTGGAGTTGGTCGAGTTGCTCCGCGCTAGGTTTCTCGACGATTTTTCGGAGGCAAAACTCGTCGTCGAAAAAGTTGATCGCGCCCTTGGTGACATCCTCGCCCGGTGTTACGGTGATGAGGCCGGAAAACTCCCCTTGGCCAAATCGATCGGTCATGGCCGCGTATGTCTCCGGACGCACGAGGATGTCGCCGTAGGTTAGCAGGAACGGGTCGTCGCCGACGAAGCGCTTTGCCAATTCCGGTGCTTTGCCGGTCCCGTCCTGTACTTCCTGCCGGGCGTAGGTAATGGAGAGGCCAAGCGACGAGCCGTCGCCGAAATATTGTTCGATGACATCGGCCTTCCAGCCGGTGATGAGGTGGAATTCGCGCATGCCCTGTGCGGCGATTCCGCTTATGATGTGCTCGAGGATCGGCCTGCCCTCGACCGGCAACATCGGCTTGGGCAGCTCGTCGGTGAGCGAGCCCATGCGGGTGCCTTTTCCGGCAGCAAGGATGACGGCTTTCATGCGCCGAACTTGTCGAACATCAACGCGTTGGCCTGCATGAGGCGAATGAGGTGCTTGGCCTCGATGATGCCGA
>Ga0315328_10001787_pt1 | contig 10059 bp, 5 predicted proteins | sample M120032315metaG_FD_203462 | JGI IMG/M metagenome (GOLD analysis project Ga0315328, IMG submission 203462) | Ammonia-oxidizing marine archaeal communities from Monterey Bay, California, United States - M1 200m 32315 | ecosystem: Environmental > Aquatic > Marine > Intertidal zone | place: USA... | reverse complement strand
CAGTCCTGAGCCTCAGTGGGTGAAGATCACTCTTGGCGACCACGGCCTGGAGAAACCAGTGAAGACCCTGATGGAGAAGCCTGTCCCTGATTGGGACGAGAAGTTCGTCAAGGCGGCGTTGGGTGCTGATGATCTAGGTCCACTCCTCCTAGGTAACCGGCTGGTTGCGGTGATCGTCGGCAGCAAGGTGGAACTCAGCAGGGAGCTGGAGAGCGAGCTCTTCGCCGTGAAGAGCGCGTCCGGAAGTCATGCCGAAGGCCACCTGGAGGACATCATCCGCACCAGGAGTTTCGCCAACAATGTCCAAGCGGACTCCTTCCGCACCGAAGTTCTGTCCGCCAGGCACCCCACGCTCGCGCAAGGGATCCGGGACATGAATCCCCGGGTCTTCATCAGCGACAACCCGACGGCCTTCCTCAGGCACCGCGACGCGATGACCGGTGGCTGCCGGGTCGCAATCTTCGACCTGACGGCCCGGGACGCCAGCCAGACGATCAGAGAGTTCGACCATGAGTACACCGCCCGGTCCAGCGATGAGCCAGGGTGGCCGTTCGATGAGGATCCGCCGCCCGGGGTGTCGGTGAGCATCTTTCGGAATCCCGAATGAGTCCACCGGAGATGGATGCCGAAGGCCTGGGGATGGAGGAGGTGATCGACCTCTACGACTGCTGCGTGAACGGCTCAGTCGCCTGGGAGGTCATCGGCCACGACGGGTTTGAAAGGTTCGCCTTGAGCGTCTCTGAGTTCCTCCGATCTGTCGGCGGAGACCAAGGTGACCAGGTTGAGCAGGTTGTTAGCGAACTCAAGCGTGCACGGAGCGATCTCACTATTTCCCTCCTGCCCTTCTGCCAACAGAACCCCCATCTCACAAGTCGGGTGGATGGCTTGCGCTCACGAGCCGATGTCATTAGAGAGCAGATAGGCCCCGATCCGGTGAACGAACGGCTCAGCGAGGCAGTCGATTCACTGGCTGAACTCGCAAACCTGATGGATAGGCCGCTCTTCGACCGCTTGGGAGAACTCATCCGTGGCCGCCCCGACGAGCGCATCGCGGTGGTGTCCCCGGGCCGGGTCAGCCACGTCGAAGACGCCAGGCAAGCCCTCCGAAGATTCGGGGATCGCCTAAAGGTGGTCACCCCGGCCGAACTCGCCAATCTCCCTGCCTTTGAAACACTCTGTGTGCTCGGTACGCCGGGGTGGTACATACACAAGCGCGGCGAGTTCGTGCTCACCGTTCCGAGGGCCCAACAAATTCTTATGATGCATTGGTCTTGGATTGGTGTCGATGCCCTCCCTGCCCGAGCGGAGATCATCGGCGGCCGGACAGGGTCGGTGAGTCCCCCTCCCGTACCTGCTCCGCCAAGGCCTTCCCGAGGCGCCCGTAGGGTCAACGAAGATGAGGTCCCTGAGGTTGTCGACTGGGGGTGGGTACGCGAGAGGGCTAAATACGACGGGGATGCCGGGGGTGGCGGCCGGAATGCCCAGGAGGAAGTCGAGGCGCGCCTCTTCCTGTTGGCTGAGGATCACGGCGTCTGGCTCGAGAGTGTTGGCAAGAAACAGGAGGTGGTCGAGCCCGACCTCGAGGGCGATGAGAGAATCCAGGCGGTCGATGTCGCCGATCTGGATGTGGGTCACCATGTCCTACTCCGCACCCAGGGCGGTGGTTCGTTGGTCCGGGAAGTGGCAGACGACATACTCGGCCACTTTGTCGAGCCCCTTCGGGCGGACCAGCGGAGGTGGAAGAAAGGGCTCCGCGACGCTCACCGCCGCTACGGAATGGACGGCCTCCGCCGGAAGCTCGGAGACGCTGGCTGTCCCAGCCCGTCCACGCAGAATGTCCGGAACTGGATGTCGCTGGAGACGATCAGGCCCTGGAGATCAAATTTCAAAGCGATTCTGAAGGTGATCGGCATCGACGACAGTGAGGTTGAAATTTTTTGGAAATCTATGACGGAGATCAACAACGCCCACATCACCGCCGGCCACAGGATCTCACAACAGCTCAAGGCAGTAGTTGGCGACAAGGGTCTCGACGATCTGATCCGGACCGGCAGAATGCAATTCGAGCTCGAGGAGGGAACCGGAGGCACTCTTGACGCCTTCAGGATCAACGACATCGACGACGAGTTGGACTTCGTCGCCGAGGGGCAACTCGGCCATCCCTTCTCCGTTGATCCCTTCTCGGGGAACCGCTAGTCGACATGGCCAGAATGCTCCCACCGGTCGTCGACCCCGAATGTCCGAGTCCCGGCGAGATCAGGCTGTTTGAGAGTTTGCGCGACGATCCCGCGACCCGAGGCTGGACAGTGCTCCACTCGCTTGGTATCTCCCAGCACGTCAGGCAGGTGGTCGGCGAAGCCGATTTTGTTGCCCTCATCCCGGGAAAGGGCGTCCTCTGCATCGAGGTGAAGGCCCACCGGCGAGTCCAACGGGAAGGCGGAGCCTGGTATCTGGGCCGGGACCCAGTCGACTACCGCGGTCCGTTCAAGCAGGCTCTAGAGGCCTGCGAGAGCATCCGCACCCGCGTCGCGAACGAAAACCCACACCTCCGCTCGATCCCCTTCGCCTGGGTGGTTGTGTTCACCCATGTGGAACTGGTCGAGCAGATCCGGTCGGGGGAGTGGCTCCCCTGCCAGATGCTCACCTCGGATCAGATCTGGCACGACCAGGGCGTCGGCCATGTGCTCGAATCAGCGCTCGAAGGCTGGCTCCGAAACCTGGAGTCATCCGAAACTGCCCGCTGGTACGACCGCGGCAGACATCTCCCCAAGGCCAGCCAGATTCCAGAGCTCGTCAAGATCCTAAGGCCCGATTTCGAGATCTGTGAATCAGCAGCTTCGGCGGCCGGGAAGCGGGCCGACGAGTTACGGAGGTACACCGGCGAGCAGTTCGTGGCCCTTGACGCAATTGAGGTCAATAAGCGTGTGCTCTTCACGGGGCCTGCCGGGACGGGAAAGACCCTCCTCGCCCTGGAGGCGGCCCGGCGTCTCGACGCCAAGGGTCAACGCGTCGCTCTCGTCTGTTACAACCGCCTTCTCGGCAGATGGCTTGCCGACCAAGCGTCGGGCTCCGGCGGGGTGCAGTTCGCAGGCACGATCGACCGGTTACTCATGGACGTCTTGGAGGTCAACCACATATCGAGAGAGGCCTTTGCGCACCTCCCGAAAGACGCCCTCGAAAGGCTCACCGCACCCGACTGCCAATACCAGCAGTTCGACGTCATCATCGTCGACGAGGCGCAAGACATATTCCCAGAAGACAAGGGGTACAGGGACGTGCTTGATGCCCTCCTACGGGAAGGCATGGGCGACGGGAAATGGTGTGTTTTCGGAGACTTCGAGAAGCAGGCGCTTTTCGCAGGCCAAGATCAGGTGCGGGAGGCGGTCGAATGGCTCGCGGGCGACGCTGGAAGGCCGCTGGTAGCCCGAATCCCGCTCAGCGTCAACTGTAGGAATACGCCACGGATCTCAGAATTCGTCAAACTCCTCGGACAGCCCGGCATGCCCTATTCGAGGGTTCTCCGGCCCGACGATGGCTTCGACGCCAGATGCAAGTTCTGGGCCAACCGTCAGGACCAGGTCTCTCAGTTGGAAAAGATCCTGGAGGACCTGTTCCAAGAGGGCTACCACCCGCACGACATCGTCGTACTCTCCGCAACCGCGGTTGCCCCATCCGCCGCTGTGGAACTTGCCGCCGTGTCGTCGGCTCCGCGGGTTGCCCAGTTCGGCGACAAGGCCCTCGACTTCCTGACCCGTCTCGGGGACAGCGGCTCCCAGGCCCAGTTCGACGGTATGGACGGCGCCGGAGAGGACCACGGGAGAGCCGTCTTTTACACGACGATCGCCAAGTTCAAGGGACTCGAGAGCCCAGCGGTTGTACTGACGGACTTCGAAGAAATCTCGACCGAGAAAGCAAGTTCTCTCCTCTACACGGGCATTACCCGGGCCACCGAGCGACTCTTCCTGCTAGCGCACGAGAGCGCCGCGGAGGAGTTCCGTCGTATTGTGGAGCAGGCAGCAGTGGAAGGAGTTGACTGAGTGGTAGATCATCACGCAGGCCGCGATGCAGTTGTCGAAGCACTCAAGGTCGAGCTGGTGGGCCCGGACCCGCGCGGGGAACCCCTTGACACCTCCGCGCCGGTCGTCTTCGACAGCGCAAAGGACTCCTACGGGCCTTGGGTCGAGTTGCAGACCGGCGAGGAAATCCTCCAGAGTGACCGGCCCACCGGCCGCTACGGCATCGGCGTCCTCTACCCGCGGAAACTCCCGGCACAGGAGGAACCTGAACCCGCAGACCTACCAGTTGGCGGCGACGAAACCGACCCGGACGACGGGGCCGACATCCCGAAGACGGCGGCCGGCGAGGCTGGAAGGAAGGAGAAGGCTGTCGCACGAGCGGCTGCAAAAGACGGGGCAGTTGACGATGCCTATGAACTCGCCGGAGCCAACGACTACCGACCGAGTTCGATGGCACTCAGCTTCCTCCTTGACTCCGAAACCGCAGAGCAGCTCAAGGTCGTACTCACAGGAGCCCGCTACCAGCAGCTCGAGGTTCAGATCGGAGGAAAGCCGAGCCGTCCGTTCTGGCTCCGGCGTCCGGTCGAGGCAACCTGGGACCTCGACCCCTCCCGCTTCCCAAACGACAGGGCGGATCGACAGGACAAAGAGGTTCGACTGGGCGGAACTGATAAACCGGAACAGGTCATCAAATTTTTCATTAGAACCCGACCGCAAGAATCCGGGCAGTTTCTTGTCACACTCGGGGTAACCAACAATTCGTCAGCGGAGAACACCGAGGCATGCGCCCTGTTCCAAGTCGGCCTGCAAATCGACACGGCCGGCGACCGCGGTGTTCTCCCCTACCCGGACTCCGGGAGGAGGACACGGGACCCTGAGGAGGAGAGTCTCGACCTTCTCTACAGACACCACCGGACGTATGCCGTCGGCCACGGGTGCGCGGTCGACTGGTCGGACACCGAGCAGGACAGCAGCGTCAGGCGCCTATGGACGAACTCCCTTCCCGAGTACGAAGTCCACAGCATCACGCCCGAAATCAAGGACGCCGAAGGCAACGAGATCACTGTCGGAATGGTTCCGCTGGCCGGCCTTGTCGACGACGACGGTACTGCCTCGTTAGAGAGAGTGGTGAAAGCCTACGAGGAGTGGATAAACCAGCAGCGGGTCGAGGCGGACGCTCTCAGCAGTAGCCACCGGAACACTGCCCACAGGCACCTTGATCTCTGCGAAGAGATGTCGGCCAGGATGCAGGCAGGCCTCCACCGGCTTACCTCCGATACCACGGTGAAACGGGCCTTTCAACTGGCGAACAAGGCCATACTCGAACAGCAGATTCGCCAGGGCAGCCCTCTCCGGAAGCCTGAGTGGGACAAGGGCGAAAAACGCTTCAGGTTCCCAGTTCCGGCGGCCGACTATGACCCCCTCAGACCTCCTTTGCGGCGTGGCTTCTGGCGGCCCTTCCAGATCGCGTTCATCCTCGCGACGCTCTGCTCTACTGTCGACCCGGAAGACCCGGACCGCGAAGTCGTGGACCTGCTGTTTTTCCCCACTGGGGGTGGGAAGACCGAGGCGTATCTGGGCCTGACCGCTTTCACGCTCTACCACAGGAGGCTCCTTAATCCGGACGACAGGGGAACCCACGTCCTCATGCGTTACACGCTGCGCCTCCTCACGGCACAGCAATTCCAGCGAGCGGCTTCGCTGATATGCGCGATGGAACTTGAGAGGCAGCGGTCCCCAGAAGAGCTCGGGGAGGAGCAGTTCCGCATCGGAATCTGGGTCGGCAAAAGTACAACTCCGAATAGTTGCAAAGACGCGGTAGTCGCGCTCAGGGACCTGAAGAAAAGCGCTTCTGAAGCGGTCAACAAATTCGTGGTTATCCGGTGCCCCTGGTGCAACGCCCAGATCGGCCCGGTCAAGACCCCCAGGGGGGCACCCTCAGTTGTCGGCTACAAGGAGACAGCTGACACCGTGAGAATTCATTGTTCCGATAACGATTGCGCCTTTTCTTCTTCCGGCCTGCCAGTGGACGTAATCGACGAGGAGATCTATGAGCGGCCGCCCGCGATGCTCATCGCCACGGTCGACAAATTTGCCCGGCTGGCGTGGACTCACACGCCCCGCTCGCTCTTCGGGCTCGGACCCGACGGGACCCGCACCTCCCCTCCACCGGGTCTGATAATCCAGGACGAACTCCACTTGATCTCAGGACCCCTCGGTTCCATGTTCGGCCTCTACGAGACGCTGATCGAAGACCTGTGCAGCGATGGATCCAAGCCGAAGATCGTCAGTTCCACCGCCACCATCCGCAGGTTTGAAGAGCAGGTCCACGGCCTGTTCGCGAGGGACAGGGCTGCGATCTTCCCACCTCACGGGATAGAGGCCGAGGAGTCCTTCTTCGCGACCGTGGCGAGGGATGAAAATGGCAAGCCAAAGCCCGGACGTAGGCACGTCGGGGTGTTCGGCCCGGGCCATGGATCCCTGCAGACGACGCAGGTCCGCACCTATACCGCCCTGCTTCAGGCGGCGAAGGACCTCGGAGAAGACGGGGAGTCCGACCCCTGGTGGACATTGATGGCCTTCTTCAACAGCCTCAGGGAGTTGGGAGGCGCCCTGTCCTTGCTGCAGCGTGACGTGCCGAACAGGCGGCAGGTCCTGCGACAGCGGATGGGTAGGGAGTGGGATGAGATGCGCCAGCTCTGGAACACCCTTGAGCTGACCGGCCGCCTCAACAGCGAGGAGGTGCACCGGGCCGTCGAGTCGCTCTCGGTTTCCCAGGGCGACAGTGAGAAGCCGGTGGACATCTGCTTGGCATCGAACATCATCGAAGTTGGTGTGGACATCGACCGTCTATCCCTGCTGGTGATTGTGGGGCAGCCGAAGACGACGGGCCAGTACATCCAGGTTTCGGGCAGGATCGGTCGGCGGTGGGAGGACCGCCCGGGCCTGGTAGTCACCCTCTATGGGGCAACGAAGCCCCGAGACAGGTCCCATTTCGAGAAGTTCCGGAGCTACCACGAGCGCCTCCACGCCCAGGTGGAGCCCACAAGCGTGACGCCTTTCTCACCGCCCGCTCTCGAGAGGGCCGCTCATGCTCTGCTCATAGCCCATGCGCGCCAGACACTGGATACAGCAAGTGCTAGTCGGCCTCTTCCGTATCCTGCCGCAGCTATCAGCGAGGTTTCCCAACTCCTCTCCAAGCGGACAGCCGTAGTCGACCCCGGGGAGGCCCAGTCCCTAAAAGCGACGCTCCAGAGGCGAGCCCAGGAGTGGACGGCATGGCAGCCGTCCTACTGGGAACGTCCCTCAAGCGGCGAGGACTACCTCATGCGGGACTATGGCGACTACGTCGAAGATAGGAACAGGGTCAAAACCTGGCCTGTTCCCAACTCCCTGAGGAACGTCGATGCGGAGTGCAGAGCGGTGATCACTGCCCTCTACGTGCTCCAAGCCGGTCAAACCGCGGCCAGTGGAGCCCCAGACGGAAACGGGAACCAGGATGGCTAGACGGCCTGACCCTGTTCGGCGGGCTCACCTGATCTCTCCGTTCGGCGTGGGGGCAATGCATGTCTCACCCAATGGCCTCTCGGTTCTCACGGCTGGACTCGATCACTGGTACAGGCATGAAGACGGATCAGGGAACGGTGAACGGCTCGATCCGGAAGAGTTCAAGATCGACGAGTGGCGGCTGAAGAGCCACCTGGGTGTCTCCCACTTCCGACTACCCCCCGACTATCGCGAATCGTGGAGGTTCGGGCAGAAAGGGGCCAAGAACCTTGAGTTGTACGTGCCGTCCCACAGATTCCCCCAATGGCACTTCTGCAACCAAGACAAATGCCAACGGCTGGAGTGGAAACCGCTCGGGTTCCAAGACCCTCTGCCCAAGTGCAACCATTGCGAATACGGTCGGCTCAAGCAGGTGCCCTTCCTGGCGATCTGCGAAGCCGGCCACATGGTCGATTTTCCCTTCAGTGAATGGGTCCACAAGACGCTGAAGCCACCGGATTCTGCGGGACACATCCTCGAAATCCGCCAAGGGCCAGGCGGTGGACTTGCTAGCCAGTTGGTGAAGTGCTCCTGCGGGGCGAAGCGACCCCTGGGTCAGGTCCTGCAGGGGGACTCGGACGGCACATTCCTTTCCAAGAACCTCACGGGAGCCGACAACTCCGTGTTTCTCTGCGAGGGCTGGATGCCCTGGCACGGATCCGCCCCTCACTCGGATGCGGTGCAGCAAACCAAGCCATGGGTGCCCGAACGAGGCTGCGGGAAGATGCTGCAGGGGGCTCTTCGTACCTCAACGAATGCCTATTTCGCTGAGGTACGAAGCGCGATCTTCCTCCCGCGCAAGGCAGACGAAGTCCCAGCTGAGCTAATTGCGGCGCTCGAAGTTCCCGCCGTGTCCGCGTACATCACGGCCCTGGTGGATGTCGGCAACCCCCCCGATTCTCAGAGGATAAGGGCCGTTGTAAGATCAGACCTCCCGTACACCGATGACCAGATCGACAAGGCGCTGGCGATCGTCACCGGGGTGACGAGTCCCGATCAGCCCACGCAGCAATCGGTCCCCGTCGACACCACCGACACTGCCTTCCGTCGGACCGAGTTCACTGTGCTGCAGACGGAACAGGACGACGCGGAGCTAGGGGTTGGGTCATTCCCGCTTGAGGAATACGGCGACTGGGTCGCGCAGCATTTCTCGCGGGTAATGGTGGTGGACAAGCTCCGGGAAACCCGGGCACACCTCGGTTTCCAGAGGCTCAAGGCAGGTGCTGTCGACGACTACGGAAGCCTCAAGACGATGCTCCGCAGAGAGCAGGTGAAGAGTCGGGATGATGACTGGCTGCCTGCCTATGTCGTCTACGGCGAGGGGATCTTCTTCGAACTCAACGAAGAAAGGCTCTCCGAATGGGAGTCGAGGCCAACGGTCCGGGCCCGGATAGATGCGTTCCAGGCCCGTTACACAGGCAGACTTCCTCTAGGGATCGACCCAGGGCAGCCGATCCCCCCTCGGTTCCTCCTTCTGCACACTCTGGCCCACATCGTCATGAACCAGCTCACGTTCGATGCCGGGTACAGCACGGCAGCGATCCGTGAGCGCCTCTATGTGAGCACCGCTGCCGGAGCTCCGATGGGGGGAATGCTGATCTACACGGCAGCCGGCGATGCGGAGGGAACGATGGGCGGCCTTGTCCGCATGGGCAGGCCCAACCGTCTCGGCCCGAGTATCCAACGGGCGATACAGGACGCCGGGTGGTGTTCGGCCGACCCGGTGTGTATGGAGTACGCGGAGGAGGGTGGACAGGGTCCCGAGGGGTGCAACCTGGCCGCATGCCACGGCTGTGCCCTTGTGCCCGAGACGGCGTGCGAGCACTTCAACCGATTCCTTGACCGAGGCCTAGTCGTCGGGAGCTTTGATTCTCCGGAGATCGCGTTCTTCACGGCGCCTTGAGAAATCCGTCAGGCCCCATCAGGTGCTCCAGACCGACCACTGAACGAATAACAGCAACCTCGGCGGCTAGGACGTCCCACCTCTAGCGTCGGGAGTTGAACCGTGAATGGAACTACCGACGACCAGCCCATGACCGGAACCGTCCTTGGTGTCGACGTCGAGGCCTGGAGTCTATGAGTGGGCAGCGGGGGGCTTCCCGCGAGGAGTTCGTGCGTTGGGCCCCACAGAAGACGGTTCTCTTTGACGGGTTCAGACGACATGGCGTTGGGCGATCATCACGTAACCGATGGCGGCCCATTTTGGGAATCGGCGTCGAATCCGAGTGCGGCTATACATCCCGGGTAGGTGGGCTGGTCTATGAGGACCTGATTCACAACCGTTTGCCGGAGATGGTCGAGGAGACCGTCTGCATCCAGGGCGATAGACCCGCCCCGGAGTCCTTCGGCCAGGAGAAGTCTGAGTTCTCCGAGGGTGCCGTCCACGCCGAGAAGGTTCCGCAGTCGAAACCACTCCAGATGCCGGTGTTCGCCGCCCCACTGCAGTTCACGGGCCACGATGTCCAGCGAATTGGCTGCCACACGGGCTAGGAACCCG
>Ga0315328_10001786_pt1 | contig 10061 bp, 9 predicted proteins | sample M120032315metaG_FD_203462 | JGI IMG/M metagenome (GOLD analysis project Ga0315328, IMG submission 203462) | Ammonia-oxidizing marine archaeal communities from Monterey Bay, California, United States - M1 200m 32315 | ecosystem: Environmental > Aquatic > Marine > Intertidal zone | place: USA... | reverse complement strand
GAGGCATCAATCGTATTACCATCAGCAATTGTACTTTGTCGTGTATAACCTGCCATATTATTATCTTCTTCCTCCTGCTATAAATGATACGAACATTCCATTGACAGAATATCCAGCATCAGTATCATCAGTAAAGAATCTAAAACTATTTGTAAATCCACTACCTGTTACTAAAACATCTTTGCTTGGTAATGTTGTTGCACCAAATAAAGAGGTTCCAAATATAGAACCTGATGCACCAAATAAAGATGAACTACTTAAATTTCCTACTGAAAATTGTCCAGGTTGAGGTACATCTGTAGAATCAAAATCATATCTGATTCTTAGTTTTAAATTATTTTGTGTTCCTTCTGGTGAGATATTTGCTTTAACTTTATATAAACTTTTTCTTAATCCACCATCTCCATAATCCATATCTGGAGTTTGAAATCTTGCATTAATATTTGAAGTATCAAAATTATTACCAGTATCTAATTGATAAATATATCCAGTATCATTTGAACCAAATTTAACTTCTTCATTAGAAGGATTTAAATCTGAAGAACAATGTTTAATTTCCATACCTTTTAATTCACTCCATTCAAAAGCAGGGATTCCTTGTTCATCAAATTTAAATGTTCCTATAATTCCTTTTTGACCTGATTTAGCTTGACCTGAATTATGATAAAATAATCTGTATTGACTTCTTTCTCTAATAACCATACTTGATAAAGTATAGTCTGCTATATTATCAAGTATATCATTTATTAAAGGTAATATTTTTCTACTAACAGAACCAATTTCAACGTCAGCAATTCTAGCTGTACCAGCAACTGTTCGTAAACCATCAGGTGCTAGGAAGATTAAATCTCCACCTATTTCCTGAATTGTATTTCCATCTATACAACCTATATTCTTAGTTATAGATTTAAGTATAGGGGTAGAATCGAGACTTGTCAACTCAAATATACTGTTTTTACAAAATATAATAAGAGTATTTCTAAAGACTTTAATTCCTATAATGACATCTCCAACATCAATTGAGCCTGAACCAGTCGCTTCAAAATCATAAGGTTTTAAGCGGCTACTATAAGCAACAGTACTTGTTGATACAGATTGTCCAGCTACTACTAATCGTTCTGAAAAGATAGTTGTTCTTTTAGGATTAACAGGAGTTGACCTATCTAACTCTTCAAAGTAATAAGTATAGACACTTCCTGATTTAGTAATTTGTAATTCACCTACTTTGTTAATTCCATCACATATGTATAAAGTACCAAATCCACCTTCAGATTCATAATTACTAAACTGAACATTAGTTTGATTAGCTCTTGATATTACTGTTGCACTAGATAATTCACTAGCAATCATTCCACTTCTAGAAATAGTTTGACTACTAGCAGTAGATACAACATCAATATCTAATGTTAAATTTGTATTATCTGTAATAGATAAAACTCTATACTTAATACTATTAATTTTTATTCTATCATTTACAGATAATTCACTTGTAAATAATGTTCCAGTTCCAACAACTGCTGCTGAACTTGCAGTTACTGCAACTGTACCTGTTAAATCTTTATAAGTATCTTTATTGATTTGAGTCCAACTTATACCATCAAGACTCCAATATATATTTGAAGCTTGACAAACTAGAACTCCACCTGCATAAGGAACTAATCCTGTAATAGCATCTGTTGAAGTTCCACTAGGAACTGTTGAACTTCCTCCACCAAATTTTGTATAACCACTTACTCTTCTGTAACCACCTGTTGTAGATGATTCAAAATTTTCTAATATAGTTGCAGCTCCAGGTGTTCTGAATAATGCATGACTACTGGATACTAAATCTAAACCTCCTGCAACTGTAATGGAAGCTCCTTGTGTTGGCATTTATTTTCCTATGGTAATAAATATGTAAATCTCACATCTGACATATAAGATGGTTGTGGTGAATTTAAATTATCAGCCATTGACTGTAATCCTTTTTTATATTCATCTAATGCCAATTGTGATTGTGCAATATTATCTTTAAATTGATATATGTAATATCTAGCTCTTGCTAGTAAAACTGGTTTGTATTGTTCTGGAAATAAAACTGTATCGGTATCTGCTGATAATGCAGCAGGTCTATCGTAAGCAAAGAAATGTATATTATAAATTTTATCAGGTATTGGAGATAATCCAAATCTTCTACCATCTGAACTTCTAATAACTCTTACTGGAACTCCATAGTTTGCAGTTCTAGCAGATTCTTCTTCTGCTTCTGCATAATTAGCTCTCCATGTAGTTAAAGTTGTAAAAGCTAATTTATTATTTGTATAAGGTGAGTTAGTGTCTACAAGAGTAAACATATCCCAATTGACTGAATCAAAATCAGTATCTACCCCTGTTGAAAGAGCTTTAGATAAATACCATCTTTGTCCAACAACTGTTGGAACAATAGTATTTCCATAATAAGGGTCATCAGGTGCATCAGTACTTAACCAAGACCAATCATCAACAGCGTCTACTATATCAAAGTAGGCTCTATTAACACAATTAGCAACTTGTTTTTGTACACCGACTGCACCAGAAATAGCTGTTAATTCAGGTTCATTTATCTCAACTAACAATTCGTTAGTCATAGCTAAATAGGTCTTTGCCATATTTAATTCCTTTACGGATTAAGTAGCGATAATAACTATAACAATAACAACTGCTACACCGATAACAATTTTCTTGTGGTCGGTCCAGAGATGTATTACTTGTTCTTTTATATTTTTCATAATTAATCCTTTAGTTAGTTGCTGGGCGATATATTTCAATCGCCCAACAAAGTATTAGATTATTAGTCTATAACGTAAATTGTTCTTCCTAAGCACTCAGGTCTAAGAACTTTTCTTCCGAAAACAAGTAATCCTCTTACTATGTCAGCGAAAGTAGTAGTACTTCTTAAACTTTCAACAATCTTCAATTGAGACGCACACGAAGTCGAACTCATTTGACCCCATGTTGCCACAGGAGCAGTTGCAGACCCAGCAGGTGTTGCACCTGATAAGTCATTTGTTGCTAGATTATTTGATTTGTACATTTGGAAACCTCTAACGAGACCAGATGCTACTAATCCATTTCTAAGACTACCTTTACCAGCATTGTAATCAACTGATAATAGTTTAGAAGATGTGTTAGCTAAAGCATCATACCACTCAGGTGCACCAACAAACCAACGACCTTCTTCAGGTGCGTTTTGAATGTCGAGCAACTTAGCAGATGTACTCATACTATTTAGAGGGTCAATTTCACCAGTAGCAAAACCTATATCAATAGGTGTTCCTGTAGTTCCTAGTCTATTTGCAGTTGTAGACACTTGAGCATCTGCACCAAGATAAGTAAAGACATTACTGTCTAAAGCATCTCTTAGCTTGTATGCTGCGTTGTCTGAAGCAACAGATTGGAAGTTGATATGAGAAAATCTTTTCTCAATATCATCTAGTGCGAATTGAAAATACTTAGCTTGGTCTACGACCAAAATAAGTTCTTGGTCAGTAAGTGCTGTAGCTGAAGTCGCTAAACCTCTAGTGTAATCACTTACTGTTATTTGGGGTTCTTGTACGATATTAACTGTGTCGCCAAAGTTTTTAATTTCACCCATATAGTCTGTATTGCAGATTGCTTCTGCAGTTGCAGCTTTACGTAGTGCTATTTGAACTTTCTTTGAGTATATTTGAGGTACCCAAAAGGCATTAGTTTGCCCTGCTACACTTGTTAAAAAGTTAGTAGTTGAACCGCCAGAAAAATTAGCCATTGTATGACTCCTTTTGTTTGGTTGATAAAAATGATAGTTTTACTAATCTCTAGTAATTCTACCTTCTCTCTGAGCTATCAGAATAGATTTCTCATTTCTTTCAAACTCAGCGTCTGACATTTTTGCAAAGTCAGAACTTTTAAAGATAACTTTATTATTCGTTGGTGGTTGAATTTGTTCGTTAGTTTTAACTAACAAATCAGCACCTTGAGTAACTTTTTTATCTTCTGTGGCTTTTTTATCTAATCCAAGTCCTCGGTCTTTCTTATACAGGTCAACTGCTCTTGCAGCAAGTTTACCATCTGAAGTATTCTCATAAACCCACTTCTTAATTTCCATGGGTTGTGTGTCTGCCCAATTATGAAAATCATCTGATTCTTTAATTTGATTAAAGTCTGGATGAAATTTCGATAACTCTAATTGAGCTTCTCTTTGTGATAAAGCTGTATTAGCTTTTTTCAAAGAGTCAACTTCTTCCTGCAAACCTTTCATCTCTGTTTGAGATTGCAAGTGAGATACAGTTTCCACCACGCCATAAATGTCAGGGTAATCTTTTTTAAAAGCACTAAGTTCGTCAGCACTTTTAGGTGGTGTGTATTTAGGTCGGTTATCTCGAAGCTGTGCTTTGAGGTCTCCTTCTTTATTACTCCATTCACCAAGTTTCCTATCATAATAACGCTTTAGGTCATCATATCTTTTTTTGTAGTCAACTTTTGTATAAGGTTTAGCTTCAACATTACTTAATGGTGAATCTTCGACCTTATCCGAAGTGGCTGTTTCAGAAGTAGATAAGACATTTGGGTTAACACTATCTGTAGTAGTATTAGTCGCATAGTCAAATCCTGTCTTCTTATCAGGGTCAGGCTCGGCTGGTCCACTATCCGCACTTACTAAAGTTTTTGGCATTACATCATCTGTGTGCCAATACTTTTTGCGATTATATGGATTCGCTTCGACTTCATTAGTTTTGCCTTCGTCTTGTTTCATATATCCTCCTTTGGGCTTCTTTTACTGAAGGTAGCAAAAAAAGGTGATTGATTGAAACGAAGCTACAAGGGCTTCTATTACAAAATAGAAGGTAGCTTGTTTATCTAGAGTACCTACTCTAAATTCTGTTATACGATGGTTTCATCTACTGCAAGTTCTGCAGCTTCTTCTTGATTAACCATACCAGCATCATAAGCTTCTTCAGCTTGTGCCATCATTTTTCTTAATTTATCAATGCCGATATTCTTAACAGCTTTTGCTGTAAATACAAATTCGCCATCTGACAATAATGCTGGGATTGAATCGGAAGTTCCTGTACCAGGTCCTTCTACTAATTCATCTTCTGTAAATTCTGTTGCAACCATTTTTGGTAAAATGGCTTCTAATTCTGGATACATTTCTATAGCAGCATCCACGACTACTTCTTCTTCTTCACTTAACATTGAAGTATCTAAAACACTTTCTGCATCTTCCATAGCTACATCTTCTTCCATAGCTAAATCATCTGCAGCAATTTCATCTTCAATCAATGGTTCTTCCATTCCTACTGGAGCCATTAAAGGTTCTTCAATAATTTCTTCTTCCACTAAATCTCCTTCTGCAAAAGCTCTATAATCTTTTCGTCTATCATACTTTTCATCAAGAGCTGCTGCTCCACCAATACTATATTTTCCTTTTGATAAAGGAACTTCTTCAGCAATTTGAAAGTTATCCATGTAACCACCAAGAGCTTTTTTAACTTCTTTACCTTTTGAATATCTAGTTCTAGATTTAGATAAACCTCTTTGAGGTAAACCTTTCCTAGCAGATTCAGGAGTATTTACATCATAAGGTGTAATTCCTTTATCTTCTTTTTTAGTATCTTTAAGATAAGGTGGCATAGACATTAATCCACCTGTAGCCATGTTAATGGGTTTTGACATATTTCTATCCTATAGTGTTATTATAACAACTAATTGTTAGTTAGTCAACATTAGTCTTTAACTATTTCTCTTACTTGATTAGGCAGGTTCCTCAACCTGTCCAGAAAAATCCATCTCCCCTGGCATTGGTGCGTTGTCTGCACCGATAGGGATTTCGCCATTTCCAGAGACGTTTGTTCCTGCACCTTCTTGAGGTACTCCTCCATTACCGCCCATTGGTCCGAGTTGACCAGGGACAGGAGCTTGTGAGCCATTTGCTTTGTTAGCATTTTGGAATCCTATAATTTTAGCATAAATTTCTGCTTCATCCTTAGAGTTAATTATTTCTTCAGGGTCTAAATCTAATGAGTATGCTAACTCTTTAATGACTTCTGAGATTCTAACGAATGGAGCAATTGCAGGGTTTTGAATAGTTTGTAAGAACATTGTTAGTCTTTGAGAACGAACTTCTTTTCTCATCAAACTAGAACTCCCTGTGGCTTTTATTTCCAAGTCTCCTACGATTGGTAAATCACCTTCATAGAATTGCATATTCCATTGGAACATTGATTCTCCTAAAGGCTTAATTAATTGGTCGTCAATATTTTTAATAACTGTTTTTATATTTAAAGATGCAGCACCCATAAGCATTGACATACCTGATGCTGTTCTTGTCATACTTTGAACTCCTGTTTGTCCATGTGAGTATGATGGTATTCCTGTTGATTCATCTGCAAGTTGTCTGAACTTATCAAACATCTGCATATTTTCTACAGCAGTATTTGGAAATTTAATTCCATAGATTGCTTGACCAGGAACTCCTGCTTGTCTTTTAAAAATCTTACCAGGAAATACTTCCATGTTTTGATTATTAACTAAAGCAGATTCATCTATATCAAAAACTAAATTTCCAGCTAAAGCTAAATTATCAATTGCCATTCTTGCATGACCATTCATAATTGCTTGAGCATCATCCATATTTTCTGGAACACCTATTCCAAAAAAGTTATATGGATTTTTTTCATAAGAAAAAGCTTGGTAAGGTAATCTAAAAGGTTGAAAAGGATTTTCAACTAATCTAATAATTTTACCTCTTGATGTCCAAACATTAACTTGAACTTGAGTTGAATCTTCTATTTCAGGGTCTATGGCTAATCCTTGTTCTCTTGCAGTCATAGCATCAACTGTTCCCCAATATTCTAATACTTCATATCTATTTTTTTCTATATCACCACTTGAAGTACTTTCTAAATTTATATCTGTTTCCCAATATTGTCTTGTATAATTTGGACCCATTTCTAAACAAGATTCAATTTGTTCTTTACTAAAATAAGGTCTATTAATTAAATCTAAAAACTGATGTCTATTTAATCTATGTCTTTGAATAACAAATTCACATTCATCCATACTTCTTGCATTAGGGTCTGGATACATATCCCATAAACTTACAAACTCTACTCTTGGAACTTTAACAAATTCAGGATGATAATCTCTAGCATTACCATTACCAGTTGAACCATACTTATGTAAAGTTTTATTATAAGTAAATGGACCTTTTAAAATTCCTGTTCCTAATAAACAAGATTCAAAGATAGCATTTCTTAATTGAACATTACCATTTGATTCATCTAGTTGGTCATGAATTAATTTTTCTAATCTTCGTGAAGCTATTTGAGCTGGTTTAATTTGTGAAAATTCTGGGAGTTTAGCAGGACCTTCTTCTAATTCTGCTTTCTCATATTCAGGTTCTAAGGATGATAAAAAACTTTCATTTAAAGAATCAAAAGTAGCACCCTTTGCTAAAGGTCTACCATCACCAGGAAATCCTAAATTAGAAGTAGGACTCATTGGTTGTTCACCAGGTGTATATTCTAGATTACCTTCAACAGTTGGTGTTGGCTGCATATTCTCATCACCCATTTGTTCTTTCAATGGATTCATATGAGCATACTCAGCTATACCTTCAGGAACTTTAGTTTCTTGAATAACTAAAGGAAACTTACCCATTCCGAAAAGTACATCTATAATTTGTCCATAAGCAGCTAAGACTTTCGTTTTAGTTACTTTAACAAAGACTCTAGATTTTTCATTTTCAGTAAAATGAATATTCTTAAAATATTTTCCACGATAGTTATGATAAGATTGTAACCATCTACTTTCATCATCTTGTCTTGCATCTTTACAAGAGGTGAACTTCTTGTCTATCATTTCAACAAGAATATTAATATCTTCTAACTTATCGTTTTCTTCACTCAAGAGTTCTTGTCCTCTTTGAGCAGGTGGTAATAACGCCATATATAAAATACCTCTATACTATATAATAATACACTTATTAATGTCGTTTGTCAACAATCTTTTTGATTTCTATAATGACAGATGTAGGTATTAAAGTTGTATTTGCAATCTCATCTATAGACCCTTCTTCTTTTTCTGATAGGGAATAATCACCAAAAATCCTTGTTAAACCTTTCTTTTGTGAGAGTAGATGTCCTTTAGTTACACAAGGAGGAAGCTTTGCTTTCTGACAAGCTGATATACTTTGCCAATTTGAATCTGAAACAATATCATACCAATGGACCTCAACAAGAGGATACTTGTCAATTTCTCTTTTAGCTTTACTATTTATTTTAATTTTTCTACGTTTCACTAAAATGCTTCTTATCTTTCATTACTTTAAAATTATTATTATCATCTGAAGTCTTAACTTTACCATAAGGTTTGAAAGCACCATTTCCTCTTACTATAGGGTCTTTCATCCAATCTGTTTCTTGGTCTTTAATTCCATTATTATCAGAATATCTAAACATATTAAGTTTATATTCTTGTTCAATCTTAGGGTCTTTGATATATTCAATAAGCTCTTCATAAGTCATTATCTTTTCATATCGTTCATTAGTTAGTTTATTTATAAATGTATATATAGGCATATTAAATAAAATGAATTACTTTAAATATAAGATACAAAGTAATAAAGATAAACATTAGAAACAAAAAAACTTCTTCTGGAAAATGCATTATATCATTATATCTTTTAAATCAAATTCTAATCCTTCTAATTCATCAGGTTTACCTTTTGGATAAGTAGGATAGATTACAAACTTCTCACCTGTTTCTTCATTAGTACAACCTGCAACTAACCAATCAAATTTAAAATCAGTATCGGTTACAAATTCTCTCATGACTTCATAAGTTTGGTCAGGATGTTGTTTTAATAAATTGGCTTGGCATTCTTGCATAGTTTTATACCAACCTTCCATTTGAAAATTCTGTTGTGTTATAACTGGGTCACTACCAATTAAATAAGCTAGTATTAATATTTTATACATTAGTAACCAAACACACTATCTGCTGGAGTCCATCTCTTAACATTCCGCATTTGTTCATAAGTATTTAAATTTCTAGGTCTAGACATAATTAAATATCTTAATGCATCATAAGCATGGTCTGATGCTTTTGTATCTACATCTTCAGGTCTATTGGGGTCAACTGGAATAGATTGAAGTTCTCTAATTAAATTAGGACAGCTCTTAAATATAATCATTCTTGGTCTTCCTTTCGCATTTATTTTTAATCGTTCATGAATTTGTATCTTGCCTTGTATTCTGTTCTTATCAGCTCTTCTAAGTTTATGTCCAGCTTTAGTTAAGACTTCACCTACAGTCGGACCTGTTGTGCCAGTCCTTGCCCAAGCTGCACTATCTAAAACTCCTTGGGGAGAAAGCTTATCTTCTTTTTCATATAGAAAAATAAGTTTAGCTAAGTCATCTCCTGTTAAACCTTTTTGATATAGTTCTCTATAAACAATTAAGGTTTCATCCATAGGGTCTAAGGCTGCCCATATAACTGCAGACTCTGCTGCATATCCATAGTCAATGCCTTTTATTCTTTGCCAATGTTTTGGGATTTCATATGGAGCTACACAATGTTTGTCATATTCAAATTCAACAAACGCTGCTCCTTGTGAAACATCCCAATTACCATCGAGTAATTGCTTTCTTTGTACTGGTGGTAATGATTCCAACATCTGTTGGTACTTACCATCTAAAGCTAAATAAGGATTATCATCCAGTCTAGCTGGTATGAATTTCCTTGTTATTTTATCTATTCCTTTAAAACTTTCATTAGGAGGTGCTGGGTCTAGATACCTTTTCTTAACCCAGTTGCCTCCGACACCCCCAGGGTTTGCTGTGCACCGAATGTAGCATTTTATCAATTGATTAGTTGTTCTCAATCGTGACTGCAAATATTGGAGTGGGAATTCTGTTGGATACTGTGTGAGTTCGTCTATACCTATCCACGTATAGGATTGACCTTGGTATCTATACACATCAGCATCTCTGTCCAGATAACCGAACTCCAATGTTGCTCCTGAAGGAAATTTCCAAATCTTTTCAACTTCTCTAAAC
>Ga0315328_10001785_pt1 | contig 10063 bp, 10 predicted proteins | sample M120032315metaG_FD_203462 | JGI IMG/M metagenome (GOLD analysis project Ga0315328, IMG submission 203462) | Ammonia-oxidizing marine archaeal communities from Monterey Bay, California, United States - M1 200m 32315 | ecosystem: Environmental > Aquatic > Marine > Intertidal zone | place: USA... | reverse complement strand
GGTCATCCGAACCGTCGCGGCGCGGGTGTTCGAGGAAGCGGATATTGCGCTTCGCACCGAAATCCAGCGGGTGGGGTTTGAGACGGAGCCATGAGCGTAGACACAGGTCAAAGGCATGGTTTATCTGGGTCCCGTCGGATTTTAACGGGACTGGTATTAGCTATGGCAGTCGTGGCCGCTAGCTATGTTCTGTTAGGAAAGTCGGCGCTGCTTGACGTCGAGCGAGTGGAGATTTATGGGCTTCATCGAGTGGCCGTAGCAGAGGTAGAAGAACGACTTGGCTTCCATAACGGAGATCCATTGCTTTCCGTGAACTCGGACGAAGAAGCACGGAAGCTCGAAGTTCTCCCGTGGGTGCAAGCTGTTGATATCGAACGGAACTGGGACGGCCTCATAACCGTAGACATCACGGAGCGTCGGGCGGTAGCACTCGCTATGGTCGCTCCTGACCAATGGGCGCTCATTGACTCCTATGGACGTGTCCTGACTGGGCGGCTTCCGTATCCGCCTGATCTTCCTCGCCTTAGCGGTGTGCATGCAGCAGGGGTACCGGGCAGCTACATGATGGAGGACAGCAAAGCGTTACTTTCGTTGCTCGGCGCCCTCCCAAGCGACTTAGTTCCAGGTCTTCGTCTTCGTCGAGACGCCGCGGACGGTGAAATTTCGGGAAGTCTTGCGAGTGGCCAAGAAGTTGTATTCGGAGACGAAGATCGACTTGCTGCCAAGGTCGCGGCCCTGGTAACCGTGCTGAGTCACCTAGGGGACCAAAACCGAAACGCCAAAATTATTGATGTGTCGACGCCCATGAAGGTTAAAGTCCGAACCGAGGATGAGAGAACTGCCACCCCTTAGTCTGCAAGAACTCCGGGCAGGGCGGACTTGTATCAGATCAAACTTGCGCTACCGTCAGGGTTGCCTGCTCAGCGCTTGACGTGGCAGATGTTTGCGAGAGACCCAGGAGGCCCAGTGGCCAGCCCTCAGAACTATCAGGCTGTGATTAAAGTTGTCGGCGTTGGCGGCGGCGGCTGCAACGCGGTGAACAGAATGATCGAATCGGGTCTGACAGGCGTCGAATTCGTCGCGGTAAATACGGATGCCCAGGCACTCTTGATGAGTGACGCTGATATCAAGCTTGATATCGGCCGCGAATTGACTCGTGGGTTAGGTGCGGGTAGCGACCCTGACATCGGGCGTCAGGCCGCAGTAGAACACGCGGATGAAATTGCGCAAACCCTTGAAGGCTCCGACATGGTTTTTATTACTGCGGGTGAAGGTGGAGGTACAGGGACGGGCGCCGCTCCTATCGTCGCGGACATTGCTAAAGAATGCGGAGCGTTGACCATAGGTGTCGTCACTCGGCCATTTCTGTTCGAAGGCCGACGTCGGGCGGTTCAGGCGGACGCCGGAATTCAAGACCTCAAAGAAAGAGTTGATACCCAAATCGTTATTCCCAATGACCGGCTTTTGAGCGTTGCGAATGAAAACACCACCATGGTTGACGCGTTCCAAATGGCAGATGATGTTCTTCGAGAAGGGGTGCAGGGAATTACGACTTTAATAACTACCCCGGGCCTTATAAACACTGATTTTGCTGACGTAAAAATGATCATGTCGAATGCAGGATCGGCCCTTATGGGAATCGGGCGGGCACATGGAGATAACCGCGCTGAAAACGCTGCACGACAAGCCGTATCGAGTCCCTTGTTGGAAGCGTCGATTGAAGGCGCGCGTGGAATTCTGCTTAATGTGACGGCGTCGACGGGACTCGGACTACACGAAGTTCGCGACGCCGCTGACGTCATTCACGACGTTGCGCACCCTGATGCCAATATCATCTTCGGCACGGTTATCGACGAGGCGATGGATGAAGAGATTCGTATCACCGTGATTGCGGCGGGTTTCGATCGGTGGGATGAGGGGGCAGCAGGCTCAACGAGATCTTCCACGTCGCCATCACCGGGTGAAATTGCAGATATTTTCGACGGAGCAGATGGTGAAGAGATCCATTTCGATACTGATGATGACGACGACGAGTTCGACGTACCGTCTTTTTTGAAGTGATCCGAAGCAGGGTTGCTTCTTACTCTGGAAGATCGTCACATGTTGACCTTTTCTCGCCGAATCAGTGACGAATATTCGGTGCGGATCCGGTTCTCTGATCGCAGCGACGGAGATGCTTCTCGACCAACATTTCTTCGCGACGAGCGGTCAGATCTGACGGTTCCGTCTCAAGCACATGGGGCCGAAGTGTTCACAGTAGGTCGGCCCGGCGAGGGAAGCGGCACTGCATGTGACGCGTTATTGACGGCGTGTCCAGGTGCCTTGATCGGAGTGCGCATAGCGGATTGTGTGCCGATTGCCATATACGGGGTGTCTTTTCAGAACACCCCAATTGTGGGTGTCATTCATGCCGGATGGCGTGGGATTCGCGCTGGCGTGATTGACAACGCCATGAGACAAGTTCGTGGTCATGGAGTAGAGCATGTGCGAGCAATCATTGGTCCTCACATAAGCACAGACCAGTACGAATTTGGAGCGGTTGACCTTGGGGAAGTTGTTGCCGTGGTCGGCGACAAGGCTGTGGGTTGCACGAAAAGTGGGAAGCTGGCCTTAGATCTTGGGGCGGCTGTTCGGGAGCAGTTGGGACGAAACTCTGCGATAGTTGACCATCACATGTGTCGTTGCACAGCGACTGACGGACGGTACTGGTCTCACAGGGCGGATCGAGACACTCAACGCAGTGCTCTCATCGTAGATATCAAAAGGTCGCTATGAACCCTGAGCCTGAACTGAGCTCTGAACAGATGATTGATCGTGCTGGCGTTCTTCGCGACCGCGTTCGGTCGTTGGGTGGCGATGACATTGAGATTGTCGCGGTTACCAAAGGTTTTGGCCCGTGGGCGCTTCGGGCTGCGTCAGAGAGTGGTTTCGAGATGGTCGGGGAAAGTTACGCCCAAGAGTTGGAGTCAAAATGGTTGCAGCTAAAAAACGAGGAGCGTGGCCGGCTGGAGGTGCATTTCATCGGTGGAATGCAAACCAACAAAGTTCGCAGAGTTGCTTCAGTCGTCGCTGTCTGGCAGACCTTGGACCGCCGGTCTTTGGTCGACGAGATAGCTAAACGAGCTCCCGCGTCGTCGGTGATGGTTCAAATCAATTTGACCAATAGTGAAACCCAGGGTGGCTGTCAGATTTCAGAGGCTGGCGACATCGTTGCTATGGCCCGTTCAAAGGGTCTAAAAGTGATTGGTGCGATGGGAATCGGACCACAAGGAGACGACCAAATAATTAGGGCGGCTTATCGAAGTTTGGTTTTGTTTGCTGACGATAACGCGCTGCCACATCGGTCGATAGGGATGACTAACGATCTTGAGATTGCAATCGAATCCGGAAGCACAATGGTTCGAATTGGAACTGCTTTGTTTGGTGAACGTCCAGCACGCTGACATCGCGGTACCCTCGGCGACGAGGAGGAGGCGTATGGCTTCGATGTGGCGACAGGCGATGCTGTACCTCGGGTTAGGACCCGATGAAGGATACGACGAACTTGACGAGCTTCAGCATCCCGGTACTTCAACGCAATCTTCCCCAACGGCTGACGATCCGGTGACCGTTGTGACTAGCCCGACCTCACCGGCGACTATGCCCGACAGTTCGGTGGCTGCGCCTGTTGGGGCTTCAGGCGTAGTTGCCACAGGTTCGGTGAGAACTATCCCCATCACCAGTGCCAAACCTCACGTGGTTGCTCCGCGAACGTTCAACGAGGCTCAACAGCTCGCAGACCGTTTCAAGGCGGACCAGCCAGTGATCGTCAACCTCCAGACTGCTAATCGGGATCTCGCGAGAAGGATCATCGATTTTGTGAGCGGTCTCTGTTATGCCCTTGGAGGCAAAATGGAGAAGGTCGCTGATCACGTTTATTTACTCGCCCCATCTCACGTGAACCTTGCCGAGGAGGAGCGACAGCGCCTCCAAGAGCGTGGTTTGCACTATTAATTCGAGGCCTGTCCGTGACTCAAATTCTGTGCACCCTTTGTGACATCTATGTACTGGCTATTTTTGGGCGAATTATTTTTAGCTGGATTCCCATTGCGCAGGACAGCCCCGTAGCGATTGTCCGAACGTTTCTCGTCCGGGTAACTGAGCCGCTTATGGGTCCTCTGAGGAGGGCGCTGCCGCCTCTTCGTCTGGGCGGTTTTGGGTTAGATCTCTCTCCCATATTGGTGTTGATTCTGATCCAGTGGGTCCTAGCTGGTGTGATCCTTAATTGCAGCTGAGTCGTATTCAACCGCTTTCCAGTTTCGGCTCGGCTGCCTTGTTGTTAGTGTCAGCGCATGAAGTTGACGCCTGTTTTGCTTGAAACGCAACAATTTCCCGAGCGATTTAGGGGATATGACCCTGACTCCGTTGATGACTTTCTTGAACGCGTGGCCGCTGGGTTGAGTGAACTCCAAGAGCGTCTAGACGAATTAGCCGACCGCCTTATCGACGCAGAAGAGCGGGCTTCGAATACTGGTCTCGGCGGCGAGGTTGAAGTCATTGATGGTCGAATGGATGCAATCGAGAGCATTAGAGAAGCATTAGCAACCGCCCCGCGTTTTGAGTCCAATGAGCCGAGCGCAACGAACATGGAAATTGCGATCGACGCAGTAGACGCGCCAAATCTTTCGGAACATCAATCAGTCGCTGTCGGCGCCAACAAGATCCAGATCGAACGGATAGCGGAGCTCATTGCATTGGCACGAGACACTGCCGATGACGTGATTGAGGACGCCGTTGCCTCGGCACGCGAGCAAGTTGGTGACCTGCTGGCAGATGTCCTCGTAGCATCGTCAGCGGATCTAGCGGCCAGCGGCGCACTAGAACGTAAAGCCGAATTAGAAGTGGAGTTGCTGGATCTTGATGCTCGAGTGAATGCTCGCCGTAATGACGCTATTCAACTAGCTGACTTAATCGAAACTCGGAGAAGAGCTTTAGGAGAGATAGCACGTGATCTCGGCGGTCGGCCCGATGGCCCGGAGGTAGATCACCCAGCTTCTTCCGGTGAAGTTGGGGGATGGGCCACCATCGATGGTTCTGTTGGCGAGGAAGCCTTTGTGGATGCCTCTGGCATTCCAGTGACGGAGACCCGCTCAGGTACGGAAATTGATGATCCGTTTTTTTCCGCACTACAGAAGCGGGAGTCGCTAGAGGGGGAGTAAGGCCCGATTTAAACCGGGGTTAACTTCACTTGTGGTTCTTCCCCACCCGCTAGCCATATAATTCTCGAAGCTAAAACTGCCGCTGCGACGGTGGTTTCGTGCCCTTTGATCGAATCTAAGTTTGCGGGCGACCAGGCCACTTCGACCTCGATTCGTTGAGTGACTTCAAGATCTGCATCTTTCCTTGCCTGCTGGATAGTTCTGATTAGGTCTCTGGCGTGGCCTTCGGCCTCGAGTTCAGGAGTGACGTTGGTGTCAAGGACAACTACAGCGTCATTGGATCGCAATGCGGCGGTGCTTCGCGGGTCAGCGGGATCAAGGGCCAGATCATATTCTTCGACTCCCAGAGTGTGTCCTGCGACACTGATTTGGTGTTCCTCGGTTAGAGACCATTCACCGCTTTTGGCAGCGGCGAAAACCTTCTGAACGTCAGCACCTAGTCGGGGACCGAGAAGGTTGCCATTTGGTCGCAGGCTGAGAGTAGCGAAGTCGCCTATGTCGGCTGTCAAAATAACTTGGTGTACGTTAATTTCCTCGGCCAAAAGACCCACTACCTCGCGAAGGTCCTCCGCGTTTTTTCCGGCCACGATGACTTTTGTCAGCGGCAACCTGACTCGGAGCCCGGCATCTTCTCGCAGGCGAAGAGCCGTTGATGAAGCCTCTCTGACTTGATCCATTCTTGAAACCAACTCGGGATCGGCGGGGAGTTCATCAGGGTGCGGCCAGGTGGCAAGGTGAACGCTTTCTCCGCCGGTCAGGCCACCATGAATTTCCTCCATGATCATTGGAAGAAATGGCGCAGCGATTCGGGTAAAAGTGGTCAGAACGGTGTACAACGTGTCGTAGGCATCTGGGTCGCCCTGCCCGCCGCCTTCGGGTCCCCAAAAACGGTCTCGCGAGCGGCGGATGTACCAGTTATTGAGAGCGTCAATGAAGCTTTGGATTTCTGAAGCCGCTCCGGGGAGGTCGTAAGCGTCTAGGGCGAGGGTTGTGGATTCGACTAGCGATCTCGTCTTGGCGAGAAGGTAACGGTCGAGCAAGTGCGGGGAGTCCGTTCGCTTGACTGCCTTATGGCCATCAACGTTGGCGTAAAGGCTAAAGAAGGAATACGCGTTCCATAAAGGGATAAGGACTTGGCGCGTTACATCGTCGATTCCTGCGTCAGATATGCGGGTATCGCCCCCACGTACAATGTTTGTGGACATTAGATACCAACGGAGTGCATCTGAACCCTGAGAATTAAAAATCTCAGCTGGTTCGGTGTAATTACGTAGCCGCTTTGAAAGTTTGTTGCCATCTTCGGCGAGCAGAATGCCGTGACAAATAACGTTCTGGAATGCGGGACGATCGAACAAAGCTCCTGCCAGTACATGCAGCGTGTAAAACCAGCCGCGAGTTTGATTTATGTATTCCACAATGAAGTCGGCCGGGAAATGTTCTTCGAACCAATCTTTGTTTTCGAACGGGTAATGGACTTGGGCGAATGGCATCGACCCGGATTCAAACCAACAATCGAGTACTTCAGGTACTCGCCTCATAGTGCTTTTTCCCGTGGGATCGTCTGGGTTGGGCCGAGTCAACTCGTCGATATAGGGGCGATGTAGATCTGTTGGACGAACTCCGAAATCATCCTCAAGTTCGTCCAGGCTTCCATAGACATCGGTTCGTGGATAATTCGGATCGTCGCTCATCCAAATGGGTATCGGTGAGCCCCAGAATCGGTTTCTACTTATTGACCAATCGCGAGCCCCAGCTAGCCATTGGCCAAATCGGCCATCTCGAACGTGATCGGGAACCCAGTTGATCTCTTGATTGATTTCTTGGAGTCGAGAGCGAATTTTGGTTACTTCAACGTACCAAGACGAAATAGCACGATAGATAACCGGAGTGTCAGTTCTCCAGCAGTGCGGATAGTTGTGTTCATACGTCTCGTGCCGGAAAATCCTGCCCTTACCTTTGAGGTGTTGGATGATCCCAGGATTGGCCTCGAAGACGTTCTCACCAGCCCAGCCAGATACGTCCGCCGTGAATCGCCCTTGTTCGTCAACTGGTACGGCATCACCGATCTCGATCCCATTCGATTCGCAAACAATCTGGTCGTCTTCGCCGAAACCGGGTGCCATGTGAACGACTCCAGTTCCTTCGCTCGTGTCAACAAAATCGGCTTCTAAAACGCGGAATGCGTCTGAGCGGTCTTCGAAGTAGTCGAATAGCGGTTCATAGGAGCGGCCGACGAGGTCTGAGCCCCGTACGGATCCAAGTATTACGTGACCCTCGAGTTCTTCTGAGTACTTGTCTAGACATTCAGCGCCGAGGATCCATTTGGCGCCCTTCGCCTCTACGACCAAATATTCGATATTTGGTCCTACCGCTACGGCAAGATTAGAAGGCAGCGTCCAAGGGGTTGTCGTCCATGTCAGTAACCGAACGGATTCGTCGTCGCCAAGTCCTGGGAATCCGGAGCTTTCCAACTCAAACCAAACAGTGATGGCTGGATCTTGACGAGGCCGAGTCGCGTCGTCCAAACGAATCTCAAAGTTAGAAAGTGGAGTCTCTGCTCCCCATGAATAAGGCATCACCCGGAAGGCTTGGTAGATGAGCCCACGTTCCCACAACTGCTTGAAGGCCCACATCACCGATTCCATGTAGGACAGATCCATGGTCTTGTAGTCGTTATCGAAATCAACCCAACGAGCTTGCCTAGTCACCGTCTCTTGCCACTCAGAGGTGTATCGGAGCACTGACTCTTTGCAACTAGCGTTAAAATTTTCGATTCCGTACTCAGTTATTGCGGCGCGTCCGCTTATGCCCAACTCCTGTTCAGTTTCCATTTCGGCAGGTAAGCCGTGGCAGTCCCAGCCGAAACGGCGATCCACTCGTTTACCACGCATGGTTTGATACCGAGGAACGACGTCCTTGACATATCCGGTGAGTAGGTGACCGTGGTGAGGCAGGCCATTGGCGAAAGGAGGTCCGTCGTAGAACACAAACTCGTCGTTTTTTGGGCGCGTCTCGATTGAATCTTCAAATGTTTTCTGTGCTACCCAACGTTGGAGGACGTCGCGCTCAATCGCAGGAAAATCTGGCCGGTTTGGCACTTTAGGGTAAGGGCTGTCGTTTGAAGCGGTCACTGTTCGTCCGGAGAGGGCATCCAACCATGCACGGTATCGCGTCCCGTTGAGAAGTCCTTTCTTCAAAGTCTGTTGCTTTAGTACGTGGAGACGAGGAACGACGGAGCTATGATGCGGCACCTTTTCGAACCCGAGTTGTCGGGAGGGGAGTTATGGCCGCAAAGAAGTCCGTTGGTAGGAAAAGCCCTGTGAAGAAGAAAGCGGTGGCGAAGAAAAGCCCTGTGAAGAAGAAAGCGGTGGCGAAGAAAAGCCCTGTGAAGAAGAAAGCGGTGGCGAAGAAAAGCCCTGTGAAGAAGAAAGCGGTGGCGAAGAAAAGCCCTGTGAAGAAGAAAGCGGTGGCGAAGAAAAGCCCTGCGAAGAAGAAGGCAGCTGCAAAAAAGGTGTCGGCGAAAGCTCGTTTCAAAGCTCCCTGGTTGAAAAAACAACGGGAGGCACTCCTAGCCGAACGGGGTCGATATACCCAACACGCGGAATTTCTCGAAGCCGAGGCTGATCAGCTAGCACGAGATCGTGAGCCGGGTGATGTCCAATTCGATGAAGAGTCCGGTGAAGGTGATTCGATAGCGGTGGAACGCGATCGAGATCTCCAACTGTCTGCACAAGCGAGGGCGGCTATCCAAGATATTGACCGTGCACTTGAGCGAATTAAAAAGGATACATACGGCATTTGTGTAGCTTCGGGGCTTCCGATTCCCAAGGAACGCCTAGAAGCGCTTCCACATGCCGACATGCGTGTTGAGGAGAAAGCCACCGGCATGTCGTGGCGCTGAGCTTGTGCCGATGTTCACCAAAGCGCTTAGCGCCCGTTCGATAGTACTTACTGGCTTTACAACATTTGCTTTCGATCAAATCACTAAAACTTGGGCTGCTTCAGCGCTTGATAGCGACTCCATCGAGATCGTGTGGAAGCTGCGCTTGCATCTGACGACAAACACGGGATTCGCGTTCAGTACCGGTAGGGGCCTAGGTCCGTTGCTCGGACTTTTGGCAGCAGGCGTAGTTGCTTTGCTTTGGAGGATGCGAACGAAATTCTCGTCGCGTTTAGGTACTTTTGCACTGGGCCTGGTACTCGGAGGGGCATGCGGCAATTTAGCTGACCGGCTTTTTCGGGTTCCGCGATGGGGCCGTGGCGCTGTCGTGGATTTTATTGACTTTCGGTTTTGGCCGGTCTTTAACCTGGCGGATGTAGCAATTGTTTCCGGGGTAGTCATGTTGAGTGCGAGCATGTGGGCTGGACAACGCGGGGAACAACGTAATGCGTGAGCAGATTCCGGCTGCTTTAGATGCCGAACGCGTGGATCGCGTCGCCTCGCTAATGACTGGGCTGAGCCGAAACATGGTGACGTCGCTGATCGCAGAAGGCAAATTGACCCGCAATGATGAAGTGGTTCTCGTTGGGTCGCAACGCGTCGTCGAGGGAGATTGGATTGAAGTTGAGGTCCCCGCGCAAGAACACGTCGACAAACATCTGGTTCCGGACCCTGAAGTAGATTTTGAAGTGGTTTACGTCGATGACTCGGTGGCCGTAATCGATAAACCGGTGGGTTTAGTTGTCCATCCCGGGGCGGGCACTACATCATCGACTTTGGCTCACGGGCTGTTATCTCGATTTCCTGAAATGGTGGATGTAGGTCCGCCTGAACGTCCCGGCATAGTTCATCGTCTGGATCGCGACACGAGTGGCTTACTGGTCTGCGCGCGCACAAAAGAAGCTCTTTCTTACTTGAGTGAAGA
>Ga0315328_10001783_pt1 | contig 10066 bp, 9 predicted proteins | sample M120032315metaG_FD_203462 | JGI IMG/M metagenome (GOLD analysis project Ga0315328, IMG submission 203462) | Ammonia-oxidizing marine archaeal communities from Monterey Bay, California, United States - M1 200m 32315 | ecosystem: Environmental > Aquatic > Marine > Intertidal zone | place: USA... | reverse complement strand
AATACCCTTAACAATGAATCAGATACAGTATGGTATGTTTTGCCCTTATAACTAGCATCTTCTCTTCTTGAAATGAACACCATTTTATTAGGCTCCTGCCATTTTGGGCTAACCCAAGGAGGGTTTTTCCCCCCTGATTTAATTATTTTTTTTTCTGGATCGGCTTCGTAATCACCTTTATTAAATCTCTCAATGATAATGGCAGCTGCATCCCGTTCAATGATATTGGCTATATCATACTCTTTTTGAGAGAATCCTACAGAAAGGAATAAAAGTGATATGATGATGTGGTTTTTCATTTTCATTCTAACTAAATCTAACAGAATAAATAGGAATTAGGGTAGATATAAAAAGCCCCACATTAGTGGGGGGGGGTTGCTTTTAGTCTAAGATTGGTCTGATTAGTGGAAAAAAGGGCTGAATTCACTGGACCTGTCACTGGCTTTATTTTTGGATGATTGGTAGATTTATGTATACTAAGAATAAGAAAGGATATCAACAATGGTTAAGATTGAATATATATCAGTTCCTAATACAAAATTATTTTATTCAATAATAGATGAAAAAGCTGTTTTAGAGAGATTTGATGATTCTGATTATGACTATTATGCTTGTATTTCGATAGAGCATTGGCTAATGAATGGACTGAAGGCGATGGAAGATAGAAGTGGTAAACTCAAAAAGAATATGACAACATTATATTCTGGGCCTGTTTTGTTTCTAAGTAGATTTTCAAAGATTGATTATGAATCAAAAACTATTTCTATTATTGGTGAGTATGATAAGTATGATAAGGATGATGATAGTTATATATATTTTGAAACAGGTAAACATGAGCATATCGACGATGCTATATGTAATTGTTTCGATAGTTATAGTTTTGATATAGAGTATGACATTTGTGGAGCAATAAACCAGTTAACAGAAATGTATGAAATTACTTGGCAAAAAAAATCTCTCTTCGATAATAATAAGAAATACTAGCCTTAGAAAAGAGTCCCAAAATATTTAGGTATTTTTTGATTTAAGTAAATAATATTTAGCCATCAAGACCCACATTCGTGGAGGGATGTTGTTTAATGTCTGTTTTTTTATCCATTTTTGTACGATAAACGCATCCATCTTTTCCAATAAAATACAAATAACCTTTTTCTCTTTTAATTCCTAGTCTTATTACCTTTTCAGGTTTCGCATATTTGGCGGGATTAACTTGAATTAAAGCACCCATCTTACCGCGACAAATGTCCCCTTCTTTATCAAGAAAATACATCCAGCCAATTTCTCTTTTAAGGTTTGTTCTCTGAACTAATTCCTTACCCATTAATCATCCATCTACATGGTTACATTTATTTAAAATTCACGTTCCCGCTGTTCCTTGTAAAAAAGGTGCACATCTTTACTATTGATCCCTGCACGACAGCCAGTGCTCATAGATCATCACCATGGCCAGAGTATCCATTTCACAGTAACGCAGCAATGCATTGATAATGTTCTGCCGTTCCTGATCACTCATCTTGGTGAACTGCATCTTTGCGTAGGCCACCATGGCCGCCCCTCCATCCCGAATCTCACCCCGTTCCAGATACAGCTCATCTGTCTCAATATCATCATGGATCGGTTCAAGCAGTTTATAAGGATCTATTACTTTCCCGCCGGAATCCTGTTGCCAGAGTACCCTGCCTTTCAGGTTTATCCCGAACTCCATAGGCTGAGAATATTTATTTTCTAAAAATTTGCTCACATTCAACACCGTAGGCAAGACCTGTTTAATGGAGTTGGACCCTTTCATCATGGGGTGATAATAATAGCTTTTTACGCATTTCCAAAGGTCAATCATGTCCCGGTCTCCTCGATCTCGATACTCCTTGCCATCCAAATCCCTCGCTTTCCAATTGGTGATGGTATCGATCCAATGCAATATCTCTTCATTGGATATACCATTATCTTTGAAAACACCAATCTCATCATCTTTCTCAATCTGACGGTAGATCTGACGCATAACGGTATTCTCGTGGTTGGAATAACGAAAAATGGTACCATCATCCTTTTCCAGGGTCTTCTTCAATGCCAGCGTAAATTCATAATTAGGGAAGGCTCCCGGCTCACTATGAATCCATTCCCGGTGCTTCAAACGCCCGTCTTCATAAAGCGTATGGCAAGAAAACTGAAAAGCAGTCTGTTCGTAAGGGCGGCGCCCTTTATTGAATGGAATCGCCACCATGCTGGTTTCAAAATCTATAAAATGATAAGGATAGTGCCATTCTTTCATTTCATCAAACAATTCAAGATTTATGTGTTCATCTTCCATATCCCTGCCGGTGCGCTTATTCACTTGGAGCCACTGGCGTTCCACACGACCCATACCCTTGTCAGGAATTTTGGGCTCAGATTTAAAAAGATCTTCATAGATCAGGTCTTTTAAAAAATGGATGCCCCGTTCCAGAGCATCCTTGGTATGCCGGAAATCCCACAGTTCAAAAACATGAGGTTCATCAAAATCATAATCTTCACCAAATTTATCCTGCCAGCACTCCATATAACCACTTTTCAATCCTTTGGCTGCCGACTCCGTCGTATTCTTATACTCGCAATGTTTGCATTTCAGCCCCACGGTTACAGGATAGCGCTGATCCTGTTTGTAATAGCCTGCATACTCCCGGACTCTATCAAAAAAATTCTTAAACTCTTCCATTTCCTTTTTCCGAGGATCAATATCCAGCCCCGCCCAAATCATTTCCACGTATTCCATCACTGGCACTTTCACCAGCACTGGGTCGCCCAGTCGTTCAGGAGTGATTTCTTCGGTTACTTCGATCACGGTGCGGCTCTTTTCGTTCTTTTTAACTCGAAAAAGCTGGTTAATACCGTCCACGGTTGCTTCCGCGGCTTTATCCGCCATCATCAGGTACGGCTCAATATTCCAGTCCGGGTAGGCCTGCTGTGTAACCCAGGTCTGAAATGCAACATCATACAGATAGGGGCGCCAGGGCCGGGCAATATAATCGCCGGTGCCCTTTTTATTGCGAAAGCTTCCCTCCTTTGAATCAAAGGACTTTGCTTTTACTTCGATCAGTTCTACATCCATCCCGTTCTTAACCAGCAAATCAATGCGAATAAAAAAGTTCTCAAAGGCCACGGCAGGTTCATAAAGTATAACATTCTCATTATGAATATATTTTGCTGTTTCTTCCAGTGATTCATGGTACTTCAGCGCGTTGATATTATGCCCGCAGTGTCCAATCTCTGTGCAGCAAGGATGGGAATACTTTGCCAGTTCCCCTACCTGAAACCCGCCTTCCGCTAATGCCATCAAAAATTCATTTTCAGCCATCTGGTTTGCATATTCTTTTTTCTTGCCGTAGTAGTAGAGTTTGGTAGGGCATTCCAGGGCCGATTTGAACCGGCTCTTAGACAGGGTTCTTGGATTTTTTATATCATTCATTTATTTTTTAAGTATTTACGAATATCATCTTCACTTTCAGTGTCGACCAAGTTGATTGGATAGTTTTTCACTGATATTATCAGGGGCAATGGTTAAAACTAATTGTTTGATTTTTTCTATAGAGACTTTAGCCTTTCTTAATTCCTGAAGAGTTTGAGTCCAAATAAATGTTTTGATGCAAATTATATCTTCCTAAATCCTATTATTATTTAATATATCCTTCATCATTCCCAATTTTTTTCTGATCTAGCGATACTTCAGTAAGTGCTAAGACTTTCCCATCTTTCATTTCCAATTGCCATCTCTCTTTTTCTACATCTCCATTTTCCCAGTGTATTTCTTCCGCATAATATCGAATATTTGTACCTTCTCCCAGCCCATCTTCAAACGGGTCAATATCTTCAATCTTAAAGTATGACTCTGCGGGTATATTTTCTATTTTATATATAGGTGTTGATGATATTACTCGCTTCAACTTATCATTTTCATCTTCATAGAGAGTACAGCTGTTTGTGGCATAGACTAATTTATTTATTTTCAGCTTTTGTGGATTAGCAATATATATAGAACTTTCTTTTTTTATGACATGAATATTGCCGTATTCTCCACTTTTAAAATTCATAATTCAATATCCTATTTAACTTACTTTTAATTATTTATTTTCCCTGATCATTCTGCGGGCTTCCACTTGGAAAAATTCCAGGATTAAATTCCATTTTAATTCTCTTTCAGTTTAGGTTTGGTCATTTCACTGCAGATTATCATCATCTGACGGTGAATCAGAAGTTGTATCGCCAGTATATCCATAAAATTTAGGGTCTTCACGATGAACGCCTTCTTTCCAATTCTGTTGAGAAAGCAAATCTGATGGTTTATCAAAAGATTTAAATCCTTCACCTCCTACTCCGTGATACCACATTGGCTGTCCCGCACTTGCTTTAATAGTGGGCAAGTTAATGTTATAAATAGCCACAATCACTTCCAGGTAGGAACCGCCAACCATTGAACCGTCTTGCTTATCTTCTTCCAGGAATTCGACAAAAGTTAAATTACCTCCATCTACTGTATAAAGATTCAGCTCTACCAGATTTGGTTCAATTCTCTCTAAATCTAAAGAATCAATCATATCCCATCCAGCAATTGCAGTAATATCATCACTGTTTTCTGGATGGGCTGCATAAAATCCATTTTTATCAATATAAACCCATGATGCAAATTGCTCTGCCCAAAGAACAAAAGGGGCACACCACCATACCTGTTTAGAGTTTGACATAAAAGCTTCTGGCGTATAGGATTGAATACAAGGAATAACTATTTCTTCGGTTATATGATGCGTGATAAATGCTATTTCATCCGAAGAAAACTTTGGACATGCTTCATTGAGTTTTTCAAACCAACTTGGGATTAATGCTTTAAAACCTAATCTGCGGGCATAAGTATTAGTTGGCGCTCCCCAACGCTGTATATAGTCTACAATTTTTTGTTGTTTTTCAGTATCTGTTTCTCCTTTTTCATTTTTAGGCACTTTAAAAGTAATTGCCGGATAATCTCTATCTTCATTTTCATTCTTTTCTTCTGGTGTATTTTCTTCATCTCCATCATTTGAATCTTCTAATCCGGCTCTTACAAGCATTTGTTCAGCTTCTTCCGCATCTGCAACGTCTATTTCAGGCAACCCCAGATCTCTTGTTAGGCCTGTCACCCACTCTTTCTCAAGATCTGTGACTTTCCCATCCGCTTTTGCAACAGCAATAATTACATCACGCAACCAAATCTTAAAGATATCATCATAGTCTTTAATTTCTTCTTTTACCTGCTTCACCAATGATTGACATAATTCCCATGACGCAGGAGTCCCCCGAACTGATTTAAAGTGTCCAATCATAGTTTCAAGAGGATTAAGATCCACGTTTTCATCACTATTCAAAAGCAAATGTTCATATTCAGTATCCTCCAGTCCTGAAGTATAAAGCATGCTATTAATCTCAGATAAAATTAGTCCTACCTCTTCCTTGCTTAATTCATTATCAGAATCATGTGCCATAATGGTCAGGATTATTCCAATTTTTTCTAGTAGAACTAAATCTTCAATTTTTCTCATTTTATTTCTCTTTTTTAGACCAGATGCCGATTAACTTTTTGAACAAAATTGATCCACTGATTCTCCAGGTCGGGGGTAATTGCCTCTCGTCGACTGTCACTTAAGCAAAACACTCCATAGTCTTTCCCAATAACATCCTTATTTATTTTAAGATAATCAATAGAGCCAGCCCGTTTTGGGTTGGTAACCTCACTAAAAGTAAGGTAAACAAAATTAATATGAGAATGCTCCTTTTTAACTATGTCAAAGGTTTTTTTCACTTTTTTATTATTTTTTTCCAAATCCTTTCTACTTCCATAGATCCCATTCATTTTTAGCTCCATCCCAAGGTGAACATCCTTTGGATCAAATGAGCGGGTATATTTTTCAGGTTTGGAGCCCTTTTTAATGATTAATAGATCATATTCAACCGGGAAGCCAGTTATATAAACGTTTGGCTCTGTCACCTGGCAGTTCTTTGGAATCTCTTTGCCAAGAAAGCATTTAACGACTCTGCAAAAATAATCACCAATGAATTTCTTCCAAGATACTGTATTATCTTTCTTATCTAACTCAACTCTTTTCTTTTGTATTAATTCGAATATGGTTTGTTGTGTATTGTCCATTTCTCTTCCACTTTTTATCCCAATTATTTATTCTTCCTGCTCTCCAAGTGGGTCTCCATCTGGAAAAATTTCAGGATTAAATTCCATTTTACCTGTTTCAGGGTCAATTTTACAGGGTGGAAGCATCTCCGGGGGTATACCATCAGCAATTAACTCTTTTCTCAATTGCTGCCCTTGAAGGGCAATTTTAAGTAAATCAATTAGCGTTGCAGCTTTCGGACACATGGATGACCATTGACTGCAATAATAAGTCAACTGGTGTGCCTGCCCTCTGCTAATAATACCATCGTAGATAGATAAATGAAATAATGTATGTAAAAAGGTTCCTATGTTATCTTTTTGAATATGATTGTTATTAAAATAATTGACCAGGTTTTTATGGGAAACATTCACCCTGATCATGGGTGGGTTGGGGTCGCTTTCATCATACATTTCATTAAAAATACAATCCAGTGTTTCACCAATATCTGTCGGATTTCCGTTATCAAATCCATAATCTATATCCCCTATTCTAAAATTCCATTTTGGAAGTGTTAAGTTTATGTATTCCTTCTCAGGATTTTTTATGCCACCATCTGCCAGATTGCCAAAATAGGTGTAGAATACACCAATATCATGGATAATCGTCCAGGATTCCGGGTCTTCTATCTTGGTCGTGTCAGGAAAATCTATTTTACTCGCACGTTTTTTAAGGTCATCAATAAACTCTTCAATTTGATAAACAAACCAGCCGTCCATACACCATCTCAGGTATACGAATTCTTTATATTTTATAATATTATCCAGGGAAACAATATTCATCATACCTGTGATTAACATATTCTTTTGATCATTATCATAGTTTTCCGCAATATAATCCCTGGCAGCTTTCATAATATCCAGATATTTCGGCTCATCACTTTTGGCTACACTGGCCATAAAAGTATCCACATCATCGTACACATCCGTAACAGTGATACTATCTGCTGAGATATACATACCGAATCCTTTTAAATATCCCAGCTCATCTGGATCAGCCTGGCCATCTGCATAGATACTTTCCCTTAAAAGACAGGCAACCACATGGGGCTCTTGCCAGTGTTTCGGTAATATTGGATTCATATTATTTCTCTTTCAATGCAGTTTTGGCCATTTCAATACTCCGTTAAAACTACCTTTTTAACGACTCAAATAACTCACACTTTTCAGCAACCCCGGGAATCGATGGTAACTTCAATTTTTCATCACCAATAAAAACTCTGTATTGGTTTTTCTCATTAACACATCTTACCCCCTGCCCTATACCAACCATCCACGCCATATATTTGCAATTATAGCAACATTCGTAGTCTTTTGGTATTTTGTTTCTGTTTTCCAGGTTATACATTTATGTATTGCTCTATTAGTTCAGTTTTAGTCATAATCCAAATTTACCCATCATTCCACAAACAAAAAACCCCACGAGTGTAGGGCTTGATGGTGTAATTCTCATCAATCATTTTATGGTCTTTAAATAATTATAAAACCTTGGCTTTCCTTACAAAAGACCATAAATCTTTCTATCATTTCTAGAATTGTTTTTTCATCATCTTTTGTTGCCCATGTACATTCATCTTCAATATATTGATCAAAATAACTGCATTCCATCCCATTTTTACAACAGTCATGAAGACTAATTGCTTTTCCCTCACTTATAAAATGACCAGAATTTGATTCACCTGCTTCAAAATCATATTCATTACCTTTAAATTTAAATTCTTCATTTACAAGTTCATTAGCATACTGCACATATTGCCAAATTGTATGCCAATTTCTATTACTGCAACTAAACTTAATGGAATTTTTTGGCAGACCTCTTGATTCTAAATAGTCATCCAAACTATCGTAGTTAACACCATTAATTATAATACTAACAGGGAAAACAAATCCTGCATCTGATGTGTGACTATTATCAATTCTTTTGCCAATTAAATCAAATCCCATAATATTATCTCTTTTTATTCATATCCAAATCTATCCATTATCCCGCAAACAAAAAAACCTTGCTTAACAGGGGTGAATCACAGTTTTACCGACTCACAATTACTCCATTATCGTATTTTATATTTATAGATTCCACATCAGGATTCTCCAACAAATACTTGGATACTTCTGACAATATATCTCTACGAATTAATCTATTTATGGGCCTTGCACCATATTCAGGTTGATATCCATTCTTTATTAAATAATTACGAATACTGCCATCAACATGACATGTAATACCATGTTTTTCAATGTTTTCTATCATCCTACTAATATGCATATCCACAATCTTCTCAACCACTTCTTTGTTCAAATCATTGAATTTAACGATCTCGTCTATTCTGTTTCTCAATTCTGGTTTTAAATATATATTGAGTTCAGATTCAGTTAGATTGGTCGTCATTACAATAATTGTGTTTTTAAAATTAACTGTCCTGCCTTTAGAATCAGTTAATCTACCATCATCTAAAACTTGTAGCAGAATATTTAATACACTTGGGTGAGCTTTCTCTATCTCATCAAATAGAATAACTGAGTATGGCCTGCGCCTGATTTTTTCCGTTAAATATCCGCCTTCATCATATCCGATATATCCAGGTGGTGACCCAATCAGTTTAGCAACTGAATGTTGTTCCATCAACTCACTCATATCAACCCGAACAAGTGCCTTCTCATCATCAAATAATGCATCTGCTAATGTTTTACCAAGTTCGGTTTTACCAACTCCAGTATTTCCTAAAAACAAAAATGAACCAAGCGGTTTATCAACATCCGCAAGACCCATCTTGGACATACGAATAACATCCGAAGTTTTCTTCAATGCTTCTTCCTGTCCTATAACTCTTTTTCTTAAATGATCTTCTAACTGTAATAGTTTTTCTTTCTCACCCTCTAACATTTTATTTACAGGTATACCAGTCCATTTGGAGACTACTTCTGCTACATCTTCGGTGGTCACTTCAAGTTTAATAAACCGAGAATTTTCTAAAGTCTTAGAATATTCTTCTATTTTCTTTTCGAGATTAGGTATTGTATCGTATTGGTATTTAGAAGCTTCTGCATAGTTTCCATCTCTTTGATGATATTCCATTTGGAACTTAGCGTCCTCAAGCTCTTCTTTAAGTTTGGACACATTGCTTACGGCTTCCTTTTCCTTTTCCCATACCTCCATATTCACACTAAGTTGATCCTTGGTGTCCTTAATTTCCTTTTTACACTCTGATAATCTTTCCTTTGATTTAGAATCTTTTTCCTTTTTAAGTGCTTCTCTTTCAACTTCTAACTGTATCAGTTTTCGTTTAAGATTATCAATAAGCTCAGGTGCAGAATTCATTTCCATACGTAGTTTAGATGCCGCTTCATCTATCAAATCCACGGCCTTATCCGGCAGAAATCTATCGGATATGTATCTATCTGATAATGTTGCTGCAGAAATAAGTGCAGAATCTCTGATACTCAATCCGTGGTGGACTTCATACTTATCCTTAATTCCACGTAGAATTGTAATGGTATCTTCTACATTTGGTTCTGCTATATAAACTTGTTGAAACCGTCTTTCAAGTGCGGCATCTGGTTCCACATACTTCTGATATTCGTTGAGAGTGGTGGCACCTATAACCTTTAATGTTCCATGTGCTAATTCTGGTTTAATAATATTAGCGACATCCATTTGTCCTTGACCACCTGCGCCAACTATCATATGTATCTCATCAATGAATACAATAATATCACCGTTTTGTTCTTTGGCAGCATCTATAAAATTCTTTAGTCGTTCTTCAAACTGTCCCTTATACATAGCACCAGCAACCATAGCAGATAGGTCCATTGTGATTATTTGTTTTCCCTTAATGTTTTCAGGAATATCACCATCTACTATACGTTTGGCAAGCCCTTCTACTACCGTAGTTTTGCCAG
>Ga0315328_10001781_pt1 | contig 10069 bp, 10 predicted proteins | sample M120032315metaG_FD_203462 | JGI IMG/M metagenome (GOLD analysis project Ga0315328, IMG submission 203462) | Ammonia-oxidizing marine archaeal communities from Monterey Bay, California, United States - M1 200m 32315 | ecosystem: Environmental > Aquatic > Marine > Intertidal zone | place: USA... | reverse complement strand
TTTTCTGAGTACTATGATTTCTCTATCTAATTCAGATCCAAATCGATCAGAGAACCTGTCAAGCAATGTCCCAACATCTCCTGTGGCTATCCTGTCAATGTGCCCGTACATACTATCTTTAGACTCCATAGACAGATTCGGGTCTGAAGTTCTGCGCTTTTCCCACTGAGCTTGGAAATCTGTCGATTCAATGGTTTGATTTTCATTTGTTTCATACTGAGAATCGACTACGGGGCCATCATCGTATTCAAATTCAGTCTTTTGAGGCAACGGAGGAGGTGGTGGTGGTGGGGGTAATGCGATTCCTGGAGGTAACGGCGGAAGTGGTAATTCCGATATATCCTGAGACTCATCGTCTGGCTCTACCATGTACTCACAATATGATACCGAAACTCTCCACTATTCAATATTCTGTGATAGGGGGCACGGAAAATATTGTCTTAGGGGGATATCAATGACCCCCATCCTTTCAAAGAAAGGAATGTAGCCATGCTTTCAGGGACATCGAATATTTCGCCCGAACCCCCTTCAACATAGGTATCTGAGATTCTTGCAGTGACATCGTCCTTGGTTAATTCAATCTTATGTGTAGACTCTCCACTTAATGCCACAGCTTCAGTCAATGGATCGAATGCGTCCGTAGCATCAGGATTAAGCCTGCTCAAGGGTATTTCTGTTACCCTGAGCCCGCACTTACCGTGAAGACTACCAATCCATCTGATTACACGCTTGACATCAACAGTGACATTCTCATCGGTCTCTCCGGCTGTACCCAGTACTACCGATGAATCTCCCTTAACCAACTCCCAGAAAATCGAAGTGTTGTCGCCAGGAAATACTCTGAGGGAGTGATCGTCACGGAGTCTGGTTACTCTCTCTTCGTCTAATGACTGTTCGGCGAGTTGTTCCAACTTCGATCTACTACAAGATTTCACTGTACAATTCGGATTGCGTATTCGTTGCTTCATAATTTCGTGTAATTCATTCAATCGGCTTTTCTTATCTGGCTGTCCACTTGCTATTCCCTGGAGATTCTGTAGAACTCCTTCGATACCTGTTTCGACCCTAGTCTTCCACCCTCCTTCAGCATTCCCAACTACTGCATTGACACTTACTCCCTCGCCCCTGATATAATTGACTAATTGCCTACGAGCGTTAGAATCCAGTTGCAAATACGCAGGATCTCTGACATGAATGTGAAATCCCCTATGTCCAGAGAATGATGTCTGGACGTATTGCTCTTGGAATCCGAATTCGGGCTCTAGGAATTCTGACCACAGTTTCCATGCTTGCTCCTGTATCAGTTCTATCATAGCTGGAAAATTTCCATCAGACACTCCCGGTAGGTGGTCACCATCAAGATCGAAAATCAAATCTGCACCGAGCCATCCCTTGTCGGACATTTTTCTTTGATATGGGTCCCTATAGTAAGCAGTACTGTGGAAGCATGAATGAGGAGATTTACTACGCAAGTAGTGTAATAGCTCGGACTTGTCAGTGAATCCCCTATGCCTGTCGGGTGGCCTAGAACCCCAAGGTATGAACATCCATTCCCTTGATCTGAATCTAGGTGGGCCCCATAGATCATTGATACTCAATGATTGATAAAACTCTGAGAATCGCAGAGCGAAACGACTCCATCCCTCGGCCATAGATAAGTCAAAATGGCTAGGCAAATGAACTGTGGCATCATTCGAGGTCGAGTGAACGCGCCTCACGGCCTTCTGTTGCAGGTTGTGCACCCGTTAATTCGATGTAAGCCTCCCAGCATACAAATTGATTGTTTAGTACAATCGCCTCAGCGAATGTCAATGCCTTACCTGTGTGGGCGCATATAGGACCTAACTGACCTGTTGCCGTAGACAACTTCGACGCATCGGGCATAAATTTTCGAGGGCCGTACGATTATTGACTGTTGCCTTCTAGAAGTTACTGACTAGGAGTGGTTTTCAACTAAACACCAATCGGCCGAATATGCAGGAGTATTCCGAGTATAGAATTGGGCATTCACCGGATCCTGATGATGCTTTCATGTTCCATGCATTAACAACTGGAGTATTGGACACACAAAAAAGAAAATACGTTCACGAACTGTATGATATCGAGCAATTGAATAAACATGCACTAGTAGGTAGATTCGAAGTATCTGCAGTTAGTATTCACTCATATCCACATATCGCTGATCGTTATCAACTGATGAACTGCGGAGCATCAATGGGAGAGGGGTATGGGCCTATTCTGGTATCCCTATCTGAGTATACCTTAGATGAAGCCAAAACTAAGACTATTGCAGTACCTGGGTTAGGTACCAGTGCATATCTGGCCCTGAGGCTAGCATTAGGAGATGTTAGTGTAGTTGTGGTACCATTTGATGAAATACTACCATCTGTCATTCGAGGAGAATTCGACTTAGGACTAATTATCCATGAAGGTCAGATCACCTGGGTCAACGAGGGTTTACATCTGGTCCTTGACCTGGGTGTGTGGTGGAATGAAAATACAGGCCTACCGCTCCCCTTAGGTGGAAACGTCGTTAGGAGAGACCTTGGTGAAAATGTTTGCCTCAGTATTGCAGAAGATGTTCGTAACAGCATAAGGTATTCACTAAATAACCCTGAATCAGCACTAGAGTTTGCTAAATCATGGGGGAGAGGGATTGATGATGAAACTAACAGCAAATTTGTCAGGATGTACGTAAATGAACGGACATTAGATTATGGCGATGATGGAAGGGAAGCAGTTCGATTGTTTCTCTCTGAGGGTCAGAGAATTGGAGTTGTTGATCCGACTCTAGATCTATCGAAATTAGATTTCATTGGGAGATGATATATTGTCGAATGATAAGCCAGATATTAGCGAATTCGGTTCTGTCGATCCTGCACCTGCCAGCTCCAATTTAGATGTCTCATCACTTGAAAATATTCTATGCGATGAAGAATGTAAAATGTTTGCGCGTATGAGGGCACTATTCGCACTGAGAAATTTAGGAGGTGGTGAATCGATAGATGCTTTAGCTAATGCATTCAAATCCGATTCGGCCTTGTTGAAACATGAAATTGCATATGTAATGGGTCAAATGCAAGATTCACATGCCGTCCCATATCTTATTGAGAGGTTATCTGATTTGAATGAAGACCTCATGGTGAGGCACGAAGCCGCAGAAGCCTTGGGTGCAATAGGAGATAGGATAGCAATGGGCACTCTCGAATCATTTCGATATGATTCTGAGCCAGTAATTGCAGAATCATGTGAAGTTGCCATTGACCTCATGGATTGGGTACACAGTAAGAATATCGAATATTAGTCCAATATTACCCATTCAATATCCGATCTCAACCCACACGCCTCGCGTAAGAACTTCTCCAGTCCTTTCACTGCCACTGTATCAAGGCGATTCTCCACTCCGAGCCGGAAGTATTCAGATATTCTTGGTTCACTGATTCCACTATTCTCTGAAGTGGCCGAAATTACTTCGTTCCTCCAGGATTCATTATTCATAAACATGCTATACTGTTCTAGCATGTCACCCCTAGCACGTCGAACCCTATCCATAGGCGAATCCTTTCTAGCAGCGAATACTCCGAAAACCATTGGTAGACCTGTGATTCGAGTCCATTCAGCACCAAGATCCAATTGAACTGTTTTAGGGTATTCGATTGCTGCCGATAGTGCTCGATCGCCTATCAAAAGAGCCCCGTCACAACGTTCCAGCATCGTTGTTATGTCCGGACCCATTTCTATAGTCTTAGGATCAATCCCACGATGTTTCAATATCCAACTTAGTAATTTTTTTGAGGTTGATGAATCAGAAGGAAGGGCAATGTCTCTCATAGACTCAATTGAACGTGATCCGAACAATATCACAGATCCTACTTCCCCCCTACTAACTATACCCAAATCGGGCATCAATACAAGATGTTCGTGATATTTTGCATAATCAGCAGAAGGTATTGGTGCCGTGAGGCAATCCTTCCTGATCACATGTCCAGTAAGCCATGCAGGAGGGGCTGGCAATATTCCCCATCTATTTTCAAGCCCATAGAATATGGGATCACAATTGCTAAATGATACCCTACCAAGTACTTCATGCCATGTCATATTCTCACCTAATTATTCAAAACAGGTAGCAGTTCAGATATATTATATTCGTCTTCTTTGAACACAGAAAATTCTGAATATATTGAATTTCTTTTTATCGCTACTGACCCCGTGGAAGCAATAATTCGCACCAATTCATTTGAACCTGTTTCTACGCTCGTTCTGCTACCTGCCTCGTGCATAATCTCTTCGTGACCAACTGTGCCATCAATGTCATCAGCACCTGCTGTCAGACATAAGGAAGCTAGGTGATCACCGAAGTTCATTCGGTATGCCTTGATATGGGGGATATTGTCTAACATTATTCTCGACACCGCTATCATACGAACTACCTCGCTAGAACTCGCCAACTGGGCTTCGGGTAATCTACTCCTATCCGGTAAGAATGGATATGGTACGAAGCACTGGAATCCATTACTTTCATCCTGCTGCTGGCGTAGTTTTACCAAATGCTCTACTCTATCCTCCAACGTTTCAACTGTGCCGAACAGCATTGTGCAATTTGTAGGAATGCCCAAATTATGCGCAATGGAGTGGACTTCGAGATATTCGGCTGAGGATTCTTTTCCCCTGCATATCCTATCTCGTACTGAATCTACCAATATCTCAGCACCTCCTCCAGGGATAGAATCCAGACCTGCACCACTCATCTTCACCAAAGCCTCCTTGACAGATATTCCGGATCTATTTGCAATGTGAATAATCTCAATTGCGGTCAATGATTTGATGTGAACATCTGGGTAAGCCTCCTTGATAGTGGAATACAGTTCGACATAGTGCTCTACGGTCCAATCTGGATGTAAGCCACCTACGGAATGTACCTCGTCTATGGTACCATAATAGGGCTCTATTCTATCGACGAAATCCCTAGGCGAAAGTGCATAAGCGTCGGGGTGCCTGGACCCTTTTCGAAATGCACAAAATCTGCAAGATAATGTGCATATGTTGGTAGTATTCACATGCAAATTTTGATTGAAGAATACATGATTATCATAACGAGATTTCTTGATCATGTCAGACAGTGTACACAATGCACTGAGTGAATCATGACGCATCAGGTCGATGCCAATATCCGAGGATACCTTGCCTCCACTTACTAGAGTGTTGAGACAAGACGATAGGATGGAGTCTGAAGCAATGCAATCCGGTACACTCATCTTCCCCAACTTAGTCCTCCAATCCGATTCTTCGGTAGTTGACTCGATATTCAGGACCATGGTAATCCTCAATTTGTGTGATGAGTCAATTGATTTGAAGTCGACTGTATAGCAGGTTGTAATCAGAACCAGTGACTCCGGAAAGCATCAATAGCCATACTCATTGAGTATTGTCATGAGCAGTGATAGCGGTGGCATGGGTCTCACTATCGCAGAATTGGAAGATATGTCGCGTAGATGTAGAATCAATATTGTGAAAATGACTCATGAAGCAGGAGCGGGGCACCCTGGTGGCTCTCTTTCGGCTATAGATCTGATAGTCGCTCTATACGGCACGAAGTTACGCATAGATCACGACAATGCAGATTGGATTGATCGTGATCGATTCATTATGAGTAAGGGTCATGCTAGTCCGGCGGTATATTCCATACTGCATGAAGTAGGCTATCTATCTGAAGGTGATTTGATGAGTTTTAGAAAATTAGGTTCGGTCTGTCAAGGTCATGTGGACATGAAGTGGACAAAGGGTGTGGATTTCTCAGCAGGTAGCCTCGGTATGGGATTATCATTTGGTTTAGGATGTTCCTTAGCGGCTAAGATGGATAGCAGTAATAGGACGATATGGGTAATGGTCGGGGATGGCGAATTGCAGGAAGGAGAGGTTTGGGAAGCTGCTATGGCTGCTGATTTCCACACAGCAGGTAATCTGAAATTAATCATAGATAGGAATGGTATTCAGAATGACGATTTTGTTAATGTGCAAATGGAGGTGGGGGACGTAGCTTCAAAATTCTCATCATTCGGTTGGAAAGTGCTTGAAATCGATGGTCACTCGATGGTCGAAATCGTAGATGCACTGAATTGGGCGGCTTCCATTGACGATGGTCCTTGTGCCATTGTCGCTAGAACAGTAAAGGGTAAGGGAGTTTCTTTCATGGAAGGAAATCCAGCATTCCATGGAAAGGCACCTGATGATGATGAGTTACGGATTGCATTGGAGGAGTTAACATGAGTGCCCCATCCTTGGGTGGTGCTTCAAGGGACGGGTACGGTGCAGGTTTACTACGAATAGCTAAAGATTCGCGAGTTGTGGTCCTCGAAGCCGACTTAGGAAAATCGACAAAATCTTGTCATTTCAGGTCGCAATATCCCTCAAAGTCATTCTCCTTAGGAATTGCTGAGCAGAATATGATGCTTGTTTCTGCTGGTATGGCATCATCTGGTAAGGTGCCATTCGCAAGTACATTCGCTATATTCACTGAACGGGCTTTTGAGCAAGTTAGGAATGGTATCGCCAGAGCAGACCTGACAGTGCATATCTGCGGTAGTCATGGAGGTATACACACAGGCACGGATGGTAGCAGCGCTCAGTCAATTGAAGACTTGGCTATCTATCGCACCATACCTGGTATGACAGTACTGCATCCGTGTGATGACAAATCTGCTGAAGAGCTTACTGTACAATTATTGGAACACACTGGACCAACGTACATGCGGACTGCTCGCAACAAGACACTAAGAATCTATGATGATGACAGTGTTGTTAATCTCAGTATAGGTCGAGGAAGTGTAATTCGTAGTGGTAGTGATGTCTGTATAATTGCCTGTGGGGTAATGGTATCACAGGCTCTGATTGCCGCAAACGAACTAGCCGATGAAGGAATTAATGCCTCAGTAGTAGATATGCACACTCTGAAGCCATTGGATACAGATTTGATAGATTCGATGCTTGCATCTTGCGGGTGCTTTGTAACTGCTGAGGATCACTCTGTAATTGGTGGCCTAGGTGGAGCCGTGGCTGAACATTTGTCAACGGGTCAAAATGCTCCACTTGAGATGGTTGGAGTCGGTGATATTTTCGGCCAGAGTGGTGCATCATCCGAATTGATGTCAAGTATGGGGTTGACATCTGAAGAGATAAAACACTCCGCTGTAAAAGCCATCAGTAGGAAATCCGTCTAATTTACAATAGTACAGCGTTTGATTCATGAACAATAGCGCTCGGCGACAGTCATGAGCGATGCCGAGCGGGTCAAAGGCTTGCTTGACGGAAGCATGGATCCTGCAGAGTTAGAAGACGATTCAGAGTTATACGCTCTAGCTGAAAGAATCTACGGCAGAGAGTCATTGGATGAAATGGGAGTTTCTGCTCCGATTAGACCAGTTGAAGTTGATCCGGGATCTCGTATGAATGAGGAAAATATGGAGGTCGAACTTCCCGATATTATAGATGTGGATGGGATTGAGGTACGGCCTACAAAGGGTCCTTCATACGCTCTAGTTGGAGGTCGTATCATGCTAATAGCGGGCCTTATTGGACTTGCTCTTGTGAGTATAAATCTGACTATTGGAATTGGACAATATCTGAATCTATGCGAGGATGAAAGCATGCCCCCTCTGAGTTTCTCTACGTCATCGAATTGGCAGAATGAGTCATTTCACATAACCTGGACAGTCTCCAATCTCAACACCAGTTCCAATTACGGTATTCATTGGTATATGTCGCAAAACGGATCGGTTGAACTCGTAGACAGTGATTGGTTCAATTGGACGGGGTCGAGTAATTTAATACACTCAGAGAACAGAGTTGTTTCATCTCCACCGTGGTGCTATATATCCACGCTATATTCCGAAGGAATTGAAATTGCGCAATCAAACGATTGTTTTGGGGATTCTTCTACTACGTCAGTATTATCTGAAATTTCAGAGGCAGAAATATTGTGCGAGGATAATTACCGTTTACTTTGGGACAAGTCACTAGACTACAAATCGATTGATTCATGGGCACCATCCGGTACAGGAGGTTTGCTAGACGGGGCTCTTCTAATGTTGTTTGGAATGATTACTATTCGTGGTGCAATCAAAAAGAAATGATTAGTACATTTTTGCAAGATGCTGTCTTCGAACGGTTGGCTTGCCTGTAACGACACAATTTACCGGTTCATCGTATGGGGTGACGCAATCGCCTAGAAGAGTCAGGCCAGTCGCCTTCTCTAGTATCTCTGCGTGAGCGTCATTGCCATCGAAAGCCAGTTCGTAGATTATTCCATCTTCTAGTGGATTGGTGGGGTGCCAACCTGCATCATTGTTGATTAGTCCCGGGAAAGGGCGTATCAATTCAGATGCGTAACTGTGAGAGCGGACTCGTAACTCATCTGAGACAGATTCCAACAATATATCCATAGTTTGAGCAATCCCATCTAGAGGAACTTCGCTCTTTCCCCCAGTTCGCAAGGTAACTACACAGTTTCCTGAAACCAGATCCCTCGGACCTATCTCGAGTCGAATTGGGACGCCTTTAATTTCCCAATCATAGTGCTTGGCCCCTGGACGAATATCTCTGTCATCTAGGTGCACTCTGAATCCACTCTCGGACAAGTGCTTTGCCAATTGCGATACACGCGGCATTACATTGGCGTCTGAGTGAGCTGCGACAGGCATGATTACAACTTGGATAGGAGCAATTGAGGGAGGCATAATCAAACCATTGTCGTCTCCGTGCATACCTACTATTGCTCCTAGCAGACGCTCTGACATACCAAATGTCGTCTGGTGACAGTGTCTAGTATTGCCTTCTCCATCTTCGTAAGTGAGTTCGAATGCACGAGCCCACTGATCCCTATAGTGATGATAAGTTGCAACCTGTAAAGTTCGTCCATTGGGCATTACTGCATCGACCGCATTCGAATACCAAGCTCCTGGAAACGTATCCCATAATGGTCGCTTCGAGACAATTGCTGGAAAGCACATCTCATGCAGAAGCCTTTGGACAATATCTGCATCCTCTGCTATCTGTTGTGTTGCTCCCTGTTCGTCTGCATGAACGGTGTGAGCTTCGAAGAAGTGTATTTCACGGACGCGTATGAATGACCTAGTCTGCTTAGTCTCGTAACGGAAGGTATTGACAATCTGGAATGTTTTTAGAGGAAGATCTGCATGACTTCTAATCCACAGGGAGAACATTGTGTACATCGGAGTCTCTGATGTAGGTCGGAGGAACATCGGTACTTCCAGTTCATTATTCCCTCCTTGTTTTACCCAATATACCTCCTTCTCAAATCCCTCATCTTCATCACTCATCCTCAATTCAGAGGGATCAACTCCTGCATCCCTAGCTGCTTTGAGCATCGACACCAACTGATTCTCTTTGTCTAGAAGATCCTCGGGGACGAGTAGCGGGAAATTGTACTCTTCGTGGCCCGTACGACTCATTTCAGAACGTGTAAGTGTATCAATTAATGACATTGCCTTCCAGCCGTATGGCTTCCAAACATCCATGCCCTTGATGGGGTACCTCTTGTCAACTAAATCAGCAATTTCTACTATGGCTGGATACCATAAGTTGAATTCGGACTTAGGAGGAATCCCCCTCTTGGCCTTGCCGGGACCTCCCATGTTCACTCGTCGTTCATATGCTCTGCTTGAATGTGACGCAGTCACCCCATCATGAACCGTGCAATAAAGACTCAATTACCTCGCATAAGTCAGCGTCATCACGTAAAATATTGACAGTGCCATCTGGTAGAACAATGCGTCCCCGGGGGGAATCGGATTTGTGGATCTCTTCTTTCAGATTGGCCACTACCGCATCTACCCCATGCCTTTCTATCAGCTGCATGGCTCTATCGATTAATACTTCAACGGAAACACCAGTCTCAAGTTTGAAACCAATACGTCTAGCACCTTTCACGAAAGGTGCAAGCTCGGCGATATGTTTGGGTCCACCACTCAATGAGATTTCCCACGAGTCTTCTCCACTGGCCTTCTTCTCTTTGAGTGGCTCAGTGTAGTAATCAAGCACAGCTGCCGAGTGT
>Ga0315328_10001776_pt1 | contig 10079 bp, 6 predicted proteins | sample M120032315metaG_FD_203462 | JGI IMG/M metagenome (GOLD analysis project Ga0315328, IMG submission 203462) | Ammonia-oxidizing marine archaeal communities from Monterey Bay, California, United States - M1 200m 32315 | ecosystem: Environmental > Aquatic > Marine > Intertidal zone | place: USA... | reverse complement strand
ACGCTTCCGGGGGTTGCATGCACTGCGCCGTTATCCGAACGGAGAGGAACGTTGTATCGCCTGCAAATTGTGTGAAGCAGTCTGCCCCGCCCTCGCGATCACAATCGAGTCCGAAGAGCGTGATGACGGCACCCGGCGCACAACGCGTTATGACATTGATCTGTTTAAGTGCATCTATTGCGGTTACTGCGAAGAGGCATGCCCCGTAGATTCGATCGTACTTACGGATCTGCATGAGTATCATTTCGAGACCGGCGCATCGGGGACCATCAGTAAAGAGAATCTGCTCCGCATCGGTGACGACCATGAGGGCGCAATCGCCAAGGCCCGGCGGGCAGACGCTCCGTATCGCTAGCTTATGACTTTTCTCGAAGTTGTTTTCTACGTTTTTGCAGCGGTCTTGATTGCGTCAAGCCTGTTGGTGGTGACCGTGCGGAATCCAGTTCGTGCGGCTCTCTTTCTAGTACTGGCTTTTTTCAGTGCGGCGTGCCTCTGGCTCACCCTAGAAGCGGAGTTTCTCGCAATTACACTGGTTCTCGTGTATGTCGGGGCAGTGATGGTCCTATTCCTCTTCGTCATCATGATGCTGGATATTGATATTGCCCAGATGCGGGCAGGGTTTGCTAACTACCTTCCTCTGGGGTCAATTGTGGCGCTGGTTATGGCAGGCGAACTGATTCTGGTCATGTTGTCAGGCGAGTTCGGGGCGACTGAACTTCCTCGACCCGCTGGGCAGGCAGTGGGCTACAGCAATACTGAGGCGTTGGGTAGGCTGGTTTACACGGATTACGTGTTCGCATTTGAAGTTGCTGCTGTGATCCTGCTCGTTGCGATCATTGCAGCGATTTCGTTGACACTTCGCCGGCGCCCCGAAACCCGCTACCAGGCCCCTGAAAAGCAGGTTCGGGTGAGAAAAGAAGATCGCATCCGGATAATAAAGATGCCGCGCCGTCCGGAAGAGAAATCATGATTCCACTTTCACACTACTTAATCGTGGGAGCGCTGCTTTTTGCTATCAGTATCGTAGGAATATTTCTCAACCGGAAGAATCTCGTGATTATCCTGATGGCGATAGAACTGCTTCTGCTCGCCGCCAATGTGAACTTTGTTGCCTTCTCGCATTACCTGGAGGACCTTTCAGGCCAGGTCTTTGTGTTCTTTGTCCTGACCGTGGCCGCCGCCGAAGCGGCAATCGGGCTCGCGATTCTGATCGTATTGTTCCGAACCCGGCGCTCTATCAATGTGCAGGATCTGGATCGACTCAAGGGCTAACGTGGCGGGGAGTAGAAGATGAATCGCGAACTGCTCTATCTGCTGGTACCTCTGTCCTGCCTGGTCGCAGCACTGCTCGCCGGTTTTCTCGGGTCGCGAATCGGTCGGGTTAATGCGCACCGGTCTGCGATCGGGGGGGTCGGACTCGCGTTTGTCCTGTCGTGTCTGATTGCCTCGGACGTGTTTTCGGGCAATCACTTTAATGGTTCGGTATATACCTGGGCGGTCAGCGGCGGTACCCGATTTGAGATTGGTTTCCTGATCGACCCGCTCTCGGCCGTCATGATGGTGGTGGTGACCTTCGTTTCCTTGATGGTGCATATATATACGATCGGCTATATGGCGGATGATCCCGGCTATACCCGGTTTTTCAGTTACATCGCACTATTCACTTTTGCGATGCTCATGCTGGTTATGTCCAACAATTTCCTACAGCTCTTTTTTGGGTGGGAGGGAGTGGGACTGGTGTCCTATCTCCTTATCGGTTTCTGGAACGAACGCGAGAGCGCGATCCGCGCGAATCTCAAAGCCTTTCTTGTCAACCGGGTTGGAGATTTTGGTTTCATACTGGGCATCGGGGCAGTGCTCGCACTTTTTGGCAGTCTGGATTATCAAACCGTCTTCGACGCCGCCCCCTCGTTTGCCGACGGAACGTTCACTGGGCCATTTGGATCCGAATGGCATTGGATGACGTTGATCTGCCTCTTGCTGTTTGTCGGTGCGATGGGTAAGTCGGCGCAGGTTCCGTTGCATGTCTGGCTCCCGGATTCGATGGAAGGACCTACACCTATTTCAGCGTTAATTCATGCTGCCACAATGGTGACAGCAGGGATTTTCCTTGTGGCACGGATGTCGCCGCTGTTTGAACTATCGACCACCGCGCTGGCAGTGGTTCTGCTGATTGGGGCATTGACAGCTTTGCTTATGGCTTTTGTCGCGTTGGTCCAAACCGACATCAAACGCGTCGTCGCTTATTCGACTTTGTCGCAACTTGGCTATATGACGGTGGCACTCGGGGCTTCTGCTTATTCAGCGGCGATTTTTCACCTCGCAACACATGCCTTCTTTAAGGCACTCCTGTTCCTTGCGGCGGGTTCCGTGATTATTGCGATGCATCACGAGCAAGATATGCGGCGTATGGGCGGTCTGCGAAAATTGATGCCCGTGACGTACATCACCTGTGTGATAGGCAGTCTCGCATTGGCCGGCATACCTCCGTTTGCAGGCTTCTTCTCAAAGGATGCGATTATCGAAGCGGTTCATCACTCCTCAACGCCGGGTGCAGGGTTTGCGTATGTCGCTGTCATGATCGGAGTCGTGTTGACCGCTTTCTATTCCTTTCGACTCGTGTTTATGGCGTTCCACGGGGAGGAGCGTATGGACGCGAAGACCCGCTCCCATCTTCACGAGCCACCACGGGTAGTCACCATTCCGTTAGTGGCCCTCGCGGTACCTTCGATCCTCGCGGGACTCATACTGGTTGACCCTGTGATGGATGGCAGTCTTTTCGGGAACAGTGTTGTGGTATCTGCAGGTCCAGAAGGGCTGGGGATGACTGCGGCTGGCATGCTTGCGCATGCGCCGTATTCAGCACCATTCTGGCTTGCTCTCACCGGAATCCTCTTGGCGTGGGTGTGCTACTCGTGGAAACCGGGGCTCCCGGCGAGTGCTGCAGAACGATGGCCCAGGTTATACCGGCTGCTGATGAACAAGTACGGTTTTGACGAGTTTTATCACTGGGTCTTCGCGGATGGCGCGCGCGGACTCGGGCATTTTTTCTGGGAGTGGGGGGACCGGCGTCTGATTGATGGGTGGATGGTCAACGGAATTGCCGGAGCCGTAGGGCGGGCGGCAGGTTTGGTGCGCCGGATCCAAAGCGGGTTGGTCTATCACTATGCGTTCGCAATGATTATCGGGCTCGTTGGGCTGATGTCGTGGTTCCTTTTCGCTAGGGGCAATTGAGTGGCCTTGCTGAACGATCATCTTCTTTCCGTATTGATCTGGTTTCCCGTCGTCGGCGGAATCCTGGTCTTGGCAAGTTGCGATGATCGCAGAGCCGGGCGCGCACGCTGGACAGCGGTGGCGGTTTCGGTCGCGACGTTTCTGCTGAGTATTCCCCTATGGTCACGATTCGACCGCACGAGTGCCGAGATGCAGTTCGTGGAGCGGATACCCTGGATAGAACGATTCCAGATCGAGTACTTTCTGGGTGTAGACGGCATTTCTGTTCCCCTGGTGCTGTTGACTACTTTACTCACGATGGTCGTGGTGGTGGCCGGGTGGCGTGTTGTTCAGGCCCGGGTCGCTCAGTATTTCGCAGCGTTCTTGATCATGGAAGGCCTGATGATCGGGGTCTTTTGCGCGCTAGACGGGATTTTGTTCTACCTTTTCTGGGAGGCCATGCTAATCCCGATGTTCTTGATTATCGGGGTCTGGGGTGGTCCGAATCGGGTCTATGCGGCAATAAAATTTTTCCTGTACACGCTGCTTGGGTCTTTGTTGATGTTGGTAGCCCTGCTCTATTTGAGTCGGGCTGCTGGGGGATCGTTTGATTTGTTGTTCTTCCATCACTTGCCGCTTTCCGCTGGAGTACAGACCCTTGTTTTTCTTGCGTTCTTTGCGGCGTTTGCGGTCAAGATTCCGATGGTGCCGGTGCATACCTGGCTGCCAGATGCGCACGTCGAGGCGCCTACCGGCGGGTCGGTGATTCTGGCAGCCATTACGTTGAAGATGGGCGCCTACGGATTCCTCCGGATCGCCATGCCGATAGCGCCCGATGCTGCCCACCAGATTGCGCCGATCATAATCGGCTTATCACTGCTGGCAGTCGTTTATATCGCGCTGGTGGCCTTGGTTCAGCAGGACATGAAAAAACTGATCGCCTATTCCTCGATCTCGCACATGGGATTTGTCACCCTGGGATTTTTTGTGTTTGAAACGCGCGCGATGGAAGGAGCGATCGTTCAGATGATTTCACATGGTTTTATTTCAGGCGCACTATTTCTTTGTGTTGGTGTACTTTACGACCGACTTCATTCCAGAGAGATCGCTACCTACGGTGGGGTAATCAAGGTAATGCCCGTGTTTGCGTTTTTCATCGTGTTTTTTGCCATGGCCAATGCAGGCTTGCCTGGAACGTCAGGCTTCGTTGGGGAGTTTCTCGTTATTCTCGGAACCTTCTCTGTGAATGGATGGTACGCGGCTGTTGCCGCCTTGACGCTTATCGTGGGGGCGGCCTATACCTTGTGGATGGTAAAGCGGGTGGTTTTCGGGCCGATTCAAAATCCACAGGTAGCCGAAATGGAGGATCTTGACCGGCGCGAGTTTGGTATGTTGCTGTTTGTCGCTGCCGGGGTTTTATTGATCGGGGTGTGGCCCGCGCCATTGCTTGAAATAATGGCTGCGAGTGTCGACCAGCTGCTAGCACACGTGGCGGTGTCGAAATTATGACGAGTTTGACCGTGCTTGATCTGTGGGCTGTCGCGCCAGAGATTGTCGTTGCCACCCTGGCATGTCTGGTGTTGGTAATAGATCTCTACATCCGCTCCGAGAGGCCATGCGCGTTGGCGTATCCGTTGACAATCGGAACGCTCATTGTGGGGGCGGTGATCTCCCTGGCAGGTCTTTATGATGCGCCTCAGTTAGCCCTGAATGGCCTCGTGGTTCGGGACGGTGTCGGCGATGTGCTGAAAACTGGAACCTGTCTTGGTACTGCCGCAGCCCTGTTCTACGCCCGGGACTATGCACAGGAACGAGGGCTCTGGAGAGGGGAGTATCTTGTTCTTGCGTTGTTTGGCGTGGTGGGCATGATGACGATGATCGGGGCAGCGCACCTGCTCACGCTGTATGTCGGTATTGAACTGCTCGCGCTGTGCCTTTACGGGATGATAGCGATGCAGCGCGATTCGGTCCGTGCGGCGGAAGCTGCCATGAAATATTTCATCCTTGGGGCACTCGCGTCCGGGGTGTTGTTATACGGCATGTCGCTACTGTACGGCTTGACGGGATCGCTCTCTCTGGCGGCCATGTCGCAGGCATCCGCAACGTTGTCATCAGAAAGTCTTCCTCTGATGCTGGCCATTGTGATGGTGGTGGCGGGACTGCTTTTCAAGTTAGGTGCGGTGCCGTTTCATATGTGGGTGCCGGATGTGTACGACGGATCAGCAACTTCCACGACACTCTATTTGTCCGCTGTTCCAAAGTTGGCCGCCTTTGCTATTTTGTTGCGACTTCTTTTCTCGGGACTCGGGGGTTGGATTGACGTCTGGCAGGATATGTTGGCCGTTGCTGCTGTGTTATCGATCGGCCTCGGCAACGTGGTCGCAATTGCGCAGACCAGCATTAAACGGATGCTTGCGTACTCCACGATTTCCAACATGGGTTTCCTGTTGTTGGGCTTTTTCGCGGGTACGGCTGCGGGGTATTCGGCGGCGATGGCATACGCCGTCATTTACATGGTGAGCACCCTTGCAGTGTTTGGCATTATCCTGGCGCTGACACGGTCTGGTTTTGAGTCGGATTTGCTTGATGATTTTCGGGGACTTAATGAACGTAATCCGTGGCTCGCGTTCTTGATGCTGACGGTGATGTTCTCGCTCGCGGGGATCCCGCCGACGGCCGGGTTTTTTGCCAAACTGATGGTGCTTCAGGCGGCCCTTGGTGCAGGGTTCATTGAGGTCGTGGTAGTCGCAGCGATTCTTGCAGTGGTGGGCGCGTTTTATTACTTGCGGGTGGTCAAACTCATGTATTTCGATCCTCCGGAAGCCGGCACCCTCAAGATCGCAGCCCAGGGATACCGTCGCGCCACTATCTGGGTGTTAACAGTCAACACGATCCTGCTTATCGCGATTACCCCGTGGATCGGGGAGATGATCGATTTTATAGCTTCATCGCTCGTTCATCTCAACCTTTCCTAAGCTTGTACTGGGGACTCAGAAAGGCTCGGAAACAAGAGATTATTAAGAGCCAAGACGGTGCGGAGCTCCCCCCGATCGTGGTAAAATTTAACTCTTGAGAAATCTGTTTTCGCGACCGCAAATCAGCGGCGCGCGACCTCTTCAATTTTGCCTTTGACCCGCTCCTGATCGGGTAGCGGAATCGTTATGGATGAGATAGCTAAAGAAACGTTCCCCGCCAATCTTGAACAGGAGATGCGCCAGTCGTACCTCGATTACGCAATGAGCGTCATCGTCGGTCGCGCACTTCCTGATGCCCGAGATGGGTTAAAACCCGTACATAGACGGGTTCTCTATGCCATGTCGGTGTTGGGTAACGACTGGAATAAGGCCTATAAAAAATCGGCCCGTGTCGTTGGCGATGTGATTGGTAAGTATCATCCGCACGGGGATACTGCCGTGTATGATGCGATCGTTCGACTGGCGCAGCCGTTTTCTCTGCGTTACCCCTTGGTTGACGGCCAGGGTAACTTTGGTTCGGTGGACGGGGACGCACCTGCCGCGATGCGGTACACCGAAATTCGCTTGGATCGGATCGCCCACGAACTACTCAATGATCTCGACCGTGAAACCGTCGACTTCGTCCCGAATTACGACGAAACTGAGCAGCAACCTGCCGTACTGCCAGCTCGCTTCCCAAATCTCCTGGTGAACGGTTCTACGGGGATTGCGGTCGGAATGGCGACCAATATTCCGCCCCATAATCTCACCGAGACCATCAACGCCTGTCTCGCGGTGATCGATGACCCGGAAGTTAAGTTCGAGCAATTGCTTAGCATTTTACCTGGGCCCGATTTTCCCACCAGCGGAATCATAAACGGCAGTCGCGGTATTCGGGATGCCTATCAGACCGGCCGAGGCCGTGTGCATATTCGCGCCCGGGTGGCTGTCGAGACTATTCCGGGGGGTGACCGTGAGGCCCTGGTCGCAACTGAACTTCCGTATCAGGTCAACAAGGCCCGGTTGCTAGAGAAGATCGCCCAACTTGTACGTGATAAGAAGCTCAGCGGGATCTCCGGTCTGCGTGATGAGTCTGATAAGTCCGGGATGCGTATGGTGATCGAGCTCAAGAGAGGCGAGAACCATGAGGTTATTCTTAATAATCTTTACCAGCACACGCAGATGCAGACAGTGTTCGGTATTAACCTGGTTGCATTGCGAAATAACCAGCCCCGACTGTTTACACTCCTGGAGCTTCTCGAGGACTTTATTCGCCACCGAAGAGAGGTGGTCACCCGCAGGACGCTATTCGATCTGAAGAAGGCGCGTGCTCGAGCTCATTTGCTCGAGGGACTAGCTGTCGCACTGGGAAACATTGACCCGGTAATTGCGCTGATTAAAAAGGCGTCGAATCCAGCGGAGGCGCGAGCCGGGCTGTTGGCGCAAGCCTGGGAATCGGCCGTAGTGGCTCGCATGCTGGAGGCGTCTGATCTGGAGGAGGGTGCGCTCGGAGAGACGGAGCCGGGTTGTGGCCAGGGCGATGACGGTTATCGTCTGTCAGCCATCCAGGCACAGGCGATTCTCGATCTTCGATTGCATAGACTCACCGGCCTTGAGCAGGAAAAAATCCGGAACGAGTATCTGGAAGTGCTGGACCGGATTCGCGAGTATCTCCTTGTCCTTGGGGACCCCGACAGGCTAATGAAAGTGATCCGGGACGAGTTGCTTGCGATCCGGGATCAATACGGGGATGGACGTCGCACTGAAATCATTGAACGCCACGAAGATCTTGAAAACGAAGACCTGATTACGCCAGAGGATATGGTAGTCACGCTCTCCCATGAAGGTTACGCGAAGTCGCAACCCGTCACGGATTACCAGGCGCAACGACGCGGGGGAAAGGGTCGAGTTGCAACGCGTACGAAGGAGGAAGATTTTGTTAAGACGGTGTTTGTGGCGAACACCCACGATACCGTTATGTGCTTCTCTAATCTTGGGAAGGTTTATTGGTTGAAGGTCTATCAACTGCCCCACGCGGGTCGTCAGGCGCGCGGGAAGCCGCTGGTTAATCTACTGCCGTTGGGAGAAGGCGAAAGGGTCACTGCTGTGCTCCCTTTGATCGCAGGAAACACGGGTCGTTATGTCTGCATGGTCACGCGAGGCGGTGTTATCAAGAAGTGCCTCTTAGACAACTTCTCCCGCCCACGCTCCGTGGGTCTGATTGCCGTCAATCTTGTCGACGACGATGAACTGGTGGAGGTTTGTCTCACCGACGGTAATGCCGACGTTCTGATCTTCAGTTCTGCGGGCAAGGCGATCCGCTTTTCCGAAAAACAGGTGAGACCGATGGGTCGAAGCGCGCGGGGTGTTCGAGCACTTAATCTGAAGGCAGGCCAGTCTGTCATCGCGATGCTGATTTGCACCGTAGATCGGCAGGGAGGTAAAGTGTTGGTCGCTACCGAGAACGGCTACGGGAAGAGGACCGATTTTGGCGAATTTCCAGCCAAGAATCGGGGTGGTCAGGGCGTTATCGCAATTAAGGTTAACGGTCGAAACGGCCGGGTAGTCGGCGCGAAGGAAGTCGACAGCGACGACGAGTTAATGCTGATTACGGGCGGGGGTCACTTGGTGCGCATTCGCGCAGGCGAGATACCGACCGTCGGGCGCAATACTCAGGGCGTCCGGTTAATACGGCTTGGGGACCAGGAGGGCCTGGTCAGTCTTGGGAAGGTCGTCGAGGCTGTTGGGGGTGGGGCAGAGGATGATGAATTCAGCGAAACAGTAAAGAATGGGGCGAACGACGGGGTCGACGAGGCTTAGCAGGCCTCGAGGTCTGGGAAGAGACGGGCGGCCCCATACGCGCTTACCTCGGAAATAACCTCAATACTGCGCACCGTTTAGATCATGTCTAAGGAAAATAATCTCGAAAGTCTGCGGCGTCGCATCGACGAGATCGACCTTAAGTTGCTCGAGCTTATCAACGAGCGTGTCAGGACTGCGGGGGAAATCGGTGCGGACAAGGCGTCACGGGGGGAAGGGGTCTATCGGCCCGAGCGTGAGGCGCAGGTCTTCAGGCGGCTGATTGATCGCAACGTTGGCCCAATCGACGATGACGCTGTTAGAGCAATTTTCGGAGAGGTTATCTCTTGCGCGCGTAGTGCCGAAGCGCCTGTGCGGGTAGCCGCTCTCGGGCCGCGGGGCACATTCAGCGAACAGGCAGCCCATAAAGTATTCGGCAGGCAGATCACGCTGCTGGAGGCCGCCAACATAAGAGAAGTGTTCCGCCTTACAGAATCTGGTGACGCCCAGTTTGGTGTGGTGCCGGTTGAGAATTCCACCGAGGGAGGGGTCAATGCAACCCTCGATCTACTTGTGGAGACGACCCTTCAGGTTTGCAATGAGGTGGAATTACGCGTCACCCATTGCCTGTTGGCCAGCGCGAACAGTCATGCTCCCAGGGAAATTGCAGGCCACGAACAGGCGCTTGCACAATGTCGAAATTGGCTGGCGACACACTACGCCGGCGTACCGTTGCTGCCAAAGTCCAGTACGGCTGAAGCAGCCCGCGCTGCAGCGGCTGACCCGGAGGTGATGGCGATTGCCTCCCCGCAAGCCGCCACGCTTTACGGACTTGAGGTTCGGGCTCGCGATATTGCGGATGTTCCGGGGAACACGACACGTTTTCAGGTGCTTTCTACGGCTTCGCCTCCACCGAGCGGTAGCGACAAGACGAGTGTGGTGACCGCGACGTCGAATGATGCGGGATCATTGCTCCAACTCCTGGGGCCATTAGCGAGGGCCGGGATCAGCATGACCCGGATCGAATCTCGCCCCACGCGCACGGGTCTTTGGAAGTATGTGTTTTTCATCGATCTCGAGGGTCATGTTGCAGATCCTAAGGTTGCGGATGCA
>Ga0315328_10001774_pt1 | contig 10085 bp, 8 predicted proteins | sample M120032315metaG_FD_203462 | JGI IMG/M metagenome (GOLD analysis project Ga0315328, IMG submission 203462) | Ammonia-oxidizing marine archaeal communities from Monterey Bay, California, United States - M1 200m 32315 | ecosystem: Environmental > Aquatic > Marine > Intertidal zone | place: USA... | reverse complement strand
TTGTTCCAAGGCTGGTATTAAAGATTCTCCTCCATCTATACCAAATTTTTTTGTGCCCACAAATTTAACTGCTAAGAATTTTTCAAAACCTTCGGCTTGTATTAATTTATTTAATATGGCTTTTTTTCCGTTAGTAGTAAATTTTATTTGGTTTTCTTTTTTTTCCATTCGCTCTCTAAACCAAACTTTTTCAACTGGATCTGAAATATGCATATATTCTACTCCAATAGTTGAGCAATATGTTTTTCTAAAAAATGAAAGAATTTCATTAATCGTTGCATATCCATTCTGCATGTATGCACCTACATAAATTTTCTTATTGTAGTCTTCTTTTTTAAAACCATGATCTGCGGGATGCAAATCCTCGAGATACTTTCTTTCCATCATTTCAAGCGGATCAAGTTTTGCAATAAGATGTCCTCTTATCCTATATGCTCTAATTAAGGCGATGGCTTTTACTGACTCATCAGTAGCTTTTAGATCAACTTCTGATGCTTGCTCTTTGTTTGCCAAATCTTCTTTATTAAAATTGATTTTTTTATTTTTTCTTTCTGGTGACCAACTAGGGCCTTGTAAATCTTTATAAATTAATTTTTGTTCATCGCTCAATCCCTCAAAAAATTGTCTCCAACTTTCTGGTATCGATTTTGGATCCGAGAGATAGTCAGCATAAAATTCATTAATAAACTCAGAATTATTGCCAACTAAAAAAGAGGTTTTTTTATAAGTAGTATTGTTTTTTGATGATGACATTTAGTAATTTATTTTAACATAAATTATCAAGATTTAACCATTAAGTTTTTGCAAAAGTGTCTTGCCAATATCTGCGGGTGATTTTGATATAGTAATTCCTGCAGATTTCATTGTTTCTATTTTGTCTTCGGCGCCCCCTTTTCCACCTGATATTATAGCGCCAGCATGCCCCATTCTTCTTCCTGGAGGGGCTGTAAGACCAGCTATAAAACCCACCATAGGTTTTTTTACTTTCTCTTTTTTTAAAAAATCAGCAGCTTCCTCTTCTGCTGATCCACCAATTTCCCCAATCATTACAATAGATTTTGTTTCATCATCTTTTAAAAAAAGTTCCAAACAATCTGTAAAATTAGTGCCGTTAATTGGATCCCCGCCAATTCCAATACATGTGGACTGACCCATGCCATTAACAGATGTTTGTGCAACAGCTTCATAGGTTAATGTTCCAGATCTAGATACAATACCTACATTTCCTTTTTTATGAATGCTTCCTGGCATGATGCCAATTTTACATTCGTCAGGAGTAATAATTCCTGGGCAATTTGGCCCAATTAATCTTGATTTACTTTTATTGAGTTCTTTTTTTACTTTTATCATATCCAAAATAGGAATGCCTTCAGTAATACAAACAATTAATTCAATTTTTGCATTTATAGATTCTATTATCGCAGTGGCAGCAAATTGAGGAGGAACATAAATCATGCTCGCATTGGCAGCTGTTGTGTCTTTAGCTTCTTGCACAGTATTAAAAACTGGAAGGTTTAAGTGTTTTTGACCACCTTTATTTGGAGTTACGCCGCCAACTAATTGAGTTCCATACTTTAAAGCTTGTTCTGAATGAAATGTTCCATGAGTACCAGTAAAACCTTGGCAAATCACCTTTGTCTCTTTGTTTACTAATACGGACATTTATTTAATAGCCTCTACTATTTTTTTTGCAGCATCATTTAGATCAGCAGCTGATAATATTTTCAAATTAGATTTATCCAATATCTCTTTTCCTTCTTTAAAATTAGTCCCTGCCAATCTAACAACAAGAGGAACTGACAAATTTGTTTCTTTTACAGCTTGAATTACTCCTTGCGCAAGAATATCGCATCGCATTATTCCTCCAAAAATATTTATTAAAATTCCTTTTACATTTTTATCAGACAAAATTAATTTAAATGCAGCTGATACTTTTTCTTTTGACGCGCCTCCTCCTACATCTAAAAAATTAGCTGGCTCTTCTCCATATATTTTAATTATATCCATTGTTGCCATAGCAAGTCCTGCTCCATTAACCATACACCCTATTGAACCATCCAATTTAATATATGATAAATCATATTTACTAGCTTCAATTTCTGCAGGTTCTTCCTCACTTAAATCTCTTAATTTACTTATATCCTCTCTTCTAAAAATTGCATTGTCATCAAAATTAATTTTAGCATCTAAACAAATGATTTGATCGTCCTTGCTGACAACTAATGGATTTATTTCTATAAGATTTGCATCTTTTTCCTTTAAAAGTTTAAAAATAGATTGTAAAATTTTTTCTGCTTCAATTTTTTGTTTTTCATTAAAATTAAAAGGTCTTAATATTTTTTCAACTTCAGTTCTGTCTAATTGATCTTTTAGATCAACTTTTGTGGTAAATATTTTATCTGAAGTTTCACTCGCAACTTTTTCAATATCCATTCCACCCTCTGAACTACTTATAAAAGCAATTTTCGAACTTGCTCTATCGACCAAACAAGATAAATATAATTCTCTTTGTATTTCTGAAGCCTCTTCTACATAAACTTTATTTACTTGTTTTCCTTTAGGTCCAGTTTGATGAGTTATTAAGATTTTTCCAAACATTTTTGTTAACTCTTTTTTTGCCTCATCTGAATTTTTTACGACTTTAACTCCGCCCGCTTTTCCTCTTCCGCCGGCATGAATTTGTGCTTTAACAACTAGTTTTTTTGAATTTAATTGTTTTATCTTTTCATTAATTTCATCTAATGAAAAAATAATTACTCCATTAGAAACAGGTACTCCATATTCTCTCAATAAATTTTTTGCTTGGTATTCGTGAATATTCATAAATAAATTATTATATTTTTTAAATATATAAGATAAAGTCCAATAATAAATAAAGTAATAAATAATTATTATTAGATGAAACTAGATTTTTATAAACAAAAAAATTCTATTTTACTCAGTATTTTTTATTTAACAGCTTTAATCTTAGGTATTGTCAATCTTCAAGATTTTGGGATTCATATTGAGGAAAAATTTCATAGGTTAAATGGGCACTATTGGTTAAATTACATTGCTGAACAGTTCGGGCTGGTTGATCTACAAAGAATTACAGAAATCAAAATTAATAGTATTAGTGATTATACTTTATCTCCAGTATCTCATTATAATAAATGGGGTATCGTTCTAGATTTACCGACAGCTTTTATAGAAATTTTATTTAATTTAAAAGATATAAGTAATATTTATTATGTAAAACATTTTTTGAGTTTCTTAATATTTCTAATTAGTTCTTACTTTTTCTTTAAAATTTTAGATAAAAGATTTGATAATTTTTATATCAATTTTTTAGGCTTATTTTTTTATGTAACCTCTCCAAGAATACTTGGTGATAGTTTTCTTTATAAAGATGTCTTATTTTTATCTTTTTTTACTATTAGTTTATTTTTCTTCTTAGAAGCAATAAATAAATTAAGTATTAGAAATCTAATATATTTTTCTCTATTTAATGCTCTAGCAATTAATCTAAGAATATTTGCAATTTTTATTCCATTTTTTTTTATATTTATTTTGTTAATTAAAAATTTTTATTCAAACATATTTTTAGAAAATTATAAAAAATTAATTCTTTATATTTTTTCCTTAACAATTTTTACTTATATTTTTTGGCCTTACCTTTGGGAAAACCCATTGCAGAAATTTATAGAATTATTTTCATCTTTAGATTATTTAATAAAATTGAAAATATTATATTTCAATCAATACATCCCTAATAAATTTCTACCTAATACATATATTATTAATTGGATAATTATTTCTTCACCAATTTTTCAAATGATATTTTTTTTATTTGGTTTTATGTTTTATTCAATTAGATTTTTTAAAAGATTTGTAAATATTAAAGATAAACTTATTTATAATGATTTGTGGAGAAGCAAAAAAGAGGAAAAAGATTTTATCTTTTTTTTACTTCTAACTTCGTTTTTTTTTATTTTTATATTCTTCAATGCAACGCTTTATAATGGATGGCGATTAGTTTACTTTTTAAATATTTTTATCATATATTTTGGAATATATTTCTTATGTATATCTTTAAAATATTTTAGAAATAATTTGCTTGCAAAAAATTGTATTGGTTTTGTAATTTTTTTAGCTGTTTCTTACAACATTTATTCTTTAATTTCTTATCATCCATTTCAAAGTGTTTATTTCAACAGTCTTTTAAGTGAAAAATTAAAAAATTCATTTGAAGGCGATTATCATGGAATATCATCTAAACATTTTTTTCTAAAAATATCTAAAATTGATAAAAGAGAAATAATTAAAGTAGCTGTTGCTTCTCATACACCTTTACAACGAGGTTTGGAGGGAATTCCACCTGTTTTAAGAAAAAAATTTGAAATTGTTGGTCAGGAGTATCATTCTGCAGACTATATATATAAAAACAATATCTCAGAAGTAAATTCTAAATTAAATAAAAAATATGAAGTTCCAAAAAATTTTAGTAAGATTTATGAACTTAAGATAAATAAAATTAAGATATATGAAATATACAAATTAAATAGTTAAAAATTATGAAATCTTTTTTTTATAAATCTATTTTAGTTTTTTTTCTTTTCTTAGCAGCATTTCACTTTTCATTTGGATATGTTGTAAAAAAAATAAAGATTGAATTAGAATATACTTTATCAAAAGAAAAATTAGAAGAATTGAAGATCAAAATTAGAGAAGAAATGCAGAACGCAATTAATAAAGAAAACTATATTAAGCCAGAAGATGCTTTGATTATTAATCAGTTTTTAGAAAAAGTAAGAAACGATCTAGAAAAAAATAAATAATTAATTTAAATTTTGAAACACGTAATTTTAATACCCGTATACAACGATTGGAAATCCTTAAATAAATTATTGATAGAAATAGACAAATCTTTAAAAGATGATTCTTCTTTTACAACTCAAATATTAGTAATAAACGATCTCTCTACTGAAAAATGTAATTTAAATATTAAAAATTTTTCATCAATAAAAAAAATTGAAATTATAAATCTGAAAAAAAATCTTGGTAGCCAGAAATCTATAGCGGTTGGACTAAATTATTTAAAAAAAATAAAAGATAACTTTTTTATAACTGTTATGGATGGAGATGGAGAAGACAATCCATATGAAATAAAAAAAATGTTAAATGAAGCAATAAAATATGAGAGCTTTGTAATTACCTCTAATAGAAAAAAGAGAAGAGAATCTATGCTAGTAGTTCTGTTATATAGAATACATTTAATAATTTCGTTTCTATTTGCTTTTAAATGGATCTCATTTGGTAATTTCACTACCTTCAACTCAAAAAACTTAGAAAAACTTTTATCAAACAATAGTTCTTGGTACGCCCACTCTAGCTCCGTTCTAAAAAATTGTAGAATAAAAAGATTATATGCAAAAAGAGAAAAAAGATATTTTGATAAGTCAAAATTAAATATGTTTGCTCTAATGGAACATTCATTAAGAGTTAACGCAGTTTTTCTTCCAAAAATATTTATAAACTCCTTAATTTATTCATCCATTATATTTTGGGCCGCTAGAAACTTTAATTTAGATTATCTTATTATTTTTTTGATATTAATATTTAATATTCTCTTATTTTTTATAAGAAGAAAACATTACATCAGAGATCTGTTGAATTCGGATAATTTGATAGATAATATAAAATTACTTTAAACAGTTAATTGTAAATATATAAAATAATTCATCTTCACTTAAACTATAACAATTTTCATCAATGTAATCTGTAACTATTCTTGTAGAAATCTTTTCATGTTTTAAAAAATAAATTTCTTTAATATTGTTGTTCTTAATTTTTTGAATTAAAAATCTTTTATAATTAGGATACAATCTATGTCCTCGAACTGGAATGCTTGCTCCATCTAATGTAAATGTTCTGTTTGGTGAATTTAATTTTTTTTTAATAATACTATCTAAAAATAAATAATGAGTAATAAACATAATTTCATGATTAATTTTGTCTATTTTATTTTTAGCTTGTTTAAGTATTAATATCTCTTTAGATGGATCATCTTGAAATGATGGAGTTATCCATTGAAGCCCTTTAAGACTTTCAGAAATTCTAAATGCTGGTACTGAGTTTCCCAGATCAATTTTTTCCAATTCATGAAATTTTCTCGTTTCATTAAATCTATAATGATATTTTAAAGTTATAAAGATAGTAAATATAATTAAAATAATAGAAAAATATTTTTTATTTTTAATATTTAAACTTTTTATTTCTGACTCTAATAACACTAAAAAGATAGGTATTAAAAAGTATATAAATATTTGATTTCTTGTCATAATCTGATGAAATAAAAGGCTCATACTAAAAGCAAGTATAATCAAAAAAATAATTACTTCTTTTAATGAAAAATCTAATTTTTTATTTTTAGCTTTTTTAAATTTTATAATTAAAATAAGAATAATTGGTAAAAATAAAAATTTATATTGGTTGAAAAAAATTTCAAAAGACTTGGTAAATTTATCATATCGATCAAATCCAATTGTTCTAGGATAATCTAAGTACTGTGTATAAAAAAGTTTAAAATCAATCTTAAGATAAATTAAAAACAGAAGAAAAAGAATTGTAAAAAATATTAAACTAAAAAATATTAATTTAATGTTATCAATTTTTTTTGTCTTTATAAAAAAATAAAGAAGAATTATTCCTTGAGATAAAATTATATAAATTGTTGGAGATTGCTTTGATAAAAAACTTAAAAAAAATAACATTACTACAAGCACCCACAAATAATTTTTTTTTGGAAAATTTAAAACTTGAATGATGAGATAGGTTGCAATTAATAAAAAAAATGTTGCATGATGATCAACAAATGGAGTACCTGAAATAGTATATGCTAAAGTGGCAAAGCTTAAAGTGTATATTAATGATTTAGTTTTACTTACGTCAAAACTTATAAAAAAATGATATGAAAATGCAGATATAAAAAAATTAAATATTGAAGAATGAAATGTATAAGCGAACCAGTTGACACCTAGTATTTTAAAAAAAAAAGATTGAAAAAAATCAACGATAAAACCAGAAACAATCCAATAATCTCTGACTGGATACTCATTATTTAGAATCCTAAAAGCAGAATCATAGTGTAAAAAAGTATCTATAGGGAAAGATCCAAATTTTGCATAATAAAAGTTTATGAAAAAAGAGAATAAAAAAATTAGAATTAAGTAAAAAAAATGTGTATTAAATAAACTTTTATTAGAAAAGATGGTCATTAAATTTTATAAACAATTTACTTTAGAATAACAAAATATAAAATGAAAAATTACCCTGAAACAGCTACTGAAAGATTTGATGATGCAAATTTTCACATAAGATATTGTTTATCGTTTATAAAAAAATATATCAAAGGAGATGTTCTGGAAATAGGAGCGGGCTGTGGTAGTTTTACCAGAAATTATGTTAAACCTGATCATAAAAATATTACCCTAACAGAACTAGATAATAAGAACATTCTAGATCTTAATCAAAAATTTAAAAATTTTAAAAATATAAAAATTTTAAATACAACTATAAGCAAGATTAAAAATGAATATGATACTATATTATACTTGCATGTTTTAGAGCATATTAAAGATGATCAGAATGAAATTAAAGAGGCAATAAAAAGATTAAAAAAAGGTGGGCATCTACTTATTATGGTTCCAGCCCATCAAAAAATCTATAGTAATTTAGATCGTGCAGTTGGTCACTATAGGAGATATGAGAGGGAATTTTTTAAAGAAGAATTCTTAAATTTAAAAAGAGTGAGCCTATTTTCTTTAGATATAATTGGATATTTGCTTTATTTCTTAAATAAAATTTTTTTTAAAAAAGAAATATTTCCATCTCGTTTAAAAATTTTTATTTGGGACAAAATTTGTACTCCGCTCACTGCTATTATTGATCGTTTGACTAATTATAATTATGGAAAATGTATAATTGTAATTTATAAGAAAAATTAATTTACTTTAAATTTGGATCAATTTTTTGTGCTGCGTAAAAAAGATCTTGCACTGATTTAATGGAATTTTCAAAATTTTTTTTCTCTTCTTTATCAAGTTTTAACTCAACAATTTTTTCTACACCTTCAGATCCAATAATTACTGGAACTCCAGCATATAAACCTTTGGTATCATATTCGCCATCAAGATATGCAGCGCAAGGAAGTTGTTTTTTTAAATTTTTTAAATAACTTTCAGCCATCTCAACTCCAGATGCAGCGGGGGCATAAAATGCGGATCCTTTTTCTAAATATTTTACAATTTCTGCTCCGCCTTTTTTTGTTCTTTCAACTATTTGATCGAGTTTTTCTTTTTTTATTTTACCCTCTTTAACTAATTCATTAATTTTTTTTCCATCTACTTCTGTTAAACCCAACATTGCTACCATGCTATCTCCATGTCCGCCTAACACGAATGATTTTATTCTCTGGACTGGCACTTTTAACTCTTGTGAAAGAAAATAAATAAATCTTGAGGAATCCAGTATACCTGCCATTCCTACTATTTTATTTTTTGGAAGATTTGAATATTTTTGTAAAGCCATCACTATAACATCTAGTGGATTGGTAATACATATAACAAAAGCATTAGGAGATGTTTTTTTTATTCCTTCGGCAACTTGCTTAATTATTTTAAGATTAATTCCCAATAGATCGTCTCTTGTCATGCCTGGTTTTCTAGGCACGCCTGCAGTGATGATGATTACATCAGAATTTTTGGTATCTTCATAATTATCTGTACCTGATAAATTGATATTAAATCCATTTACAGGTGATGATTGAGCTATATCTAGCGCTTTACCTTTTGCTATGCCTGCTACAACATCAAATAAAACTACATCACCTAATTCTTTTAAAGCAATTAAATGTGCTAATGTTCCTCCAATTTGTCCTGCTCCTATCAAAGTAATTTTTTTTCTCAATATGCTTCCTTTTTATTTCATAGTTGGCATTATAAATTCTGGATCAGATCTCAATCCAGAAGGCCACCTTGAAGTTATTGTTTTAAGTTTGGTATAAAATCTTACACCTTCGGGACCATGCATATGTTGATCTCCAAACAATGATCTTTTCCAACCTCCGAAACTGTGAAAAGCCATAGGAACCGGTATAGGAATGTTTATACCAACCATCCCTATTTTAGCTTTATTTGAAAATGTTCTGCCTGAGTCTCCATCTCTAGTAAATATACTTACCCCGTTACCAAATTCATGATCATTAACTAATTGTAAAGCTTGATCAAAATTTTTTACTCTAACAACTGATAGAACTGGACCAAAAATCTCTTCTTTGTAAATTCTCATATCTTTAGTCACATGATCAAATAAACATCCTCCAATATAATATCCATTTTCATGCCCTTTAAGTTTAAGATTTCTTCCGTCCACAATTAACTTAGCACCCTCTTTCTCTCCAATATCAACATATCCTTTTACTTTGGCTAAGTGCTCCTTTGTAACCAATGGTCCCATTTCAGATTTCTTATCCATTCCTGGTCCAACTTTTAATGCTGCAACTTTTTTTGCCAAACTGCTAACTAATTTATCGCCAATGCTGCCTACTGCTACTGCAACAGATTGAGCCATACATCTTTCACCTGCTGAGCCATATGCAGCACCCATTAAACCATTTACTGCTTGATCTAAATCGCAGTCCGGCATCACCACACAATGATTCTTGGCTCCTCCTAATGCTTGAACTCTTTTTTCATTTTTTGCACAATTTTCATAAATATATTTTGCTATTGGTGTTGATCCCACAAAACTCATTGCCATTACATCTTTATTGTTTATTAGTGCATCAACTGCTTCTTTGTCTCCATTAACCACATTAAAAACTCCATCTGGCAACCCGGCTTCTTTTAAAAGCTCTGCTAATCTTGTTGAACAAGATGGATCTTTTTCTGATGGTTTAAGAACAAATGTATTTCCACATGCTATTGCCATTGGAAACATCCACATTGGAACCATCGCTGGAAAATTAAATGGAGTAATACCTGCGCAAACTCCTAGCGGTTGTCTTATTGACCAACTGTCAACATTTGTTCCAACATTTTCTGTAA
>Ga0315328_10001773_pt1 | contig 10085 bp, 3 predicted proteins | sample M120032315metaG_FD_203462 | JGI IMG/M metagenome (GOLD analysis project Ga0315328, IMG submission 203462) | Ammonia-oxidizing marine archaeal communities from Monterey Bay, California, United States - M1 200m 32315 | ecosystem: Environmental > Aquatic > Marine > Intertidal zone | place: USA... | reverse complement strand
TTCAAATTGTCCTTAGCTCCAGTTACATATTGAATCCCAGCATCGAAAGCCACTCCTCCTGCACTTACATTCGAGATTTGTTCAGAAATCATTTTGATAGTAAAACCACCATAAATACTATTCGAAAAAGTTTTAGCATATGATAAACCAATATTCATAAACTTAGGAGAAAATGTTCCGATTCCTCCATTAGGAAGATCCTCAGTTGTAATCTCAATATCTCCAAAATCCATAGACATAATACCAAGTGCTAGTACCCCTGACTCTCCCACTTTTTGAGCAAAACCAAAAGTATTGATATAACTTACCGCCTCATTATTGTTATACATTAGCCAATTAGTTCGTGAAAAGATGAGCTCAGTTTTAGGCGTAAATGCCAAACCAGCAACATTGTTAAACATACCTTCTAACCCTCTGACACAAGCCACATTTGCTCCTGCCCAACCCGAACTTCTTGCCCATGGATTGATAAGTAATTCGGAAGCACCTGCTTGTCCGGCTCTTTGCTCATTTCCAGCAAAGTTATCTTTTACAGGAGCTATAATAAAAACTACAACTAGTAGGGTTTTTAGCCAATTATTTATTTTTTTCATATTAGTAGTATTCATTTTATCTAAAATTTAGAAAGTATCTAAGTCAATAGGACGCATTACACCAAACCATTTAAGCACTTTCTCACCAACTCCTTTTGCATCCACATGTATTACATATAGTCCTGATGCAACTGGAATACCAAAAGTATTTTTTAAATCCCAATCGACTGAATTCATTTTATCATTCTTTTTTATTTTCTTTACCAAAGTTCCGCTAATTGTATATATAGAGATTGTGGCTCTTTTGGGAAGATTAGTAATTTTAATTCTATTATCAAGCTGAGAGGTTTCATAAGTGGAATATGCGTAATACGGATTAGGTACTACATTTATCATATCCAATGCATTTACAGCTGTTTTATGATCTCCTTTTTCGGCTACAATATCATCTGTTGAAAATCTATACATAGCACTAAATCCATTTTCTGGAATAGGACTTATAACTTTTGCATTAATACTACCTGAAAATGAAGTGCTAGAAGCGGTAAAAGTATCACCTGGAGCATATGACGTTCCATTATGGTTTATGTTTGCACCCATCAAAAAATATGTTGTTCCTAAAGTTAAATCATCATTCTTATCAAGTATTACTGAAGCATCTCTTGTAACATATTGCTCGTACGGCTTACTAACTCTAAGCTTAACAGTTGCATCATTTGGTTCAGCTGTAGTTGGGATAGATCTTCCAGGAGCCAATATTGGCATACCAACCCAAGACGCATTTCTAAATACTTGCCAAATATTGGCTGCATATCCTGGATTTGACTGTCCTGTAGGGAGTATATAATTTTTTAGTTGATTATAAATCCAGGCACATTCATCATAATTAGGGCTCAATGTTCCGTCAATATAAGTGCTATCTTTTTTTACATCAGCAGAGCCATTAATTACATAAACAAAATGCTTTCCACCAAGCAGGTAGGATCCTTGTGAAAATTCTCCAGTTTGAGGAGAGTACATTGGCACTTCAGAAGTTACAATATTGGAAGTAGGATTCCATTTTAAATCTTTTCCGTTATCTTCTGCTAAATAAGAATCTTCTGCAAAAATTATATTTAATCTTTCGCCTGTTTCTATATCTATAGCATAACCAGGGAACCAGCCCATACCCATTGTTCCATCATTGGTTAGATTGCCGTATTTATCAATTGATGGTGATAATCGTAATCCCATTTTAGTTTGCCCACCAACTGAAAGCAAATCATCATCTTGCGCTTCCACCACCACACATTTAGACCATGCTGCTATTGAATCAGTAAACACAATATCCACTGAATGTAAATCAGTCATTTTAATTTGATCTGTAGTGGACTTGCTATAACCAGGCCCATCTTTATAAACAGATGCTAAATGGTAAGGTGCCCAAGTTCCTCCAGAATATTCTAAAGTAAAATTATTACCAAAGAAATTATTTATAGGAACTGCCACATTTTTTGTAATAACAGTTTCATACACACTATTTGGATCATCATCTGTTGAGTAATCGCTAAGTTGTGTGTTGTTGTCATTCTCATAAGAGCCTGCTCTTATCCAGTTTAACCCCCAGAAATATCCATTTTCATCATCTCTATCTGGAACGCCTGATAACCATCTGTCATTAATATCTTCAAATTCCATAGAAGAAGAGATTAAACCATTATTTGTAATAATAGTAGGATCCTCCCCTGGATTCACTCCTTGTTGAATCTTTACAGTAAGTCCAGTACCTCCAATCAATTTTTCAGAACCTACTTCAATTGGTTTGTTAGAAGACGCTACTTTATTTCCTGTAGCCTCATTTCTAAGCACCCATTTTCCGTAAGACGTAACTTTACTTACACCTTGTACAATCGTATAAATAGGGTCCTCTAAAGTAAATATATAAGTTCCTTTTTTGACTGCAACAGGATCAACTACTGAAACATTTATTGGGCCTAGTCCATTTTCGTACATAGGATTTAGAGATCTATGAGTAGAGGAATTAAGTATTTCAATAACAGTTGATTTTGTGAGTTCCATTGGAATATTCCCATTACCTGTACCTTCCAATCTTTCAATTCTTAAACCATCGCCAAAAGAAGACTTAAGATTAGTTCCCCCTGCTTCAGGTTCAGTAAAGTGTGGAATATGAGAATATACTTGTATATTTCTCCTTCCTGCAATATATGGTTGATTACGACCATCATAATCAAATGCATCTACATTATAAGGATCTGCATTCTCTTCAGCTTTGTTATAGGCGTAAGAAAGCGCCATATAATGATATGTTTTATGATTTACTAAACGTGTATTTCCTAAAGCAAATCTATCTTCTGTAATTCTGAAAGAATACTCAATTCCATTATCAACAGAACCCTGCATCCCCGAACTAAGCACTCCACTAACTTCTTCTACAGGTGTATAAACGCCTAAAATAGGATCTAGATACTGGTTTACAATACCTGTAACCTCATCTTTTACATCACATCTAAAAATAAGTCTTGCTTTATCTGGGTCATCCAAATCGGTAACAGAAGTAGTAGCATTTATTAATTGATATATTAAATAACCTTGGAAGTCATAATTAGGATCGGATTGTAAATTAGCAGGCTTGGTAATATAAGGATCTTTCTCGGAATAACTTTCATTTACATTGTTGGATGATGTTCCATTAGAGAGTGTAAAAATAAGTTCTTTATCTAATTCTCTAACTGTCAAATCAGGAGCATCCGGACCATTTAAGATGTTGAAATTGTTATCAAAAAGTGCTTGTGCCTCACGATCATATACTTTTAATAGTTGCACAGAAGCAGTCGGACCGCCCGCCTTTGCTCTTGCCCAAACCACACCAACTGTAATATAATTTACAGCACCTGGCGCCAGGGAAAAAGGGCCTGCAGATTGTAGGAATCTCCTATCAGCAGGAATGTTTCCAGCAGTTACTTCTGTCCATTCTCCATACTGAGCATACATATCAGGATAATTTGGTGTAGAAATTGGATCTCCTCTATCAGTTGAACCTGGGAACATAAAGTTACAAAGTTCAGTTGTAGCTCCAGGGCCATTTCCTTTTCCATCTCCACCATAGGTCATTGGCACATTATCTTTCCAAATACCTTGTAAATAGTTGTAAAAATGTGTTCCAGTTGAAGGATTACCTGTTACAGTAAAATCGTTATTGTAATAAACAAACTTTGACATAATAACTTCCTCATATTGAGTATATTCCCATTGTCCTGTTACAGGATTTATAATTGAATCCATCTCATCTACAAATCCATCTCTATCATTATCAATCAAATCATATTCATCAGCTCTTGGGCCTTGAAAAAAATCAACACCTATAGCTGGTGGATTAAAACCATATCCGGAAGCACCTTCATCTTCTGCATCACCATTGTAGCAGAAACCTAATCCTAAACCAACATCACAACCCACATAATCGTCTAAATACCATCCTAAATCAGGATCTACCCATTGGCCAAAATAAGTTTCAGTAAGTGGCTGAGTTCCTCTATTGATAATTTTATAGTTATAAAAAGTCATATCATTGACTTCATTTTCAGCAACAAAGCCAAATCCTTGTGCGTGAATCTCTAAACCAATTGGCTCTGCTTCAGTTTCAGTATGTATGTTTCCTTTATCATTAAACACCCACCAAAGCGTTTGGTCTCCATAGAGTTTTGCATTATCATTGGTTCCCGTTATATTATAATCTGGATAGTCACCATCATAAGCACTATAAAAACCATCTCCATTAGCATCATGAAAAGGAGCTAAATAAGCATCTTGCCCAGGCCCTCCATGTGCTGGCCATTCTAAAATCTCGTCTGGGATCTCATAAGTTGGGTCTTGAGCCACTACATGCCTATCAACAAACTCTTCTACTTGTGAACGGTCAATTTTGAAGTGCTTGTTGTATTCCTGACATTCATCATCTGTAATTGAAGCAGTATTTACATTCAATGGGCCTGGCCAAAAGTCATCACCACCTTGCCTATAAGTTTGAGCGGCAGCTTTTAATTGGCCTCCATTGTCTACTCCTCCAATCCAAAGCGCTCCAGCAAATAAAGAATTTTTCAGTCCTCCCTTTGGGATTTCGTATTGCGCGTCATTTAAATCCCACCACATATCGCCACCTCCTAAAATGGTAGCTCTTACATTATTCACATCCAAATCGGTTTGTGAAGTGGAAGCAGCACAACCTGCAGCTATTTTTGTTACCACGCTATTACTCATTCCGGGATAGGTTACATTTTCTTTAGCTAAAGCATTAGTACAGATAAAAACAAGCGAAATAGCAAAAAGTTGTTTTACTTTATTTTTCATGAATATTATATTTTTCTTTAAACTCATTTATTTAATAATTTAGAAGCTAATGGTTAATCCTAAGTTCATCATTCTTGGTAAAGAGTAATGGGAAGGATTATTAACTTTTATTTCATATAGATCTACAAAAGATTCTGGATTGTTTTTGGTGTTAATTTCATTCTGAGAAGCAGAAGCAGATAGGTATCCGTCATCTTCCGGATTACCAGTTGCTCTGTAAACACTTATGATATTTCTGGTATTGAATAAGTTTTGTGCTTGCAAATACACGTTTACATGCGAACGTTTTTTATCATTCCACTTAATCTCAAATTCTTTGTTTATTTTAGCACTTACTCTAGATTGCCAAGGTAAACGAGAACCATAAAGCGTTCCTTCTAAAGTAGAACGATCGTTAATACCAAAAGCTGCCTCTTGAGTAACATTAGATTGTTTGCTATAAGGTGTACCGGAACCAGCTGAAACGATTGCATTAAATCCAGCTCTTTGCAAAATTTTCTTTCCAAATAGAATTGGGCCATTATAATCTTTTCCATGTCCATAATGGTAATCGACAGAAAGAGATATTGCATGTCTTTGATCAAAAGAAAGCGGAGTCATAGTTCTTAAATTTGGTTGCTCTGTATTAGCCAAGCTATAACCAGAAGTAGCTGAGGAACCTGTTCCGTCTGCAAATTGAAGAGTGTAGTTTGCTGTTAAGCTTACATTGTTAGTTCTTCTTAAATCAAAAGCAACCGATAAGCCTTTAACTGTACCAAAATCTAAGTTTTGCATGGTCATATATCTTCCAGGGTATGCGCCAGGTAAATTCATAACTTGTATCATATCTCTTAATTCCTTATAGAAAAGAGAAATAGTTAAAGCAGATTTTAGACTTAATGTTTGAGCAAATCCAATTTCATAATCCACTGTTTTTTCTGGTTTCAAATCTGGATTATTGAGCAAGCCACCAATGTTTTGTTCTAAGAAATAGTATTCAGTTGGGTTGAAACGACTTCTTTCTGGAGGCCTTTGCGTAAGTACATCATAATGAGCAAAGAACTGTGCCTCATCAGAGATTGGAAAAGAGAAAGCAATTCTTGGCATAAAAATGGTTTGTGGTTCGTAATCTTTAAAAGCGTCTGTCTTTAAATCACCAGTTACTGCATCTACTGGGGATTTTACCATTGGAGCAATTTTTCCTCCAGCAGCATTTATTAATATATCAGGAGTAGAAATCTCAGCACCAGTTGCATCATACCAAGTGTCTCCTTTTCTGTATCCAACAATAGAAGATTGCGATGTAATATCATCTACATATACATAATAATCCTCACCGAATTGAGATAAACTACCCAAATCTCTCGCTTTGTCAGAACTTGCCGTATAAGTATCGTATAATAAATACTTGTCTTTTAGAACTGGCTGATTAGCATCATATCTATCTACCCTTAAACCTACATTGAAAATAAGATCCTCAATAGCAAATTTATCTTGCACATATCCAGCTGTATAAATTGGTTGGAAAGCAGCAATTGGTCTAGTATAATTTCCGTCTACCTGTTTATTTAGAAAATCGCTAAATGTAGGTTGATTCTTGTGTCTGTTTCCTAAATAATCATAACCATAATATCCTACATAAGATCCTCCATTATTTAAAAGTTCATCAGCAGAAAACCAGCTTAAATCAAACTTATCCGGACCATAAGAATCAACATCAATCCATTCAGTATTATCTATATTATCTTTTCCAAATAAATCTTTTCTTAAGTTTGAATCAAAGAATGATTGTTCCTCTGCTACATACAGCCGATCAAAATTAACTGTATCTTTATAGATTCCATTCTCATCAAATACTGGATTTGGGTTGGATAAATTTAATTGAGTAAGGTGCTTATTGGTCAATTGTCTCATGTACCCCCAAAGCCCAACAGGATTTACTCCCCAAGACGCATCTAATCTTTGTTCGTACTCTACCCCAAAAGAGAACTCATGATCTTTAATGTCGGCAGAACCAGATGCTTTAAATGTAGTTTGTGAATAATAAGAGTAGCCGTAATAATTATATTCTCTTCCGAAAGGATACCAAAGGGAATAAATAGACTGAGAGCGTTCGCCATTTCTGAGCCCAACTCCTTGTAAGTCTAATGGAGTTCTAATTTCGCCATCCATACCATAACCACCTATATAGGAAGTCATACCATAATCTCTAAACATTTTAAAATATTTATCAGTATAAATAGCAGCATCAGGATTTAAACTTCCCGCTTGAAAGGTGTAAAGGGTATCTGTCCAACCAGAATGGATTTGCCCAGAAAAATACTGGTTCCTGGTTGTATCATAAATAGTTCCAGAATCATAAATATTCTCTTTATAGGTATTGAATTTTCCTATATATCCATAATCAAAAATATTCTCGTTATGCGAATCATCTTGGGTTTTGTATTGGTTTCTGGTATAATCTCCTTGAATGGTAAAGAAGGCATTTTTTATGGTAGAAGCACTTTCTTCATCGTCTGCTTCTTGGTCACCAAACTTTTGAGTAAGTTTTCCGAAGATTCTCCAAGTGTTACTAATGCTTTGCGCATTGTTGTTGGAATTAAAAAGAGAATAAGTTCTTGTGTACGAATGACCTGTGTTGTAATAATAATTTCCTCCTAATGATAAAAAGGTAGTTTTAGATGGTTTGAAATCCAATTTTCCAGAAATACTTATTCTTTTTTGTGCAACATTTTGCCTGGCTTGTACTTTCTCTAAATCAGACATGCTTACAAATTCTGCCTCTTGCAAAAAACCTGCAGATACATCTGGTGCTGGACGGAAAGGATTCTCTTTTAACCAATCTAATTTCTTTTGTTTTATTCTCCAATTACCAATAGCAGAAGGATCAGAATCATCTACCATTCTAAATTCTCCAGAGAGAAAATATCCAATTATTGAATTTCCTTTTGTACCATCATCATTTCTTTTCTTTAGGATAGGACCAGATAAATTAAGCCCAAAAATGTTTTTATTGTATTTATCAAAAAGGGAAGAAGATTCCATCTCAGCGCCTCCAAAAAATTTATTAGAAGGTCCCTTTGTAGTAATGGAAATAATACCAGCAGTTGCATCTCCATACTGGGCTGGTAAACCACCAGCCATTACCGTAATTTGTTCAATGGCCGATTGTGGTACTCCTAAACTTCCTCTTACTTTTATTCCATCAATATAATAATCCGTAGCATCCGAACGAGAACCCCTAACATTTAATGATTCGCCTTCATCTCTTTGATAGATTCCAGCAGATGTTGCTGCAACGGAAGCCACTGATCTTGTTGGCATCGCAACAATTTCTTCAGCAGTTTTTGTTGAACCAGTAATATTATCTTGATCAATAAGTGGTTTTTTGTATTCCACAATTACTACTTCTCCTTTTTGTATTCCAGAAGAGAGTTTTAAATCTTGAAAAGTAATTTTGTTAGCAGAGATAATAAGGCCAGTCATTACAAAGTTTTGATATCCTACAAAGGTAGCTTTCACAGTATAAGTACCTGGTTCAATTGGTTTGATGGTAAACTTTCCATCAAAATCGGTAGTTGTACCTGCCGTTTGTGTTCCGTTTCTTTCTATAATAACATTAGCAAAAGGAATTGCTTCCCCACTTAAGCCATCTAAAACGGTACCTTTAAAAGTTCCCGTTTGCGCAAAGGCAACAGTCGAAATAAAGACAGTTGCAAAAAGTAAGTATATTTTTTTCAGCATATTTTTTAGTTTGTTTTAATAAGTATTTTAAAAACAAGGCCGTAAAGATAAAAAAAGATATAAATAATTAAACATTCTACAAAAGAAAAGATTAGGTCTTGTTTTCTTACTAATTTCGCGAAAAATTATCATATTGCAAATGCAATGAAAATTAGAATTTTAACCCTTATTTGCTTGCTGTTTCTTTCCTGCCAAAAGGAAGAAGATTACATACCAAATGTAATGGTAGATATTAATCTGAATTTGACTTTACCAGAATTTTCTGAGTTACAAACGATAGGGAATTATATTTTTATAACCGGAGGTGTTAAAGGAATTGTCGTATATCATCAAAGTTTTGATATTTACAAAACATATGATAGAAATTGCTCTTATCAGCCATCACTGAGTTGTTCAAAGATTGATTCTGTAAATTCTACCATTGCTATTTGCAATTGTTGTGATTCTAAGTTTTTGTTGGGACAAAACGGACAAACCATTGGTGGCCCAGCAATACTTCCCTTAAAACAATATCCAAATACCTTCTTAGGAGATTTTTTGCATATTTATAATTAGTTGTGATTAAAAATTAGCTATTTTCTATTAATAGTAAAAGCTCAATCTCTGTAGCTTTTTATTATAATAACTTAATTAAGTGTTTTTAATATCTGTAGTATTCTGGCTTATATGGTCCTTCTACTTTTACACCTATATATTCTGCTTGATCTGGCCTTAAAGTTTCTAGTTCTACCCCAATTTTTGCAAGATGTAATCTAGCTACTTTTTCATCCAAATGTTTTGGAAGCATATACACTTTGTTCTCATACTTTTCTGTATTGTTCCAAAGTTCTAATTGCGCTAATACTTGGTTAGTAAATGAATTAGACATGACAAATGAAGGGTGCCCTGTAGCGCAACCTAAATTTACCAATCGGCCTTCTGCAAGTAAAATAATATCGTTACCATTTACTGTGTACATATCCACCTGAGGTTTAATTTCATTCTTAGTATCTCCCCAATTTTCGTTTAGCCAAGCAACATCAATCTCATTATCAAAATGCCCAATATTACAAACAATCGTCTTGTCTTTCATGCTCTCAAAATGACGAGACTGAATAATATCTTTATTTCCTGTTGTGGTTACAATAATATCTGCATTTTTACAAGCATCATCCATTCTTTTAACTGAAAAACCATCCATTGCAGCTTGAAGTGCACAAATAGGATCAATTTCCGTAACAATGACTCTTGCTCCAGCACCTCTAAGTGAAGCTGCCGAACCCTTTCCAACATCACCATAGCCCGCAACCAAAGCCACTTTTCCTGCCATCATTACATCAGTAGATCTTCTGATAGCATCTACTAAAGATTCTTTGCATCCGTATTTATTATCAAATTTTGATTTTGTAACTGAATCGTTAATATTTATTGCAGGAAGTGTAAGTGTTCCTTTTTCCATTCTTTCGTACAATCTGTGTACTCCAGTTGTAGTTTCTTCAGACA
>Ga0315328_10001772_pt1 | contig 10089 bp, 6 predicted proteins | sample M120032315metaG_FD_203462 | JGI IMG/M metagenome (GOLD analysis project Ga0315328, IMG submission 203462) | Ammonia-oxidizing marine archaeal communities from Monterey Bay, California, United States - M1 200m 32315 | ecosystem: Environmental > Aquatic > Marine > Intertidal zone | place: USA... | reverse complement strand
CAGTTATAACAGCCGCGGTCCAGTTTATAAAAATTAAAACTATTAAAAATGATAATACAAATGGCCAATCTAGTATCCAACTAGTAACTGATGAGGTACGCATATTTTTAATCATTGTACCAGCACCGTCTAATTTTTTAAATTCGTTAGTAGGTAAATTTTGAACTGTTTTTAGTTTATCTACAAATGCTTTTAATAATGGATCATAAATTTTTTGATTAAATTCCTGCATCATTATTGATCTATTTTGTCTAAATGTAAATTCAAAACCTAATGCCAACACTGCTCCTATTGTTAATGATATTAAAGTTGCTGTAATACCTGATGCCAAATACTTGTTTAATACAATAATCACAAATAGTGCAGGTGTTAATGCACATATACCAATAACCAAACTACTGATTAATAGCATTAAGGCAGTTTTCTTGTCGCGGGATAAATGTTGAATTAGACTTTTCATTATAGTTGTATTTAATGATTTTATTAGTTGAAGATAGGATCTACGAGTCCAAGAACTTTGTGTAATTGATATCTAGCAATTAAAAGATCAATTTGTGCATTTTGGTAAGCAACTTCGCTCATGATGTATGCTGTTTTCATTCCAAATACTGCTATAATAGGTGAGTTACCTGCTTTGAAATCTTCAAGTGTTAAGGCATACATTTCTTTGTTAATTTCTACTGTTCTTTTTAGTGTTTCTAAGTTCTTTTCAACTAATACGTAATTGTTCCAAGCATTGTTAAATTGTTCATTTATAATTCTTACAACGTCTTCATGTCTAAGTTCAGCAGAACCTAGTTTTGCCATATCACTTCTTTTTTGATGTACGTTAGAAAATCCACCAAATATTTTCCAACTTAATGTAATGTCTGCTCGCCATTCTTCTTTTTGTTCATTGTATGCTCCACCTAGTTCATCTTCTTTTTCTGTGTAAGATAATTTACCATCTAGTCTAGGTCTAAACTCTGCGTCATCATATCTAAGTTGTCCAAGTGCAATTTCAATATCTGCGTTTGCAATTTTTAGTGTAGTGTTACTTCTTACAGATGCTCCTGAATCGGGTATTAATCCTAACAAGTCTGAAATAGGTATAGGCATATTAGCAACGTCAAGAGGTTTAAATCTCCAAACGTTTTGGAATCTTTGTTTTGCTGAGCCAAATGCTAATTGACTTGTCATTGTTAATGTTTGGAAAGTTCTATATTGCTGTTCAATTTGTAATTGTTCTAATTTAGATGCCTCGCCTTTTTTAACTTTTTCTATTGTCATGGATAGTGTTTTTAATGCATTGGCTTCTATTTTTTTATTTGCTTCGTGTACATTATGAGTTTTCATTAAATTTAACCAAGCACTAATAGCCTCCATTACAAGGTCTTCTTTTGCAAGTTCTAAATGAAAGTAAGTTTGTTGAGCTTTTGTTTTTTCCATATCAATTAAAGAATTAGTTCGTCCAAAATCCCAAATCATTTGTGTAATTGTTATAGATGATTGATAGCCATGTTTTCCATCATTTTTTATTGAGTCAACACCAACAGTAGAACTTTTTGATGGTGTTCTATCGTCTTCCCAATTATGTCCATATGTAATTGTTACTTGTGGATAGTATGCTGAGTATGATTTCTTTAATGTTTCTACAGCCGCTTCATAGTCTAATTCTGCCGCTTTTACTTTTTCGTTTTGTACGATAAGACTAGGAAGTAGTTGATAGAGACGTTGCCAAGTTAACGTTTCTTTCTTTTTAATCTCTTCTTTAATATCCGTAGTTGACGAATCTTTTGTTTCGTTGATAATTTTTTCATTTTTTCCACTCTCTATAATTTGTTTTTCTTCTAATGCTTTATCTGTAATTATCTCTTTAACTTTTTTTTCTGTAATTGTAATATCCTCTTCTATTTTTTTAATTTCTTTTTCAGTTTCTTCTCCTTCTGGTGTTATAACAATTTTTTTAAATTTGTCTATAGGATTTACTAGTTTTTCTTTGCTTGGTACATAAGTCATTTCAATAGAATGTTTTTGCCTAATCCTAGCATTATTAGAACCACAGCTTTCCATTATATATAAATCTGTTTCTTCAGTTACTTTCCATGTACATCCATCGGACCCTTCAATTTCTGCATGACTCCAGCTAAAGGATAAAAGGAAAAATAATAATGTTATAATAAGTTTGTTCATAATTTTAATAAGTTACGAGTACATCTGAAATCAAAGCAGATTCCGTTTCAATTATTGCGTAGTTGATGTCTTGGAAATCTGAGTTAGACATTAAATTTATGTATCCTGTATTGTAATAATTTGATGTATCAGCTATTGTGACTGTATTATCAGTTTCTACTGTCCATGAACTGTTTGCATAGGTAACCGGTGTAATTTTAAAGTAGTAATCGCCTGAAGCATCAGAATCTTGTATTAAAAAGTCTTCTGAATCAGACCAAAGTCCGATTTTATCTAAATCAAATACGTCAGTAGTTTCCCAAAGATTTGCATCACCATCTATATCAGCACCAATAACAAGGTAATGGTCATCTTGTCTTGTTGGAGCGTCATCTTCATCTGCACCATCCATGTCTGAGTTTACTGCTATGAACGCCGCGTTTGCTGAATCATCCCACACCCAGTCTAAGTGATCAAAACCTCCTCCAATATAAACATTGTTACCCATGTGATAGGCTTCAACAGAACTTTTCTGATTATTGGTAGTATTTGTCCAACCATATGTTGTTTTTAAACCACCAACTGGTAGGTACTCTGTGTCAGTTACTATTCCACCTGTAATTGCTTGTGCCTCATCTTGCATCCATTCAATAATGTCATCTTCAAATCCTCTAAAACCATATCCAGTAGAAAATGAATTACTATCTAGTACTGAAACAAACGTTCCAATATATCCAGAGTCTGTAACATCACCACCCCATTCAGCCGCGAACCCTGTATCAGTATCTAAATCCATAGTAGCAATAAGACTACCATCTCCCATATAGTCATCATTAAAAAGTCCAGCCGCCGCTAAACCATCACTTCGATCCATGGAATAAGTTGACCCAGTGCCAGTACTATTATAATCATCAACGTTATATGCCGCCAGCATTGTAGCGGCTTCTGTCGAACCACCGCCGTTGGTGTATGTAGTTCCATTAATCATAGGAGTTTCATCAGTTGGTACGTCGCTATCAATTTCTGATATAAATTTTTCTATAACAGCATTCTTTTTATCATCCCAATAACTGTTTTCTCCAACCATCATTATATTTCCACCATCTCTTAAATATGTTTTCCATTGATTTGTTTGTGCTGTTGTTAATGATGTTTGACTAATTTCCCAATCCCAAATCATTTCATATTGAGTTAGTGTTTTTCGACTAAAGTCATCAATGGTTTCATTACTGTCTACGATTCGAGTTACGGTATAACCTGCATCTGTGAATATTGTTGTATGACCATGTGTAGATCCAACATCATTACCTATTACTAACATTTTACTTTCTGCCCAAGCATTGTTTAATACTGCATCTGCGGAATAGGCGGCTCCCCAAACTGAAGCGGCTGTACCAGAATTGGCTGTTCCTTGGAATTGCTCTGCAACATTGGTTATATTAACAACTTGATTTGTAGATGCTGTTAAAGTTCCATCACTTACTTGAACTGCTAACGTATAAGATGTTGCAGTTTCATAATCTAATGTTGCCGCAGTAGTAATAGCACCTGTACTAGAATTAATTGCAAATTTACCTGCACTATTTCCTGATGTAATTGAATATGTTAATGATGCACTTGCATCAACATCAGATCCAGAAGCAGTTGCCACTGATGTACCTGAATTTACGTTTTCCGCTAACGATACATTATTCATACTAGCAAGGGTTGGTGCATCATTAACACCAATAACTGTTACTGTAATAACAGCTTGATCTATATCGCCGGATCCGGTTCGTCCACCAGCAGAAACCTGATAATTGAAAGAGTCTGTTACAACATCTCCAGCATCTAAGGCATCTGCGGCTGATTGGTTTGCAACATATGTCCATGATCCATTCTCATTCAAAGTTAATTGACCATAAGTTCCTGTATTTGCCGAACCTACTGTTCCAGATCCACTTCCTTCTACTCCACCTGTTCTAATAGCTGTTACTGTTAATGTTTCACCTGACCCTATTGTATCATTTTCTAAAACATCACCGGTGTGTTCTCCTGAAACATTAATTAAATTATATGGACTGGTTAAAGAATACTCATGAACTTTATCCTCATTATAACCTAGCATAAACATTTTAGTACCATCATTGTTAAAAGCCATACTAAAAGAGTTTGCATCTTGTGACGATGTACTAATACTATCTACAAACGATGCTGTAGAAACATCAAAACCTGTGCTTAATGTATATTCATAAATATTATTGCCGTTACCACCTACAACCCACATCTTAGTTCCAGTTGGATTAAATTGTACATCTCTAGGATAAACGTCTTGAGAAGCTACGGAAAATCTTTGAGAGTAAGATCCTGTTGAAATATCAAATGCAGTAGAAAGGTTATATTCATTAATATAATCACTATTAAATCCAGTCATAAAAATTTTGGTTCCATCGTTATTAAAACGTATACCACAAGGTCTACTGTCCTGACTACTGACACTTAAGGCATCAACAAACGATGCTGTAGAAACATCAAAGGCTGTGGTTAATGTATATTCATTTATATCGTTTCCATTTCCTGCGTCAGCAATAAACATTTTAGTTCCGTCAAGGTTCCATGCCACACCAAATGCTTCATTAAGTTGTCCACTTAAATCAAAGTTTGAATCATATGATGCAGTTGAAACGTCCCAGGCAGTTGATAAATGATATTCATTTATATCATCTCCAGTATTACCCGCAACAAACATTTTAGTTCCATCGTTATTAAAAGTTACTGATGCAGGAAGATTTTCTTGAGAGGCTACACTAAAAGCATCATTCCCAGAATAACTAACCGCTCCATTTTCGTTAAGAGCATTTGCACTGGCGCCATTGCTTATTGTTAAAGTTCCATCTTCATTAATAATTCCTGTATCGTTTACACCAGTTGGTGCTTCAGCAATATCAGTTACATTAACAACCTGTGTTGTAGTTGTAGTTAAACCACCGTCATCAGTTGCTGTTATAGTTAAAGTATATTGTGAAGTTGTTTCATAATCTAATGATCCGTTTGTTTCGATTAAACCTGAATTTGTAGAATCGTAATACGTAATAGAAAATTTGCTATTTGTATTACCTGCTGTAATTGAATATGTAACATCGTCACCGTCTGGATCTTCTGCAAAAATTGATGCTATGTTTGTATTGTCAGCAACATTTTCAGCAACTGTTACAGCATCTCTGGCATCTTCCATTCTTGGTGCTTCATTTACATCTGTTACATTAATTGTTTGTGTTGTGGTTGCAGATAAACTGCCATCACTTGCTTGAACAGTTAATACATATTGTTGATCATCTTCGTAGTTTAAATCTGTTAAGTAAATTTTTAAATTATCTATTGCTCCTGATTCATTGGATTCACTTTCACCAACTCGCATACCAAACCCTAATTTTAAATCTCCACTTGCGTCCAGTGTGCCATATACTGTATAAAGTTCTCCTTCTTCGTCACCAGATATGCTTGAATCTTGTACTGGATCCCAACCAGTGCTTTGTGTTTCTACTCCATATTTTTTATCACCAGTACCAAATCCATCTTTACGTCTGTCATCAGCAACAACATTTGTATCATTAACATATACACGGAATTGTTCTGTACCATTATCAGGACCATGATTGTGTGCGTCCCAAGTACCCCACTCCCAAAACAAAAAGTCTATTGCAACTCTTTTTCCTGCGTAATCAGATGAATAGTCAAATGTTTTATAAACGTCTTGTTCAGAAGTTATGCTACCATTAATTTTTCCTAGTACAGTTGTCCATTTACTAGTATCTAAAACTGCATTATCACCAGTCCATCCTGTTGCTGTTGCACCATTAGAAAAACTTTCAAATGTTTGAGTTGTTAATGTAGATGCCTGTGTCGCATATGTTATTACACCAGTTGAAGAATCGATTGAAAATTTACCTTCATCGTTTCCTGCTGTAATAGAATATGTTAATGTGTTTAATGATGTATCTATATTAGAATCTGTTGCTGACATAGTAGTAACTGTTGCACCATTAGAAAGACTTTCTGCAACTGATACAGCACTAGTTGTTCCAAAAGTTGGTGCTTCATTAGTTTCCGGTTCTTCTGTTTCTTCCTCTTCAGTAACAGGTGGTACATAAGTGTTGTTATCTTCCTCTTCAGTAACAGGTGGTACATAAACATCTTCTTCTTCGTCCTCGTCATCAACAACTGGATCAGGATCAGTAGTAACAGGTGGTACATAAGGATCTTCTTCATCTTCTGTTGTAGTATCCTCTTCTGTTGTAGTATCCTCTTCTGTAGTAGTATCTTCTATAATTTCATCTTCTATAACTGTATCCTCTACAACAGGTAGATCCTCTTCTTCCTCAACAATTAGTTCTTCTTCAAATATATCATCTTCAATAACAGTTTCTTCGTCAACAACTGGTTGTGTTTCTTCTTCTAATTCTTCTTCTAATTCCTCCAATTCCTCTTCGTCAACTTCCTCTTCAAATGGATCTTCAACTTCTTCCTCTTCTGCTTGTTGTTTTGCTAATTTTTTTGTTTTTTGTATAGTATTAATTGTAGTACCAAATTCTTCTAATACAATTGCTTCAGGAATTATTACTGGAACAGTAGGTGGCATAAAAGCAGATGCAATCGTTGTAGATTGAAATGCTTCTGTTAATAATACACTACCTGATTGGTTGGTAATTAAAACTTGTCCTACGGTTCCATCTGCGTTTGGAAGTAATACGATTTGGTCCCCGCCACCTTCTAATGATACTTTACCTGCGACGTTTGTACCTTGAACTGTAAGTGTAGCTGTAGGAGTTATGATTTCTACATCACCATTCATTTTAGAAATTTCTCCAGATATGTAAGAGAAGTTTCCTGCTAAAACACTTATGTTCATTGATCCTGTATTACCAGGGTCGTAAACAAATTCATCTACAACTACTTGTGAACCTGCATCTATAGAAAATGTAGTGTCATCTGTGAATGTAAGACCAACAGATCCGCTTTTAGCTTCTATAATATCATTAAGATAGATAGGATCGCCTTCTTGTAGTTCTATAGACTGATTATCTCGTTGAATTACAACGATACCATCAGCAATTGTAATTTTACCAATTGAATGTTCTGACATACTCCCTTTGCCCCTTATATGTATATTTAACTAATAACTTAATTCAATTATAACAGTAGCATAATATACGCATATAACAATGCTGTTATGTGTTATTCGTTAATAGCCTAAAAAATAAAAAAATAAATATTAGAAATTATGAAAGAACTTATTGTAGCTTTAATGCTTTGGATAGGAGCAAATTCAAATTATAATGTGGACTGGCCCGTACCGCAGGTTATTCGTATGGACAAAGCACCATTAGAATACCATTATTACAAAGGTAACGTACCTGAAAATACTGATATTCACGGTTTTTATGATTTAAAGAAAAAGATCATTTATATGAGAGGCGAAACCGATATGTCTCATCCTTGGGCTAAAGGATTATTACTTCATGAACTTGTACACTATATTCAAGATATGAATAATGTTAAGTTTAAATGTGTTCAAGAAATGGAGAAAGATGCTTGGCCTTTACAACAAAAATATTTAAAAGAAGAACACGATTATATTTGGGATTATGATGCACTTTGGTTTTTGATCGTTAGTAGTTGTGGGCCGTATGAATCGTATTAATGTAGTGTACGTTTTTCTCTCAGAGAAGGTCTAGGGGGTAATCCTTGCATTTCTTCTTTAACTCTTTGTTTTAAATATTCAATAATAATTTCATATTTCCAACGTAATCTTTGATCTGCTGGGTCTTTAGAAATTTTTAAATATCCAAGGGCATAAGTGATTTTATTAATTTCTTCTTGCCATAATTCTGCTACCGAAATTAATTCGCTTGGAAGGTTGTCATAATCTTCGTGCATAAAAATATTTAGTCTAGTTGTTTTAATAAGTCTTTACCAATCCGATTTCCTACTTCTTTGGCATCAATAATATTACCAGAACCGGATGCAGTATATTTTTTATCATTTACATACATTTCGCTTGATACATAAAGATGGTAGGCTGATATCATAGTATAACAACCTAATGCAGTATGACAGTCCCCGCCTATAGCTTCTAATAAAGAACGCTCTGCCTCGGCTTGGTAAAATGTTTGTAAATGATTTATTTTGGTAATTAAATTGTTTATTGGATCATCATTATCTCTAGTTTGTATTGCGATGATCCCCTGCCCAGCACAAGGCATCATTTCATCAAGTTCATAAATTTTGTCAACTTTGTTTTCTAATCCAAGCATTTGTAATCCTGCTTTTGCTAAAATTATTGCGTCATATTGTCCGTCTTGAAGTTTTTTAAGTCTAGTATCTATGTTACCTCTAATAGGAAGTACTTCAATATCTTTTCTTTTATATTTTAATTGAGCTGTTCTTCTAGGAGAACTTGTTCCAACTTTTGATCCTTTTTTTATATTTCCTATTAAAACATCTCTGGGATCGTTTCTTTCAACTACACCATTAATAACTAATCCTTCTGTCATTATGCCTGGCAAATCTTTTAAACTATGAACAGCTATATCTATTTTAGAATCTAACAGTTCTTGCTCAATTTGTGTAGAAAATACACCTTTGCCACCCATATCTGCAATAGCTTTGTTTTCGTGAATGTCGCCAGACGTTTTTATTATTTTTATTTCAGAACTTATGTTTAATAATTTTTGAACACGTTTAGCCTGAGCCAGAGCTAATTTACTGCCTCGAGTTCCTATAATAACTTTATTTGTTGGATTTGTCATGGGTCGTATTTTTTAAACCCAAAAGAATTTTAGTTCCTTCCTTAGAGTCTGCAGAATATCCAAAAGACCCAAATGGGAAGTAATTAAAAGCAACACAATATCTATCATTATCACTTTCGCTAGGATATACCTCGTGTCTTAAATGTGAGGGGAATAGTAATATCATATTAGTTTTTGGAGTAATTGCCCAACCTTCTGCATTGTAATCATTTCCTTCGGTAAAAGGAACTTGAAGAACTTGGTCATTAAATAGATTGAAATAATTTCTTTCTTTAGTAAACAAAACATCACCAGACTTTTGGTCAGCCTGAGTATATAAAATTCCGCTTAATAAAGCATTGGCGTGATTGTGTTGTCCTGCTTCATCGCCTTTCTTATGTCTTACAGCCCAGCTATTAGTCATTTCAAAAGTACAATGTGGATCTACATTTAATACAGTTTTAAGGAAGTCTGTAACACAATCATCTATTTTCTTTTTAAGTGTTACTAAACCTTTATCGTCATTTAATAAATCCTTACTAACAGATCCCCAACCATTGTCGGCAGGATATCTTTTATACTCAATATTATTAATAATATGATTTTTTTCTTCTTCAGAAACATCTATAGTTGTTTGGACTAAAGGTATCGCAAATAAAGATTTTATTTTATAATTTTTCATTTTCTATTTTTTTCATGACAAGTTTTAATTTGTCAACCAAATCGTATATAATAGATTCAGTATGTAAAGGTGTAGGAGCAAATCGTAAACGTTCTGTACCAGGTTTTACTGTAGGAGAGTTTATTGCTTGAACATATATGTCATGATCCTGTAATAACATATCGCTCATCTTTTTACATTTAATTGGATCCCTAACCATAACTGGAATTAAATGTGATGTCGATGTTCCTATATCAATTTTAGATTCTATTAATAACATTTTAAGTTGTTGTGATGCTAATTGATGTTTATGTCTTAATTCTCTTCCACCCTCATCTCTAAGAAATTTTACAGAAGCCAAAGCACCTGCACATATTACTGGACTCATACTTGTAGTAAAAATAAATCCTGCAGACACGGATCTAATAGCATCTATTACTGTGGCATCTGAGGCAACATATCCTCCTACAACTCCGAATGCTTTACCTAATCCTCCTGCAACAATATCAA
>Ga0315328_10001769_pt1 | contig 10099 bp, 8 predicted proteins | sample M120032315metaG_FD_203462 | JGI IMG/M metagenome (GOLD analysis project Ga0315328, IMG submission 203462) | Ammonia-oxidizing marine archaeal communities from Monterey Bay, California, United States - M1 200m 32315 | ecosystem: Environmental > Aquatic > Marine > Intertidal zone | place: USA... | reverse complement strand
CGAGTTCGCCGTTCTGGAGCGCCGCCCTCGCCTGGAGATTCCAGATGTCGACTGTGCCATAGGTCGCGATCACGCCCATGAGCAACAGGCGTCGGTCGCGCATCGACAGGACATCGCGGGTCCAGACCTCGGCGAACAACGTTCTGACCATGACGTCGTTAAACGGTATGACGCCCTCGGGGATCGCTTCCACCGCCCCCGCATATACCTCTTGGAGCTTTTCTGCCCCGCGGTCATAGGCGCTCTGCTGCTGGTTGTTGGCCTCGTTCACGGTGCCTCCCGTATCTCGTCGGTCACGCCAAACACCTCGGGCATGGCCTTCTCAAGCGCCTCGACCATGTCCCCTAAGCCCCCTACGACACACAGGTCGGCGGCGAGGCGCAGGTCCTTTCGGGCTATGTCAACCGTCGACCGCAGGCTGTCCCGGAAGTCACCGACCACGTGTTCGGCCGGAATCGACAGAACTGGCAGGAATTGCTCGGTCAGGCTTCCCAGCTGTCCAACGTGTCGCCAGGCGTCTACCAGGGCGTCGGTGTCGACCTCGGCGCCTTCCGCTATCTCAAAGGCAACAGCACCTGCCGCGAACTGGGCATAGGTCAGGACGTTGAATGCCAACTTCATGGCGGCGCCCGAACCCACCGGGCCTGCTTCAACGATGTGGCTGCTGTAGTAGCTGAGTAGGGCCGCTGCTGCAGGGGGAAGATCGGCCCGGCCTCCCACGAACAGCGCCAGTTCACCGGCCGAGGCCGCAACGGTCCCCCCTGCTACACAGACGTCGTGCAGGACGCCACCCCAGATGGCGGCCTGCGTGCGGCATGCGGCCATCGCCTCCGGATGAATCGTGGAGTGGACGAGCACCGGCAGACCGACCACGGCACTCTCGCCGAGTCCGTCAAGCACAGAACTGACGTGGTGGGCATCGGGGACACAGATGCTGACTACGTCAGCGAAGGCCGCCACCTCGGCGGTTGAACCTGCTGGTTCGGCGCCTAGTCCAACGGCTTCGGCCATGGTCTCCGGGTCAAGGTCGAACACGATGAGTTGCACGCCGGTTTCAAGGAGTCGTCCGGCCATGGCCGAGCCCATTTGTCCGAGCCCGACGTAGCCGACCTTGGGCGCGTCTCCGTTCATCTATTGCCCGACGGGGAGCACGGGGTGAAGCGAATCGGCAAACTTGACCACCCAGTCACGTTGGAACTGTGGAACCGGACCTTGGCGTCGTGGTCAACCTCGTAGTCGGGGAGACGCCGGTGGATCTCCTCGAGCGCCACCCGACCCTCGAGGCGGGCAAGCGCCGCACCAAGGCAGAAATGGGCGCCGTAGCCGAACGCCAGGTGCCGTTCCGGGCGGCGATGCAGGTCGAACTCCTCGGCGGTCGGCCCGAACTCCCGTTCGTCGTGGTTGGCGGCGCCTATCAGGAGCAGCACTGAGTCACCCTCATGCATTTGCCGGCCGTGCATCTCCCGATCACAGGTGAGGGTTCGGTGCATGTACTGCGTTGAGTTGTGGAAGCGCAGCACCTCCTCGACTGCTCCGGACGCCAGGTTCGGAGCAGCGACGAGTTCGTTGCGCTGGTTCGGGTGTCGAGACAGAATTTCGATCGCGTTGGACACCAGCTTGGTTGTGGTCTCGTGGCCGGCGATCACCAGGAGGACGCAGAAACCGAGCAGTTCGGCCTCGGTGAGTGCACGCCCATCGACCTCCAGAAGGAGCAGGTCAGATATGAGACCGGCGCCGCCGGAGGAGCGGCGCCGACCCAGATCTGCCTGAAAGTAGCTGAGTAGATCGAACATCGCCTCCATCGCTTCCTGGGGGATCTGCATTGACCCGTCCTCACGGACAAGAATTTGGTCGGAGACTTCACGCAGGAACGGACGATCGGCTTCGGAGAGCCCTAACACGGCGGAGATGACATCCATCGGAAACGGTGAGGTGATGTCGGCGACCAGGTCGGCCTCGCCACGTTCGATGACCGCATCGACATAGCCGGCCACGATCCGGCGGACATCGTCTTCCATCTCTGCCATGCGAAGGACGGTGAACACCCGAGATACCAACTTCCGGAACACCGTGTGGTCTGGCGGGTCCATCTCGATCATCTGCTCGAAGGGCGGCCGCTCGTGACTGCGGTTCCGGCGGCTCTCGAGGGCCACGCCACCCATTGAGGAGAAGGTCTCGAAGTCGTGGAACCCCTCGAGCACGTCGTCGAAACGGCTCAACGCCCAAAACCGAAGCTCGGGGTTCCAGTAGGCAGGCGCCTCATCGCGTAGCCGGGTATAGATGACATAGGGGTCGTCATGGACCGCGAAGGCGTACGGGTTGTAGATGGGTTCCGGCGAAGTAGGCGACGTGGTGGTTGGGGTTGTGGTACCCACGGACGCGACCCTAGTGAGAGCCACGGCGGTGTTTCTCAGTCGCGCGTGCCCGAAACGGAGAGGGGACGCAGGTAATCGGCGCGTCCTGGGCCGTCCACAGTCATCCGACTGGTCGCGGTACCGCTTCCCGCATGACCAGCCCGTCGGAGTTCGATACGGTTGCCGCCCGCTTTGAGGCGATCCGCGCCGATTCGGACAGGACACTGGATGCCCTCGTGTCGCGGTCGATCATGCGTGCCATCGCCGCCGGCCTCTCCCGGGCGCCGACGCTCCGCCGGACGAACCCGCTGAAGAGTCGCTAATAGCGTGACCTGTGGAGTCGGATGGTCGACGAGGTGACGGCCAGCGAGGACACCATCTGGCCTCAGGGTTTCGATCCGGTAGCCACCGGAGTGATCTTCGTGCAGGCCGCGAGACGTCGTGAAACAACGCGAACCAGCGCGAACTGTTGAGTACCTCCAACGGCAGGCCAGAGGTGGTTTCCAAGTGTTTGCGCAGGTTAGCGGTTTGGGGTAGGCGACCTGGGGGACCGAAGGTCGGGAGTTCAAATCTCCCCAGCCCGACAACTCGGAAGGCCCGGAATCTCAACGATTTCGGGCCTTCTAGCATTCTTGGATCGATGACCAAGAACAGTTGGAGCCACAGAAAAGGTCACAGTCCTTCGCTGAGCGGTGACAGATCGACGTCCTTGAAGATTGCATGGCTCGCCTTTTGGATCGATGAACGATGACGTGCAGGCATGAAGTGGCCGTAGGCCGAAAGTGTGAACGCGACAGAACTGTGGCCAGCAATTACGACTGACCTCATGAATCGGACTACCACTCGCAAGCACGAGAGTCGCATGGGCGTGACGCAGACCATGGAGGGTGATTAGTGGCACCCCTGCACCCTCACAGTCGCAACAAAACCGCTGGCTAAACGTGTCGGGTTGCGGTGACTGCCCAGTCGGGAATACGACCGCAAGACCGGTGTCTATCCATGGGTCGCCAATGAGTCGCCTATCAGCCTCCTGAAGTGCTTGGAGATCCTGCAGGAACCCTGTTGCCTCAGTCGGCAATGGGGTCGTCCGATTGCTGCGATGACTCTTAGGTGGCGAGGTGCCGGGGACTCCAGCCAGCCGGGTTTGAAAAACATGAAGTTCGCCGGGCGGCTCATCGAAGATGACTGGCTGTGGGACAGCGAGGGAACTCTGGTGGCCCGGTCCCGCCAGTTGGCCATGCTCCTTCCTGGTGCAGACACCAGCGCCTGAATCGGTCGACTGATAGCTTGTTATACCCGATGATAAATAGGGCAAATTCTTAAAGTGTCTGCTGATTGAAAATCTGACACGAATGTCACAGAAGAAGAAATAACTAAAGTTGCAAAAACTAAGCTCACTCCATATCAGAAATCACGTCGGTTGAACTTATTGATGAACTACCTAAGATTTCTACTGGAGAGAATTTGAAACGGGTACTACAAGATTCATATTGGGTCGATCAAGAGAGAGGCATCTAAGTTAATGCGTATAGGATATCTAATTGACACAAATTCAGGATTCTACGATCAACCTCTCCCCGGAAGAGATAATGCTGCTGATACGCTGGATTCCATGATTGAAGAAGGAATCTTAGCTGAAAAAGCAGGTTTTCACTCTATTCAAGTTCCCGACCGTCACGGACGAACTGAGTCGTATTTCGGCTCGCCACTTAACCTTTTAACAATCTTGGCTCATGAAACCAAAAAAGTAGCACTCGGGTCATATTGTTTAGTAAATACTCTCTATAATCCAATGCACATAGTAGAACAATGCTCTATTATTGACAATATAAGTCGTGGCAGACTCTACATGACTTGGGGTCGAGGGTTTCACACTGGATATTGGGGTCAATTTGGTGTTCCCGAAGAGCGAATGCTTGGTCGCTATCTCGAAAATATAAAAATTATCGAACAAGCCCTGCTGTCTAAAGGTGAACGGTTCAACTACGACGGGGACTTTTACCAGGTCCGCGACGGTTTACTCTCCCCCAATTCCTACCAAGAGCCGCGCTTTCCTTTTTGGGGAGGTGGACAACTTCCCAAGGCCATTGAACGGTGTGCTGTGTATTCTGAGTCCTGGACCTGTGACGATTTTCCTATTCAACAGGAGGTTTGGGATGTACAAGCCGGTGCTTATAGAGAGAAGGCCATAGAGCTAGGCAAAGAACCGTTTATAGTTCTAATGAGAAAAGCGTGGGTTGCCGACACATTCGAACAAGCAGTTGAGGAATACGGTGCACACTATGTGCCTGAAATGCGCTTCTATTGCGAACAAGGAATACTTGCACATCACCCAGAGTTTAATTCACCAGAAAAAATCACTGTCGAATCAGCTAGAGACCACATAGTCGTCGGATCAGCTGAACAGTGTCGAGAACGTCTTGAACGCTACTACGAGGAACTTGGCGTTCAATACTTCACTGTTCAGTTCCGTATGGTCACAGGACCGTCATTTGAAGCAACCAAAGAACAAATACTTCGGTTTGGTGAAGAAGTAGTACAACCTCTACACAATAAATATCCAGCCCCAACTCATCCGGCTATACCAAAAGCCTGTCAGTGGTAAGTGTATATTAAAATAAGATCCATCAAACCAAGATGGCCCGGTCCATGTTGGAACCGCGGGAGGGGAACGGTGTTGGAGGGCGGTTGTGGGCAGAAGGCCTAGGACTTCTGCAAGGCCCGCTGGCAGTGGGTCCGCCTGGAGGGACCCGACGACGTGCTGGGTTTGATGGACGCAGGAGCCGATGGCCTAGTGGCTGTTGCCAGAGACGCCGGTGGCACGTTTCTGGGACCAGTCTTCGACGAGCTGGCCGGCGTGGTGTGCACTGGGGGAACGATCCGAAGCCATATCGGGATCGTCAGCCGGAAGTACCGGGTTTCAGGGCTCCTGACGTCGCCCACCCCCTCAAGGGGGTGCTAACTGGCTGACCGCCTGCTTAGGGCGTCTTGGCCGTCCAGTTCGGTCGAATACGATTCGGCAGAGCGGCGCGGCAGGGCCGGAGTGGTCGCCGAAAAGCAGCGAGATCTCTTCACCTTGTGCCAATGATCCTCAGGGGCTAGCTTCCCCTTTTTGCCAGACAGTTGGGAGGCACGGTGACCAAGATCGAGCCAAGCATCCTTTCAGCCACCTTTGCTGAGGATCCCAATGCTGTGCTCAAGGTTATGCGTGAAGACCACCCCGTTACATACAGCGACGGGATGCAGTCCTGGCTCATTTCACGCTACGAAGACGTGGAACGGGCATTCAAGGACAAGGCGTTCACGTCGGACAACTACGAGTGGCAGCTCGAACCCGTGCACGGCCGCACCGTTCTCCAGATGGAGGGCCGTGAACATTCGCTGCACCGAAACCTGATCGCACCGGCGTTTCGGGGCAGCGAGCTCACCGCCAAGTTCGTTCCTGTCATCGAGGCCAACGCACGCGAGCTCATCGACGGGTTTCGAACCGAGGGCCGCGTCGACTTCGTCACCCAGTTCAGCATCCGCTTCCCCATCAACGTCATCGTTGACATGCTCGGGCTCGACAAGTCTGACCACGACCGCTTCCAGACGTGGTACCACTCAATCATGGCGTTCCTCGGCAACCTCACCGGGGACGAGGCCCTCACGGCCGATGGGCTGAAGACCAAGGACGAACTAGAGGGCTACATGATGCCGATCATCGCCGACCGGCGGGCAAATCCCGGTGACGACCTCCTCAGCACCATGTGCGCATCGGTCATCGACGGCGAGCAGATGACCGACGCTGAGATCAAGGCGTTCGTGTCGCTTCTCCTGGTGGCCGGCGGGGAGACCACCGACAAGGCCCTAGCCAACATGATGATGAACCTCATCGCTAATCCCAACCAGTTGGCGGCTGTCCGAACTGACCGAAGCCTCATCGACAACGCGTTCGCCGAGACATTGCGGCACTCGCCACCAGTGCAGATGATCATGCGCCAGCCCGCTGAGGACGTGGAGATGCACGGCGTAACCATCCCTGCCGGTTCCACCGTCACTTGTCTTATTGCTGGTGCCAACCGAGATCCTCGCAAATACGCCGATCCCGATACCTTTGACATCTTCCGCTCCGACCTCAGTGTCGACAGGGCGTTCTCCGGCGCCGCCAACCACACTGGGTTCTGTCTCGGTCGTCACTTCTGTATTGGGGCTATGTTGGCCAAGACCGAAGTGGAGATCGCTGTCAACCAACTCCTGAATGCGATGGACGACATAGCGTTCGACGGACCACCCCCGACACCGGTAGGCGTGTTCACCCGAGCACCGAAAGTCATGCCACTCACCTTCACACCGACAGGTAACTAATCCGCGCAACACCAAAAAGACATAGAAACCACTGTCTGATCAAGGAGGAATCATGGGGGTCGAAGGCCTTAGATTTGTAATCACCGGTTCGGCAACGGGTATCGGTGAGGCCACCGCCAAACTTGCTGCTAGCAAGGGTGCCAAGGTGATGGTCACTGACCTGAACGACGAGGGCGGCGAAGCGGTTGCCCAGGCAATTCGAGAAGAGGGCGGCGACGCCCAATACCAACACTGCGACGTTACCGATCCCGAGCAGGTTGAGGCCTTGATGGCCGCTACCGCCGAGGCTTTCGGGGGCATCGATGTCCTGCACAACAACGCTGGGGTACATGAGACCGGTATCGGTGACCCGACGAAAGCCAGTGTGGTCGACATGGACGTCGACGTGTTCAAGAAGGTGGTCGAGATCAACGCTGTCGGGCCGTGGATCTGCACCAAGTACGCGTTCCCGTATCTGAAGGAGAGCGACAATCCGTCGGTCATCAATGCCGCCTCCACCGGATCCCAGTCGGCGTATCCCAACAACTCGGCCTACGGCACCAGCAAGGGCGGAATCAGGCTCCAGACCCAGAACGTTGCCGTCGACCTGGCTCCTTACGGGATTCGGGTCAACTGCTATGGCCCCACCGCTATCGCCACCGACATGGTTACCAACTTCATTAAGCAGTCCGATGATCCTGCAGCCTTTGAGAAATCTCTCATCTCTACATCCTTGATCCCACGGCTGGGCTTGCCCTCCGAGGTCGCTGAGCTCGTGTGTTTCCTGGCAAGTCCGGAAAGCGCCTTTGTTAACGCGGCGTATATTTTGATCGATGGCGGATCACTGGCTTGGCGTGGCTCTGCCGGCGACCTCGGTATGTAGCGGCCTTAGGCTGACACTGCACCCGTTCACCCCATAACAGCCCCTCTACCAAGGAGGAAAGTCCCAAAATGGCAGACAAGCAAGCGGTTATCGAACTCATGAACCGTGCTGGCGTGGCTTACGACATCGCCGACACTGACTTCCTGACCAATATGTTCGTCGACGACGGCGCGCAGTTCCACCTGACTATCGCCGGGGGCGATGTCATCCCCTTTGATGGCAAGGAGGCTATCGGCAAGCTGTTTACTGACTCGCTCACTGACCAGACTGATCAGCGGCGTCACTGCATCACCAACATCTATTTCAAGGACGAGACCGACGATGCCGTTACGGCCATCTCCTACCTCGTCTTGATCACGGTGGAAAACGGTGAGCTGAAGGTTCTCTCGAGTGGCATGTATACCGACGTTTGCGTCAATGTTGGCGGTGAGTGGAAGATTAGGAATCGCCGGCTCGATCTCGACCTGCCGTACTGAGTTCCCTCTCACGGTCTTGGCTGAAGGAGTCGTATGAACATCGGGCAGATCCCGGCAAAATGGGCACGTCAGACGCCCGACAATGAGGCGATCATCGATTCCACAACCGATCGGCGGATCACCTTTGCCGATCTCGATACCCATGTGCGCAAGCTCGCGAATGCGCTGCTTGGTCTGGGGCTGGAGAAGGGTGACCGCGTCGGCATCCTGAGCATGAACAGCGTCGAGTACTGCGCCACATATTTCGCTTGTGGGCGTGCCGGCCTGATTGCGCAACCCATGAACTGGCGTCTGTCACCACCTGAGTTGAAGAAGATCATCGATAACGCCGAACCTCGGGTCTACATCACACAGGGTCAGTACGCTGAGGTGGCAGCGGAGGTTGCAGGGATGGTCGACTGTGTCGAGCACTGGCTCCAGTACGGCACCGGTGGCGACGGCAGTTACGAGGCTCTGGTCGATGCGGCCTCGGATGATGAACCTATTGGGTCGGCCGATATCGGTAACGATGACCCGTTCCTCATCCTCTACACCGGGGGAACAACGGGGGAGTCGAAGGGGGCGCTGCACAGCCACAAGAGTGTTTACTTCGGCATGTTGAACCAGACCGTGGCTGAGCGCATCGTGCCCAGCGATGTCTACATGCTCACGGGACAGATGTTCCACATCCCCATCGTTTTGGCCATTAACTATTTGGCCCACGGCTGTCCACTGGTACTCATGAACTTCGACGCCAAGTTAGCCATGGACCTGATCCAGAAGGAGCGGGTCTCTGCGTTCCTAGGTGTTACCACGATGCTCAACTGGATGATGGCGGTCCCGGGCTTCGACAACTACGACATCTCGAGTTTGCGCAACATCCAGTATGGCGGTGGGCCCATGCCGTCGCGGGTCATCAAGGAGGCGATGGCCAAGTTCCCCTGCACCCTGATCCAGGGCTATGGGCAGACCGAAGGCACGACGATGACCTTCCTCTCCCAGGAGGACCACATTCGGGCTATCACCGAGGACTACCACCCCGAACGGCTTAAGGCATGTGGGCGCGAGGGGTATGTGACGTCGGTGCGAGTGGTTGACGAGAACGACAACGACGTACCCACCGACGGTAAAACACCTGGGCAGATCATCGTGAAGTCCGAGGCCAACATGTGTGGCTACTTCCGGCGCCCGGATCTGACCGCTGAGACAATCCGCGATGGTTGGATGTACACCGGCGATGTCGCCACCATGGACGATGAGCGCTACGTGTATATCGTGGACCGGGCCAAAGACATGATCATCTCGGGTGGCGAGAACATCTACTCAGTGCAGGTCGAGGAGGCCATCTCCAAGCACGAGGCCGTGCTCGAAACGGCCGTCATCGGTATTCCCGACGACGAGTGGGGCGAGTCCGTCAAGGCCTACGTCGTGCTCAAGCCTGGTGCCACCGCCACCGAGGACGACATTATCGAGACAGCCAAGGCCAACCTCGCTTCATACCAGAAGCCGCGCTCGGTAGAGTTCCTCGACGAGTTGCCCAAGGCCCCCACCGGTAAGATCCTTAAGCGGGTCTTGCGCGATCCCTACTGGACTGACGAGGAACGAGACGTCTGACTCAGGCGCATCGGATCTCTAATCGATTTCGGCGAAGAGTGCACGGTCCCCGGTCACCGCTTTAGCCCAACTGGTACGCCGACCGGGGTTCCTGCCTGCCGATCTCCTGCCTGCCGACCGGGGTTACTGCCCGCTGTTGCTGGACGCCGCGGTGTCCGAAAATCGGTCCCGCTTGCTCGTCGGCGGCGATTGGGGGAAGATGTCGTCCTTAAACCAACCAAGCGTTTGGTTTCGGTGAACATCAAATGTCAGGGCCTTGGCTACTGATAATCCATAGAGGGGAAATGTCTTCATGTTGAAGCGATTCATGGTCATTCTCGCCGCCTTGGCGATGGTGGCGTCGGCCTGCGGGTCAGACAGCGACGACGCCGGACCGAGCGAAAGCAGCAGCGCCGCCTCGTCCAGCGACAGCAGCAGCGACAGCAGCAGCGACAGCAGCAGCGACAGCAGCAGCGACAGCAGCAGCG
>Ga0315328_10001767_pt1 | contig 10106 bp, 8 predicted proteins | sample M120032315metaG_FD_203462 | JGI IMG/M metagenome (GOLD analysis project Ga0315328, IMG submission 203462) | Ammonia-oxidizing marine archaeal communities from Monterey Bay, California, United States - M1 200m 32315 | ecosystem: Environmental > Aquatic > Marine > Intertidal zone | place: USA... | reverse complement strand
AGATGTCAGAAGAAGAAAGGCAATTCCTAAATGTATATTTTGAAAAATCTAATCGTGAATTAGAAGAATTACTTGGTCCCAATTTTACATGGAAATAAATTATAATATTTTTAAGATGAAATAAATATCCTGTTAAATTTCGAATCATTTTTCAAATTTTTAAACAATGGTTCTCGTAGAGCAGAATTTAAAAGCCAAGGCATTGTTTTCAAACCAATTTTTAATTGTTTGATCGCACCATAATAGTCCTTTTTTGCTGATTTGTATGTAGCATAATAATAATTAGCCCAAGGATAGGTATTTGATTTGATGGCTTTTTTAAAAAATTCTTCCGCCTCTTTATCCTTCTTAAGAAGAAAAAATGCTCTTGCCTTATCTGTAAAAACGGCTTCTTTATAATTACTATATCTCAGAAATTCATCAGCCTTTTTAATACATTTTTTTAGCATTCCTAGTTCTAATAATGCTCTAGATTGAACTGCTAAGAATGATACATATGGTGATTCTAATTCAAGAATTTTTCTAAAGCATTTTTTTGATTCTTCAGATCTATCCATCTCTTGTAAAATAAACCCTTTTCTAATAATTGAGTAAAAACTATTTGGTTCGTATCTTAATGCCTTGTTAATATTTTTTAATGCATCTTCGAATTTGCCCAATCTATAAAATGCGCGTGCTTTATTATCAAAAAGTTCATTGTTCTTCTTGAATTTTAGAGCAGCATCAAATTGTTCAATTGCATCGTCTAATTCATTTAAATCCGTAAGTGTCAACCCAAGATAATTATGGATGTCAGGATTTCGCGGATCAAGATTTACTGCATTTTGAAGAAAAATTTTTGATTTTTTGAAATTTCCTAACCGTGCGTATATTAAACCTTGAAGATAGAGTGAGTCAGAATTAGAAGGATCAATACTTGTTAATTTTTTAATTATTTTAAACGCTTTCTTAGTGTAATGATTATTGTAGAGGAATTGTGCATACTGGTTAACTAGTTTTGTTTTGGTTGGAAACTTCCGTATAGCATTCTGATAAAATTTTACTGCTTCATCTTTGTTTGTTTCTGATATACTCTCTGCTATTTTTGAAACCTGTCTCCAGTCATCTATTTGGTCGACTGTTTGTTTTTTGTTTCTAAATTTACTAGATATGTGTTCCTTTTTCTTTTTAACTATCTTAGTTGTTTCACGCATTAATTACATAGGAAATATTCAGAATAAAAGATAGCAGATTTATTCATGAATATATAAAAAATTAAACTAGATTTTTCACAGAATTGGCATATTCAAGCATTTTAGTAATTTTCGTTCCCTTGTTATACAATCTGAATCTAGAATTTGCGTCTGCTGCACTACAAAAAAGATCTACGACCTTTTGAACCTGATTTTCATCAAATTTAGGTTCTATATGACAAATATACTGACATGCGTTATTTTTAATTTCATTCTGTAACAGTTTTTGTGATGAAAGTAATCCATACAATGTTGCATGAAAATAAATAATATCAGAAATCCAAATCCCAGGGGATTTAATATTTTCAAAGTCGATCAATTTAATTTCTGAGAAATTTGAGTCTGTAAGAAAATTATTACAATGTAGATCATAATGCCCATAGTGACTTAAAATTTTAATTTCGTTTTCAATCCATGTGTCAACAATTTTCTCTAGATTGTTTTCTAAAGTTTGAAGATTCTTTTTGAAAAATCTTCGTAAGAGAAATGCTTCTGAATTAGAACGATTCGTATTTTTTGGACCACTTGTTATCAAGTTTCCAATTCTGTCTAAAAATGTATCAAGAATAATTTTTTTTTCATTATCTTTTGCAGTGTATATGCCTGACTCCAAGTTAAAGAACCAATCAAAGATAGGAGTTACTTTGGTGAAAAATTTAGAGATATCATTTTGTTTATCTATAAAAAAATACCGATCGATTATTTTAGGTAACGAATCACCATCAAAAAATTCTAATGCAAAAAAGTTTTTGCCCGCGTTAAAAAATTTTGGAATTCCATTAAATGAGTGAGTCTTGTAAAATTTAATCTCTGATTCAAAAGACGATTTAATATCATCCGGTGTGTTTTGGCCAAAGATCTTTACAATGAATTTTTTGTCGGAATTTTTGTTTGATACTAATATGATGTTTGTGTCTTTTCGTATGTTTGTACTGATAATGTCAAGAAGTTGATATTCTTCTTGGTCACAAAAATCCTCTAGGTATTTTTCATTCATTTATGATCTATCTGAATTATTCACACTTTCAAGTATCAATTTATAGCTGTTTATGTTCTTAAGATCAATATTTGTATTAATAAAATCATCAATATCATACTTCATACTTTGTGATTTATCGACTAGTCTTTGATCAGAATTAATATCATGATAGATGATTTGATAGTTTTCATTTTTTAATGTGGTGAGGATTTTTTGGGTAGTTTCATGACCTAATCTATTAAAATGAATTTCAATCTGTATAGATGGTTTGAATTTCTGAATAGTTTTTAATCCTCCCTGAATAGAAAACCATTCGTATCCTTCCACATCAATTTTAAGAAAATCAACTCGATCTACTTTACTTTCAGTTATGATATCATCTATTTTTCTTACTGGCACAGAAATAATGTTTGAATTTTCTGGAAATTCATTTTCATCTTGCACAATCATACATTTGTTAGCGCGTTTATCCACAAGAAATCTAACACTGTCTTCTTTATCGCCACTTGCACAATTAAAGACCAGATAATTATCAAAATTTTGTAATTTCAAATTATTTTTCAAGTACTCAAAGTTGACTGGAGATGGTTCTATCGCCAACACTTTACCATTTTGTCCAACAACTCTACTGTACAATGTAGAATAGTATCCTATATTTGCACCAACATCCACACACACCATGTTTTCTTTAAGATATGTTGATACAAACTCTGTTGTGTCTGGTTCATGAGAACCATAAACAAGTAACTCTGCAGATAATCCTTCATCGTTTGGATTTACTTCCATGTTACAACCATGAGTTAGAACAAGATTATTTCCACTTTGTTTAATTTTTTTTAATTTGTATTTGGAATAATAGTAATCATAAAAGGAGGAGAATGTTTTAGAAAGTCCTTCATTTCGAAATAATTTCCAGTATCCACTTATTGCATTTTTCATATCGTTATCTCTGAATTATGTTTACTATATACTACTTTTTTGTATTTTAAATTGTCCGGTTAAATGATCCAGATACTATAAAAATAAATGAAATCATAGAGTGTGTGTAAACAAAATGAGGCTAAAAAGATATTATAAAACGAATGTTTGTTGTGTTTACAAGTATTAAGTGAATAAAATTGAGAACCATAAAAATAGGAAATAAGAATGTCGGTGGAGAAAGTCCTTGCTATACAATAGCTGAGGCTGGTGCCAATCATGATGGAATTGTTGAAAAGACATTTAGATTGATAGATGCTGCAGTAAAAGCAAAAGCTGATAGCATAAAGTTCCAAACATATACTGCAAAAAAGCTTGTTACAAAAACTGCACCAAAATACTGGGATGATGGAATTTCAAATGAAACACAGTTTGATGTGTTTGCAAAATTAGATTCGTTAACTAATGATGATTGGAAATGTGTTTTTGAATATGCTGATAAGAAAGGAATCACATGTTTTTCAACACCGTTTGATGAAAAAAGTGTAGATTTACTTTATTCTCTAAACGTCCCAGCGTTTAAAATTGCGTCAGCAGATATTACACATATTCCTCTAATCAAACATGTTGCGGAAAAAAAGTTACCAGTTTTTATTTCGACCGGAATGGCGTCAGAATTAGATATTCAAGAAGCTATAGATGCGATTGAGGATAAAGGAAATCATGACATAATAATTATGCATTGTATAACGTCATATCCTACAAATCCTGAAGATGCAAATCTGGAAATGATAAGAACTCTGAGAAATAAATTCAGTGACTATGTTATTGGATACTCTGATCACACTATCGGAACCGTTGTACCAATATGCTCAACATTTTATGGTGCAAAATGTATTGAAAAACATTTTACTTATGACACATCTCTTACACAAAGTAGAGATCATAGATTATCTTTAGACACTGAGGGGTTTTCAAACATGGTAGACGGATTGAAGCTTACAGAAATTTCTAGAGGGAAGAGTACTAGAATTTCATTTGATGTGGAAAAGGAGGCAGTAAAATATGCAAGAAGAAGCATAGTATCAACTAGAAAAATTTCAAAAGGAACTTTGATTAAAAAAGAAATGTTAGATGTTAAAAGACCAGGAACTGGCATACCACCTAAATTCTTAGATAAAGTGATAGGAACAAAGGCTGTAAAAGATATTGAAGAAGATATTCCCATAAATTATGAGGATATCTCCCTCTAAAAGATGGAAATGAATCATCAAAGGAGATTCTTAGTTAGAGTAGATGGTAGTAAGGATATTGGATTAGGACATGTGTATAACATGCTAACTTTCCTGAACTATCTGGAAGATGAAAAAATTGTAATTGTAATGAACAAAAGAAGAAGTCTTGGGAGTAGTAAATTCAAAAAATATGGATACAATGTAAAATATTTTTCAAAAAGAAAAGAGCTGGTAGATGTGATTAAAAATTTTCAGCCGGATATTATTTGTAATGATACACTAAACTCCACTACAAGTTATATGAAATTTTTAAAACGGTTTAATTGTCTGATTGTTAATTTTGAAGATTTAGGAAATGGTCGTAAGTTAGCTGATTTAGTTTTTAATCCAATTTATTATGCAAAAAAACATTCACGGAATGAATTTTACGGGGAAAAATTTGCTTGTGTTAGAGAAGAGTTTCGAGTTAAAAAACGTAAAGCTATTAGAAAAAATGTAAAAAAAATTGTAATTACATTTGGAGGTACTGATCCAACTAACAAGACACAAAAAATACTTGAAATCTTTAAATTATCAGATCAAAAAAATGTGCAGTTAATTGTTATTCTAGGTTTGGGATATTCAAGACGAAAGGAAATAAAGAATCTGGCTAAAAAAATGAATGTTTCGGGTTTTAACGTTAAAATTATTGAGAGATCAGATAATCTATCACAACACTTCAAGGATTGTGATTTTGCAATTACTTCAAATGGACGAACTGTTTTTGAGATTGCAGCAATGAAAATACCAATGATTGCAATTGCCGTAAATAAAAGAGAGAGATTACACTCTTTTGTTAGATATTCAAAGGGAGGATTTCACATAGATGTGCACTCAAAACATGACTATTTGCAGATTCTGAAAAAAATAAATGAGATGATGAGTTACCAAACTAGAAATAAATTTGTAAGAAATATGCATGGCATGGATCTTCTTAATGGGGTTGAAAGAGTTAAAGGTCTAATTTATCAAAAATACAAAGAGAGTAATTATCAATAGGAGTTTAATTTGAAATTAATCCCATATTCTAGTGACGCCTATTGGAATATGAGAGTTAATCTCTGAAATAGTTGGATTCATTCCTAAAAATTCAACGATTTTTCTGAGTGATATTGGTTTGTCACCATTTCCTAGATTTTCATGAATTTTTCTGGCTACCAGAAGATCTTCTGGTGTATCTACAGTTAATCGAAGATCTGGTCGTTGTAATTTTGATGGCGGGTTAAAACGATATATGGAAAAATCTTTTTGGTTTTCATAAATGTATAAGGAGCATAGTTCACTTCTATGTTTTTGACTCCCTAGTTTGTGTGATTTTTTTAATGCCTGAAGATTGATTACCTCATATCCACTTCCTATTGGAACTTTATCAACAAAAGAAAAATCAAAATCCCCTTTAATGTGATTTTTAATCAGTGTGTCAATGCCTTCCCAGTATATGAATGGATTTTCTGAAGTAACTCGAAAGATTATGTTTGCAGCAGTAAGTTCTGCACCTTTTATTAATCTCTGTAGTACGTCCTTGTCATCCCCAATAACAAACTTAAGACCGTGTTTTTTTGCAAAATCAATGAAAACTTCATTGCCATGATTTTCGCTTATAGCAAGTACAATTTCAGATATTTGAGTCGATGTTTTTATTTGATTAATAAGAAAATGTAGTATGGTAAAATTTGCAATGTTTTGAATTGGTTTTCCAAATAATCTTCCAGATTCTATTCTACAGGCTATTATTGCAGCCACTTTCGTTCTTGCTTGAATCATCTTTGATGTAAGAATAGTTCCTTTTTCAATATTGTTTGCAGAAATATTATTATTAAATTCATAATAAGGAACAGATTCTTTTTTCGTAAGAGTTCGTTTATAATCAAATAACGCTTCGTTTAGCTTTATTCCTTTTTTGATTGATTTTTTTGTAATAGTGTTTTTTTTGTGCTTCAATCTGTATTGAATCTCATTCTTTGAAAAAATCATTTTCTCTGATCCAAGAGATTTTTTTGTAAGATGAATTAATGAGGCTAGTTTTTTAAATTCGTTCGGATTTAAGGATGAGAAATAATCAGTTCCCTTTAGAGAACGATCTAATGTTAGATGCTTTTCGACAACTATTGCGCCTAAAGATATTCCTAATAGGGGAGCTATTAGAGAAAGTTTGGAATCACCAGAAACATGTTCCATAATTCCAACAGGAAGATCAAATTGGTTTTTTAATTTAGAAATCCTAGATAAATCGAGATCGGTTACTTGTGTAGGATAGCCTTGAAATCCATGCATCAAAATAATTTCTTTTTTTGTCAAACTCAACTTTTCTAATGCGTGTAATATTTCGTCAGTTGTTGCGGCTGCAGTTGATAGTAAAATAGGCTTTTTTAATTTAGAAAAAAACTCCAACAAGATTGGATTTGTAATATCTGAGGTGTGAATTTTATATCCATCCACCTTAAGATTGTGTGCCATTTTAGCACTATTAATCCCAAAAACATCAACAAAGACTTTGAGTTTTTTATGTTTTGCATATCTGATTAGTTTGGTCCATTGACCAGAGCTCATTTCTAAATTTTTAAAAAGTTTAAAATTTTCATGATTTCGTTCTAACAATTCGGTTGCGGTAAATATTTGAAATTTTATTATGTCCGCATTATTTTCTGATGCCGCATCAATTAGTTTTTTTGCTAGAGTAGGGTTACCTTCATGTGCATTAGCAATTTCAGCAATTAGAGTTATTTTATTTTTTGAAAAAATCATATTATTTCCTTATGCATTAATGATATTACTATTTCTAATGAAAAATATTTGTAGACAAAAACACATGACTGATTTAGTTTCTTAATCATCATTCAAAATTTCTTTTAGAACTAATTCCGGTTGGTTCTCTGGGATGCCATATTGTTCTTTAATAAATTCTTGAATGTCATTATTGATTGTCTCTATTTTATTTTTATTATTAAGTATCATATCAATATGTTTGGATAGAAAGTCAAGTGTGGAAGTAATTATAGCATTAGTATTATCAAAGATGTGATGTTTTTCATTTCCAAATTTAACTCGTATTACTGGCTTCTGAAAGCATAATGCATCAAGCATTGTGGTAGAAAACACAGAGAGTACAACGTCTGATAAACAAATTAGATCATAGATACTATCATGAGTAATAACAGCATTAGTACAGTTATCACTTTCTAAAATATTTTCATATACACCTGTATCTTTTTCTTGTGGGTGTGGCTTTAAAATCAAAAAGAATTTCTTATCATTTCCAAATTGGTTTACAAGGTATTTCCAAATTTGTTCGTCATAGTCATACTTACCATGAGCTAAATATTTTTGTTGTAGCTTTCCACTAGTAAATAAAATAATTTGTTGATCTGGTGATATTCCAAATTTTTCTAAAATTTTTGCTCTGTTAAAAGATCTGAGAAACTTGTCTAAACCAAAAAATGCTGGATTTCCAAGTGTTACAAGTTTTTCAGAAGGATACCCTTTTTCAAGAAGCAGGTTTTTTGTGTAATTTCCAAACAAAAGAAGATGATCAGGTAGCAAAAATCCGTATTTTTTGTTATTTTCTAACGAATTTCCATATGAATACATTGGATTGAATTCATAGATGTAACCATGTTGAATTCCTATAGTGGTGATACCATTATTCTTACAAGCTGCTATTATGCTTAAGGCAAGTGGCCCTGTTTCATAAGGTAGAAAGAATGCTTTTGGTCTAGTTTCTTTGAAATAATCTGAAAGTGAATCAATCAAATTCATACAAAATGGTAAATGTGGTGCATATGTCATTTCTTTAAAAATCTCTTTGATTTCATCCCATAATGAAATTCCATCAAAAGTAAAGAGTTTTTGAAAGTCTGATAACGATATTAATTTTTGATACTCATCAAAGAATTTTGAATGATCTTTAGTGTATTTCTTATTTAGAAACATCTCGATGGGAAACCATGGAATAGTTTCTGAAAGACGATTAGATAATATTTCTAAATCCCCTTTAAAGTTGTAATCAAGGTCTATTCCAACTATATTATTATGATTTAATAAATTCATAATTGGTTGTTGTATATATTCACCTTCTTTAGTAGTTCCAGTTGATGGATCAAAAATTTGTCTTCTATAGATAGATGGAATTGCAAAAATTATTGAATTGTTAATATCTGGAATATTTTTGGATTTTTTTAAAAATTGGTTTATTCTATTCTGGGTTTTTTCATTTGTAATTTTTTCAAATCTATTTCTTCCTATGGATTCTTTCGTCCTCTGTTTTAAAGAAAATTTGAGATTGGATCCTTTTGAATAAACACATTTAACATTTTTTTGTAAGCAAATTTTTTTGATGATTGTTAATTTTTTATAATCAGTTACTTCTACGATAGTTGGTTTTGTTTCATCTAAAAACTCAGAAAATTTTTTTGTAAAATTAGTTGCTTTCTTATAATGAGAGATTAAACTTTGATAAATAAACCACCATAACGATGTATCATTATAGATAAAGTGTTCAAGAAATGGTTTTCCGTCAAAAATCATATTTTGAATTTTATCTAACTCCTCTATTGCAATTTTATAATCTTCACCATGAGGTATTTCAAAATCTTCTTCTCTAACATAGATTATTTCATCTGTTTTAGAACTACTAGTTCCAAAGATAATTTTTAACGACTTTTTGTTGTTCATATTTTCCCACTTAGAGCATTAGACTTGCTTAAGATTCTGTAATAGTAACATGGAGTTCCACCCCATTTTTTCTTATATCGTATTATCCCTTCCTCTTTCTGTGATATAGGGTTGGGATTAAAACCAGTGAGATCATAATATTTCATCTTATTTTCAATTCCCCATTCAATGATTTTCCACTTTAGTAAATCCTGAGAATATAGATGATTTCTGGTATCTTCCTTGGAACGGGCTACACCAATCTCAATAATATGCCCATTCATATATGAAAATAAAAGACCGCCTACTGGATCTCCATCTTTTCTGGCTAAAAACCCTGAATAGCCAAGTGGCTTAAACTTTCGCCACCTATACACAAGATATTCAAAGTCACCCTTTTCTCTTCCTGATTCAGCACGCGTTTCATTTATCAATTCATAGTATTCAGGGAGAGTTTTTTCTGTTAACTCTTCAACTTTAACTCCTCTTTTAGTAGAACGCTCAATATTTTTCTGGCAGCTGTGTTTATCAAGACTTTGAAAAACTTCCTCTTTTGTTTTTTCTAAATTAATTAGAAACGTACCCCATTTTTTTATTTGAAAGTATTTTTGAAGTTTTTCAGGATCTCCGGGAGAAAGTGGATGTGCCCAACCCTTTACGACAAAATTTTTGGAGTGAAAAAAATCTTTTAATAACGAGTAAATTTCCAAGTCAAAACCTGGATGAAAAATAATTGGACCGTATGACCATTCACATGAATTTTTTTCTAATCCGGGAGCAATATTCAAAATTTTTGTTCTTAAACTTTCTCCTTTGAATCTTTCTCTAATGGAAGTTAATAATTGACCTATAATATTTCCTTTCGAGTCTATAAATTTGAGAAAATAGTTTGATACATTTTCCATTTCCAACAATGCTGCTCTCTCTTGTGATTGGTAAACACTTCCTAATCCAGATTGGAGTAATCTTTTATTCCAATCAGAATCAGGTTTTGTATCTACTTCAATTGAAATCATGATGTAACCTTATGTATTAATGATATTACTATTTCTA
>Ga0315328_10001765_pt1 | contig 10108 bp, 11 predicted proteins | sample M120032315metaG_FD_203462 | JGI IMG/M metagenome (GOLD analysis project Ga0315328, IMG submission 203462) | Ammonia-oxidizing marine archaeal communities from Monterey Bay, California, United States - M1 200m 32315 | ecosystem: Environmental > Aquatic > Marine > Intertidal zone | place: USA... | reverse complement strand
CATTAGGTGATAATCTCACAAGAATAACAATGTCAGTAAATTATGAAATGCCATTTGGTCCATTAGGAGCAATTTTGGATAAAGCAAAGTTTGCAAAATCAGCTGATAAAGGAATGGAAACTGCACTTTACAACGTTAGAGGATTACTTGAAGGAAATGGTTCAATTCCAGTGTATATTACACTAGATGCATACCAAAAACTTCTTGCAGAAAAGAAGAAGATGAATAATGTCCCAGTTTCAACTGCACTTACAGCAATTTTAGAAAAGTACAGTGAAATCGAAGCTAAAGCACAAAACTAAATTTTCATTTATTTTAAAATCTTAAGATTAATAACAACTCTAGGCTTTTCTAGTTTGTTGGGTTTATGGCGCAGCCAGGTAGCGCACCGGACTCTTAATCCGGTTGTCGAGGGTCCGAATCCCTCTAGACCCGCTTTTAATTATTTAATTTTTAAATTAAGAATTTAATTATAATTTTTTTAATAAAGTAAACCTAGTTTCATCTTGTCCATAGTCTTCATGTAAATCTACATCACTAACAAATTTTATTTTATAATCTAACCACTTTTCACCCATGTTTCGAAATTTATGATTATCATCAATTTGTTTTTCAGTTTTTTTATATTTTTCACAATGCATAATCCATTTTTTTGACACTCTAAACATTTCTGCAATTCCTTTTTCTAAAATATCGTCATCTAGATAATTCATTAATCCATGTGTAAATACAAAATCTATTGTAGAATCTTCAAATGGAAGTTCAGTGATATTACCTTTTTGAAAATTCCCATCTACTAGTTTTGATTTTGCAATTTGTAATGCATGTTCATTAAGATCAATCCCATGTAATTGAAATGAATTAGGAAATAGTCGTAAATCGATTCCTGTTCCACAACCAATTTCTAAAACACTTTGGATTCCTGGTAAAGAACTAGCTAAATCTCTGATATATTTTGAAAATTCTTCATTATATCTGGATTCATTTTCATCTGCATACTTGTTCCAAAATTCTTCATTATATTGCATATCATTTTTCAATTATAGCCGTATTTGTTATTATTTCTCTTTCTTAGTGTTGACACTTACATGGAATTAATTTTGTATCAAAAGTACAGTCATGTGGTCCATCTGATTTACCTTGTGTTGGAATATTCTTCATACAATCTTCATGACGTCCTTTTCTACAAAACCAACAAATTTCTGGTGTATCGCCAGTTGCACACAAATCCATAATTTTTAATATTTTTTATGGGTAAAAAAGTTCTTTGAAATTAAATAAATGTCAACCATGGCAAAAATCTTTCATCTTTACCCATTACTACATCTGTAAATGATTTTTGCAATGCTTTAGTTACGCTGCCCATTTTTCCTGTTCCAATTTTGACTTTGTCAATTTGTGTAACTGATTTCACTTCAGCAGCAGTACCTGTCATAAAAATTTCATCGGCATTATAGAGATCATCTCTTTCCAAATCCCTCTCAATTACAAATCCACTATTTTCTTCAATAATTTGTATGATACTATCTCTTGTAATTCCTTCTAGTCCTCCTGCTGATAGTGGAGGTGTTTGAATGATGTCATCTTTTATAATGAATATATTTTCGGCACTACCTTCTGCAACTTTTCCTTGTGAGTTTAACATAATTGCTTCATCATATCCATTGTCTAATGCTTCCATTCTTGCTAAAGCTGCATTTGCATAGTTTGAAGCTGCTTTTGCTTGCATTGGTTGAGATCTTGAATCAATTTTTATCCAACTGGACACTTTACATTTTGCTCCAGAAAATTTACCTGCTTTTGATTCACCCATTTTCCATTCCCAACATGAAATTGACATATCCACTTTGTTTGTAGTTGGAGTTAATCCCATTGTTCCATAACCATAATATGCTAATGGTCTGATGTAAGCTTCTTTGAGTCCACTAGCTTTTACTGTTTTTAAAATTGCATCTGAAATTTCTTTTTGTGTGTATTGCATTTTCATTGAATATAGTTTTGCAGATTTGAATAGTCTTTCAACATGTTCTGGTAATCTAAATACTGCTGAACCATTTGGGGTATCATAACATCTGATTCCTTCAAAAATTGATGTTGAATAATGAAGTGCATGAGTCAATACATGGACTTTGGCATCTTTGAAAGGAACTAATTTTCCATTCATCCATATTTTACCCGTCTCTATCATAGGAAAAGAAAAAAATCATCGTAATTTAAAGAATTATTTTTAATATTTTATTGATATTTTTGGAAAATACATATCAGATAAACTACGCACAATAATATGGAATGGACTTTGGGGTTTATTGGAATAATTTTTCTAATTATAGGCTTGATTGGTCAGGCTTATCAAATGCGTAAAATCCGTTTATCTAATTACCCTGATGGAGAATTAGCCTCACCAAATGTTTTCATGAATAAGAGTAATTTCAAGTGGTATGGTATTATTGGAATTGGTATTGCTTGTTGGTATACAGCTGAGTACTTATGAACTATATAGATTAGTATTAAATACTAAAAATCTCTATTATGATTAGCGTGTTTTGGGTAACGCCGGACTAAATCTAGATAACGAGTCCAAGAATAAACCCTGTGGTGTTTACTGGTGTAAACCTGTAACACCATCATTTTATTAAATAAAATTAATATTTGAAATCTCTTCGTGAACCGCACTAATTGCTTTTGTAATATTTTCTTCTGCATCTTCAACAACAACAATTATTCTTGATGTTTCTTCTTGTGCATCCATATTCAAAATATTTAATCCAGATTCTCCAATTTTTGCACTAGTTCTTGACGCAACCTGTTGGACTCTCCACATTTCATCACCAATTAATGTAATCACTCCTCTGTTGTATGTAATTGTAGCAAGTGGATCAAAAGCTAGTAAATATTTTTCATTTCTTCTAACATAATCCCCATCCAAAAATAATATTCTGGATAACTCCACTCCATCTTTTGTAAATGGTGATAGAATAATAAATTCACTATAACGTTTGTCTTTATCTAATGATGTTAATAATTTTTGAATAGAATTTGTTTCTACTCTAAATATAGCACAATTTTCTTTTCCTGTAACTATTTTTATTGGATGTCCTTTTTGCTCATCCAACTGTCTTTTAATTACAGTAACTTTTTCTGGATTTTTTATATTTGTGATTTTAATTGGCATGTCTACCCCATGCTCTACAATTTCTTTTATTGCAATTGGGTCTAAAATTTTCATTCCAAACATTCCAGCAAGTCTTGCTTCATTGTATGACAATTGTATTATTTCCCTTAATCCCGAATCTATAATTTTTGGATCAGCAGATACAACAGAACTATCTTTTTCAAAATCTATGCTAGTTTCATATTTCTTATGAAATAATATTCCTAGGTCTGCTGCAGTTCTATCTGAGCCTCCTCGTTCATATGTTGTAGTAACATTATCTACTGTTTTTCCAATAAACCCTCCAATTGCAACTACTTCATTATTTTCAACCAAACTTTCAATTTTTCCCATTCTATCTGTTGATTCTGATTTCAGAAAATTTGTAGATTCTATATTATCGTCAGTAATAATTGGCCAATCATCAAATTCTACGGCATCTGTTTTAATTTGATTACTTCTTAGAATGTGATTCATAACATGAGACATCAAAATTTCTCCTGAAAATGCTAATGCTCTTGATCTTGTTTCATCTATGAATTCTTTATTTTCTAATGCATCGTCAAGAGCCTTTTGAGCTTCTTGTAGATGCTTATCAATAACTTTTTGACAATTTTCTTTATTTTCTTGATTAACTAATTGAATAATTTTTTGATATGATGCTTTTACAATATCTAATGTTGGTTTAATTCCATTTTCTGCATTTTTACCTTGTTCTAATATCACATCTGTTAATGATCGTTTTTTTCCATCATGTATGGTTAATGGTGCTGAAAATACAGTAATTAACTTAGAATCTATTTTCAAATTATTAATTCTATTAATTATTTGTGGAATTGATTCCCCATCTGGACCTATTGCACTTCCTCCAAATTTCGCAATTATCAAATTAGTCATAGTACTGTGTTAAAACCAAATTGCTATCTATTAACTATTTGATTTCTCTTTCATTAATTTTTTAATAATTTCTGATGCTAATTTTGTACCATCTATGTTAATTTTATTTCTTTTTTGTTCTAATTTTTCTAAAATTAATTCATCAAGCCTATTGATATCTTCAAAAACAAATCCTTCTGCTTTGGCGTTATCTTCTTGTTCAAAATGATCCTTAATTGGAATAAATATTCCTGGTGTGCCATATGCTCTAGCCTCATCTATTGTTGATTTTCCTGCTAAAGAAATTATTAAATCTGATGCAAAAATTAATTCATGTAAATTATCTACAAATCCTAAATTTTTTACATTATCAAATTTTTTGGTAACTGATGGACCAGATATTACAATAATTTCAATATCTTGGTTAACTTTCAAAATTGACTCTATTGCTTTATCTATTAAAAATAATCCTACATTAGTACCTCCAATTGAAATAATTATTGTTGTTTTGTTAAATGAAAATTTTTTTCGTAATTCCTCTCTTGAAAAATTTGTTTCTCTAACTATTGGTCCAGTTCTTCTAATATTATCTTGATTATCACCTTGCTCTGGAATTATTACCAAATCACATTTTTTAATAATTTTCATCATTGACTTATTCATTTTTCTTTCAATAAATGATGCAATTCCTTTTGTAAATTTTGTTTCTAATACATCTGTAATCAGTATATTTGGAATTTTTAAATTCTGTGCAACAGTTAATGATGCAAAATCTTCATCACTAATTATTAAATTTGAATTATTTGTTTTAATTATTTTTTCTGATATTTTTTTACATGCTTTATAATATTGGAAATAATTCCATAACCATTTTGTTTGATTATTTAACATTCCATTTTCTACAATAAACGAAGGGGGATTGTAGACATCGTCTACTTTATAATCTAATTTTCTTAAAATTTGGGCAGCTCCACTACCTGTTACAAAATTAATTGAAATACCCTCTAAATTATTTACAATTGCAATATCTCTAGTTACATGACCTAATCCAATTGGACTAGAAAAAAAATCACAAACATTCATGATTTTCATTAATTTTAATCAGATTTTTAGATTTTCCCTTTCTGAAAGTTTAAATGGATTTCAACGAGGTATGTTTCAGTGGGCTCATAGTCTAGCTCGGTTATGACGTCGCCCTTACACGGCGAAGATCCGGTGTTCAAATCACCGTGGGCCCATTTTTACTCTTAATCCTTAAAAAAACTTGAGAATAACGTCAATCCTATAAATAATAATTTGGATAAATAATAGGGATGTCCTCTTTTACTTTTTTCAGTTTACAGAAAAAATTACTAGTGTTGGTTTTATCCACAACATTGATTTCTATATCCATAACAACTGTGATATTTCTCAACTTTGATAATATCTCAATTCTTCAATTGCAAGAAAATATCATTATAATTGGTATTTCTTTAATGATTGGATTAAGTATTCTTACATATTTTTTGGCAAAACGTCTCTCTGATCCTATTACCCAGCTTAGTGAAGCAACGTATCAAATTTCTCGTGGTGAATTTAATATTAGAACTAATATAAAATCTCGTGATGAAATAGGTAATCTTTCTGAATCGTTTGATAATATGGCCAAAAAACTTCAAGAAGCAGAAATCACCATTAAACAAAAAGAAGAAGTAATTAAGCAACAGGAAGATATTCTTCTAAAATTTTCTCAACACACGCAAAATGATTGTGTTGGTGTAATTGACATGAAAGATTCTACAAAAATTTCAGCTAAATTATCTGATGATGATGTAACAAAATTATATGAAATTTTTCTAAATTTCATGGCTAAAATTGTTCAAAAATATAATGGAGAAGTAGTAAAAAATATTGGAGATGCTTTGATGTTTAGATTTCCAAATACAGATCTTAATGATGATAAAATCATGAAAAATATTTTAGAATGTTGTTTAAACATGATTGAATCTCATTCTGTTTTAAAAAAACAACTTGAAGAAGAAAAAATGCCTGAATTAAATTATAAAATTAGTATTAGTTATGGTTCTGTAAAAGTAGCCCAAAGTACTACTTCTACAACAAGTGATATTTTTGGACCAACTGTTAATCGATGTTTTAAAATAAATTCACTATGTCCTGAAAATAGTCTTATCATTGATAACAATTTGTATAGTACTTTCAAAAATTTTGTTGAATATGATATTTCACAATTATCTGAAACTGAAATAAATAAAAAATATGGATATAAAATTTTTCAAGTTAGAAGAAAAAAGTAATTTTAAAATTATTTTTTTATCCTATTTTACAACAACTTTTACTTTGCAATCCCCTAGTAATCCAATAAATTGAAAATATCAATACACCTACTGAAATAAATTTTAATTCTAATCCTTGCATTGGAAATAATGACAATCCTCCTACTGCTCCTAAAATCACAGCTAATGGAGCCGTACATGCTGGACAACCTGGTGTAAATGCAGCAAATATCCCACCAAAAATTGCTGATGAACTTGTTTTAACTGAATTAACTTTAACTGAATTCATTTTTTTAACTTGATTTATCTTAAATCCCATCATTGCAAAATTTATTCCTGCTAAAATTGAAATTATTATTGTTAATCCAATAGATGTCAAAATATAGTGTGGCGCTAATTCTACTGCTGCATCAAAGTGTGTTGGTAACATTGACATTGTCAAAAAATAATAAATTATTCCTAATCCTACGCCACTAATTATGCCAACCATGGCATATTTTCTCATCGTTAAAACATTGGAAATTAACTCCATCTTAGTTTGCATATAATTTGATTCATCTTCTATCATATTTTAAGCATTTTTTAATACAAAAGATTCTTAGCCTTTAATCCTTGATAATGTTCATGACTGAATTTTCATCTACTGAAAAAACCATCTTAGTTCAATATGGTATTAAAAAATATGAAAATGAGGAAACTGTTTTTGAAAAATTAAAAACTATAATGAGCGAAAAAGATATTCAAAGAAATATTGATACCTTAATTGCAACTCAAATTGTAAGACGAATAGGTCCTGAGATTCTTCAAAATAATGAAAGTCATACTGAATTACCTGATTTACCTGAAAATCTAAACTCTATTATTGAAAATTTGTAATTTAAAATCCTCTAATCCCTTGAGGACGCACAATTTCTGGATGATCTTTCATCCATTCAACCTTTTCTAACATTTCTTGTTTATCTTGGGGGAATGTACCTTTTACAGTATACGCATTTGAACCATGATTTACTCTAAATACAATTTCTTCTTTTGTATTGATTTGATTAACTAATTCATAGAGTTCTTCTAATCCCTCATCATCATTTATCTTAACAAATTCCCCTTCATATTTATCGATAAATTCTTGTTTGATTCCATTTTCTAAATAAAGTGTTAATGCACCAACATAATGTGGTGAGCATGCACTAATTACTTCTGCAGTGCCCTTGACGTGATCTTTTGAATATTTTTTACCGCCTAAACCTAAAATTACCATGCATGACATAATGTAACCTGCTTCTTTTGCTTTGTTAACTGATTTGATTATTGTTTTTGCAACAGCACCCTTAGTTACTTTTTTCAAAACAATATCTGAACCACTTTCAATTCCTAAATAGAACATATCTAATCCTGCATCATTCATTTTTTTTAATTCTTCAGGTGTTTTTTTCAAAATATTCATGGGCATTGCATAACATGATATTCTTTCAATATTTGCAAATTTTTCTCTAATGTATTTTAGAATTTTTATCATATATTCTGAATCAAGATTTAATGCATCTCCATCTGCAAGAAATACTCTTCTTGTATCTGGAACATATTTTGCCATCATATCGATTTCAGTTTTAACATCATCCCATGATCTTTCAGAATATTCTTTTGATCTATACATATCACAAAATGAACACTCATTAAATGAACAGCCTAATGTAACTTGAAAAATTAGTGATCTTGCTTCTGATGGAGGTCTATACAGCGGAGCATCATAATTTAACATCAATTCTTAATTCATTTCACATTGCTTCATTATCTTTTTTATACTTTCTATTTTGACTATAGGCAGTATAAATTGAAAATTAGTGTTTACGTTGATGGTTCTGGTGGTTCAAATGGTGGATTTGGATTTTTTGTAAAGGAAACTGGGGAATCATTTTATGAAAAAAAATCTGAAATTACAAATAATCAAGCTGAGTACATGGCAATAATTTCTGCTTTAAAGAAATATGTTGATACTGATGATGAAATTACTATTTTCAGTGATTCTAAAAACACTGTTAACCAATTAAATCATGAATTTGCAATAAATAATGAGAAACTTCGTGATTTAGCCAGAGAATCATGGCTAATTATTGGAAAATTTTCTGTTCTTTCTATTGTTTGGATACCTAGAAAAGAAAATCTTGCAGGTAAGATGTTAGGAAGTTAGAATTAGAGATCAGAAATTTCTATGAATAACTTTATTATACAAAATCTTAAATTCATTTTATCATGACAGAATCTGTCTTTTTATCACCAAAATCTATTGCAGTAATTGGTGCTTCTGATAAAACTGGAAGTGTTGGTGCCACAATTACATCAAATATTATGAATGGTTTCACCGGAGTTGTTTATCCAATTAGTCCATCAAGGGAACAAGTTTTTTCAAAAAAAGCATACAAAACTGTTTTAGATGTTCCAAAACCAATTGATCTTGCAGTAATTGTAATTAAAAATACTCTAGTTGCACCAGTTTTAGAAGAATGTGGTAAGAAAAAAATCAAAGGTGTAATCATCATTACAGCAGGTTTCAAAGAAGTTGATGAAGAAGGTGCAAAACGTGAACAAGAAATCAAAGATATAGCTAAAAAATACAAAATCCAAATCATTGGACCTAATTGTCTTGGCGTCATGAACCTTGATCCAAAAACAATGATGAATTCTACATTTCTCAAAATTACTCCAAAGTCTGGAAAAATTGCACTTGTTTCTCAAAGTGGTGCAATTTGTGCAGCATTAGTTGAAGATGCTAGTGCGCAAGGGATTGGTTTTTCAGCAGTTGTAAGTCTTGGAAATAAAGCTGCAATGAGTGAGGTGGATATTCTAAAAATCCTTGCAAATCACAAACAAACTGAAGTAATTGTAATGTATCTTGAGGATATGGGAGATGGTCAAGAGTTTCTCAAAGTTTGTAAAAATATTACTAAAAAACTCAAAAAACCTGTACTTGTTCTTAAATCTGGGCGTAGTCCTGAAGGTGCAAAGGCTGCAATGTCTCATACAGGAGCATTGATGGGTTCTGATGAAATCTATGATGCATTACTAAAACAATCTGGTGCAATTCGAGTTGATACTATGGAAGAACTATTTGATTATGCCACCGCATTTTCTAAACAACCATTACCATTAGCAGGAGATCTTGTAATTGTTTCAAATGCAGGTGGTCCAGCAATTATCTCAACTGATGCATGTTCAAAAATGAATATCAAAATGGCAGATATTACTACAGTTAGGAAAAAAATTGATGCAGTAATTCCACCTTGGGGTAGTTCTAGAAACCCTGTTGATATTGTAGGTGATGCTGATTTTAATAGATTCCATAATGTTTTAGATAGAGTTCTTGCTCATCCAAAAGTTGGTTCAGTAATTTCTATGTGTACTCCTTCTGGTACATTAGATTACGATAAACTTGCAGAAGTTATTGTTACTATGTCAAAAAAATACAAAAAAACAATGCTTGCTAGTTTAATGGGATTAGATGAAGGCATTACTAATAGAGAAATTTTAGCAAAGGGTAATGTTCCATATTATACATATGCTGAAGGTGCAATCAGAACTCTTGCAGCAATGATTAGATTTAGAAATTGGGTTAAATCATCAAATGGTAAAATTACTAAATTCAAAGTAAATAAAATAAAAGCACAGAAAATTTTTGATAAAGTAAAGAATGAAAAAAGACCAAATCTTTTGGAAGAAGAAGGACAAGAAGTTCTCAAAGCATATGGTTTACCACTTCCAAAAAGTGCACTTGCTACAAGTGAAGCAGAAGCTGTGAAAACTGCAAAGAAAATTG